>JFBN01012019.1_pt1 | contig 44051 bp, 40 predicted proteins | sample 768741 | NCBI WGS metagenome assembly JFBN01 (sample SAMN01983846, study PRJNA193217) | chicken gut metagenome | biome: terrestrial biome; isolation source: ceca of Broiler chicken | host: Gallus gallus | place: United Kingdom: England | collected 2010-09-07
CCAGCCGCTATATGTTTGGGCTTATTGCCTTACCGTATATCGGCTGGGCGCTGGGGACTTTTTTGGGCGCGGCGGCGAACAGTCTTTTGCCCGAGGTTCTTCGTTCGGCGCTTGGCATTGCGATCTACGGGATGTTCTTGGCGATCTTTATTCCGCCGATGAAAAAGTCCGGCGCAGTTGCGGCGGTGGTGCTCACGGCGGCGGGGCTTAGCTGCGCGTTTCACTATATCCCGTTTTTGCAGTCCGTCTCGTCGGGCTTTGTCATCATCATTTGCGCGGTCGCCGCAGCGGCGCTCGGCGCGGTCATAAAACCCGTTTCCGAAAAGGAGGACACAGCATGACCGCCTATTTCTGGATCCAGCTGGCGGTGATGGCAGGCGTGACCTACCTTGTGCGGATGCTGCCGCTGGTGATCTTCCGCAAAAAAATCGAAAACCGCTTTATTCGCTCCTTTCTGCACTATATCCCCTATGCGGTGCTTGCCGCCATGACCTTTCCCGCCGTATTTTCCTCCACGGGCGGCGGGCTGTGGTCGGCGCTTGCGGGGCTGATCGTCGCGATGGTGCTCGCCTTTTTCGAAAGAGGGCTTGTAACCGTTGCGCTGTGCGCCTGCGCCGCCGTGTTCTTGGCGGAATGGCTGCCCACCCTGCTTTAATATCGAATGTTCTATACAAAACCCCCGAAGAAAAGCTGCGCTTCTCTTCGGGGGTCGTTGTAGGTATGCGTATGATTTTTAGTCCTCGCGGTAATGCTTATAGCCCGGATGCCGGCCCGTGATGCCGTAGTATTTGCGCAGGTCGATGAGCTTCTGGATATTCTCTTCGGAGATCTCCTTTTCCCCGCCCAGCAGATGCGCCGTCAGGCTGATCTTGGCGAACAGCTCCAGCGTTTCCATGCGGTAATAGGCGGTGATCGCGTCCGCGCCGACAGTCAGCGCGCCGTGGTTTGCCAAAAGCAGTACATCGTGCTCCTGCAAATAGGGCGCGATGGCATCGGGCACCTCATAGGTGGACGGCGTGCCGTAAGGCGTTACGGGGATAGAGCCGATGGCGGCGACCGTTTCGATCATAGTGTAGCGGTCGAGCGGCACATGCGCCACGGCGTAGCCCGTTGCCGTGGGCGGGTGCGCGTGCAGCACCGCGCCGACATCCTCACGCTCCTTGTAGCAGCGCAGATGCATTTTGATCTCAGAGGATGGTCTGTAGCCGTTCTCCGCCTCCAGCACGTTGCCGTCGGCATCGATGACCACCAGCTTTTCCGGCGTGATAAAGCTTTTCGAGATCCCCGTCGGGGTCGCTAAGAAATTGCCGTTCGGCAGACGGACGGAAAGGTTGCCGTCGTTTGCCGCCACCCAGCCGAGCTGCCACATTTTATGGCAGATGTCGCACATCACTTCGCGCGTTTCCATGTATTGCATAGTTTTGCTTCCTTTCCCTATCAATCCGTCACGACGCCCTTTTGCAGCAGCAGATTGGCATACAGCGCCTGTTCACCGGTCGCAATGATCAGGTATGCGCCTTTGGCGCGCTCATAAAAGGCAAAGCGCTCGATCTCCTCGATCGTGTCCGCGCCGCGCGCGTCGTATTTTGCAAGGATACCATCATAAACGTCCCAGATCGGGGTCTCTACAGGATCGCCCGGAACGATCTGCATGCGCCCTACGGGCTTTTCCACATAGGTGTCCAGCGGCACAAGCTGTAAAATTGCATCCAATATTTCCGGGATGCCGTGCCCGTCCATACGCACGACCACCGCATTTTTGCCCACGGTATGTGCCGGGAAATTGCCGTCCGCAAGCACCAGCGTGTCGCCGTGCCCCATTTCACAAAGCGCCTTTAAGAGCGCAGGCGGTAGAATTTTCGGGATTCCTTTTAACATAAGCCTGTCACCTTCAAAAATCGTTGATATGCCGCGTCTGTGTCCTCCGGCGGGTGCGGTGTGAAAAGCTGCGGCTGTTCGCACCGACGTACAAGTGCACGTGCGGCCGGCAGATCTTTTACCGTACCGTCGGCAAGCATCTGCAAAAGCAGATTCCCGTAAGCAGTCGCTTCCACGGGTCCCGCGCACACGGTTTTCTGACAAATATCCGCCGCAAGCGCGCATAAAAGCCGATCCTTGACGCCGCCGCCGACGATGTGCAGCGTGTCATAGCGCTTCTGCGTACAGCGCTCGATCTGCCCGATCGCATAGCGGTATTTCATGGCAAGGCTGTCGTAAATACAGCGAAGCACCTCCGTCTTGCTTTCGGGGACGGTCTGGCCCGTTTCGGCGCAGTATGCCCGAATGCGCTTTGGAATGTTCCCGGTCGGCGCAAAGCGCGCGTCGTCGGGATCGATAAAGCTTTGAAACGGCTTTGCTTCCTTGGCAAGCGACTCCATTTCGGCAAAGGAAAGCGCTTCCCCCTCGCGCTGCCACTGCCGCCTTGTCTCCTGAATGAGCCAAAGCCCGATGATGTTTTTTAAGAAAGATGCCTTCCCGCCGTAGCCGCCCTCATTGGTGACATTACAGCGGTAGGCCTCATCCGTGATCAGCGGTGCGGCAAGCTCTGTGCCGAGAAGCGACCAAGTCCCGCAGCTTAAGAACAGGAAATCTTCTGTTTCTGCGGGCACGCTTGCCATGGCGCACTGCGTGTCGTGCCCCGCCACGGCGGTCACGCGCGTGGGGGTAAGGCCCAGTTCCTCGCAAAGCGCTGTGCGAAGCTGTCCGACGGGCGTTGCGGTCGGTATCACATCGGGGAACAGCCGCTTCGGGATGCCCAAAGCGGACAGCACACGGTCGGACCAGACCCGCCGTTTTGCATCCAAAAGCTGTGTAGTGGAAGCAATCGAGTATTCCGCACGCCGCTCGCCCGTCAACAGGTAGTTGAACAGGTCGGGCATGAGCAGCAGCGTTTCTGCGTTTTCGAGCACCTGCGGCCGCTTCGTTTTCAGTGCGAGCAGCTGGAACGCGGTGTTGATCTCCATGAACTGATTGCCCGTGATTTGATAGAACTCTTCACGCGGGAGCTTTTGAAACGCCTGCTCGAGCGTGCCCGCCGTGCGCGCATCGCGGTAGTGCACGGGGTTTTCGAGCAAAAAGCCGTCTTTATCCAAAAGCCCGAAATCCACGCCCCAGGTATCTACGCCGATGCTTTCTATCGTGCCGTATGCCTTGGATTTCAGCAGCGCCTGCTTGATCTCGTAAAACAGCCGCAGCACGTCCCAATACAGCGTGCCGCAGACCTCGACGGGGTCGTTTTGGAAACGGTGGATCTCCTCTAAAGCGAGCGTCTCGCCGTTGTATTTCCCAAGGATGGCGCGCCCGCTTGACGCACCGAAATCCAGGCACAGATACCGTTTTTCGGCGCTCATTTATACATCGGGCCGAACGCCGCGCACGCGCGGAAGTCCTGCCCCTCCTTATCCATGCCGAACGCATTCCACACCGCAGGGCGGAAGATCTTTTCCTCCGGCACGTTGTGCATGCAAACGGGGATGCGCAGAATCGAGCAAAGCGTGATGAGATCCGCGCCGATGTGCCCGTAGCTGATCGCGCCGTGGTTCGCACCCCAGTTGTTCATCACGTCATATGCCGATTTGAATGCGCCCTTGCCCGTAAGCCGCGGCGCAAACCAGGTGCACGGCCAGGTATAGTCGGTACGCTTCCAGAGCTTATCGGAGACTTCGTCGGGCAGGGCGACGGTGTAGCCTTCCGCGATCTGCATAACAGGGCCCAAGCCCTTGACGATATTCAGACGGCACATTGTGGCGGGCATTTCGCTGCGCGTTAAGAAGCGCGAGGAGAAGCCGCCGCCGCGGAAATAGCCCATGTCCGCCGCATTCCAGGTGGTCGCGTCCAAGCATGCCTTGCAGTCCGCTTCGGTCATTTCCCAAAACGGCTTGACAACGCCGTTGCCGTTTGCATCCTTGACCGCACCGCAGAAATCCAGACAGGACGCGCCGGAGTTGATCAGGTGGATAAAGCCGCCCGCTTCCGCCGCCTTGCCGGTGAGTGTATAGCCTGCCGCTTTTTTGACCGCCTCGGGGCTCCAGAACGTGCGCACGTCGGAGAACATCTGCGCGGTATTCGTAAGCAATTTACCAAACAGCATGGAAACGCCGTTGAGCGTGTCGTTTTCCGTTGCGAGCACATACGGTTCGCGCGCGCCGTTCCAGTCAAACGACGAGTTGAGCAGCGCTTCGGGGAAATCGCAGTTCGGATAATGGTCTGTCCACTGCCGCTGCCCCTGGAAGCCGCCGCACAGCGCGTTGTGCCCAACCGCCTCTTCCTCGCGGCCCTCGGGCAGGTTCGGGTTGCCCGCATACAGGTCTTTGATGATGCACATCATCTTGACGACGAATTCCCACGCCTCTTCCTTTTGTGCGTCGGTCTTCTTGAACCAGTCGGGGTTTTTGTCAAAGCCTTCCTTGCAATTCGCCTTTGCCCAGGCGAGCGCCTTTTGGAACTCGGCTTCGTCGTAAATCCCCTCTTCCATGCGGCGGAGGATCTCGACCTCGTCCACGGACTCCACGCGCATGCCGAGATATTCCTCAAAGAAATCCGGGTTGATGATCGATCCCGCGATACCCATGCAAATGGAGCCGATCTGCAAATAGGATTTGCCGCGCATGGTCGCAGCCGCTACTGCCGCACGGCCGAAGCGCAGCAGCTTTTCTTTCACATCGTCGGGGATCTCCGTTTCGTCGGCGTCCTGCACATCGCGCCCGTAAATACCGAACGCGGGCAGCCCCTTTTGCGCGTGCGACGCGAGCACGGAGGCGAGATACACTGCACCCGGCCGCTCGGTGCCGTTGAAGCCCCAAACACCTTTGATGGTGTTTTTGTCCATATCCATGGTTTCCGAGCCGTAGCACCAGCAGGGCGTGACCGTCAGCGTGATGGCAACGCCTGCCTTGCGGAATTTGTCCTCGCACGCGGCGGCCTCCGCCACGCGGCCGATGGTGGTGTCGGCAAGGACGACTTGGACGGGTTCGCCGTTCGTATACCGCAGATTTTCACGGAACAGCGCCGCCGCAGCCTTCGCCATCCCCATGGTCTGTGCCTCGAGCGACTCGCGTACCTTCAAAGGCCCGCGCCTGCCGTCGATGGTCGGACGGATGCCGATCACGGGATAATCGCCTACATATCTGTTGCTCATAGGGGTGCTCCTCTCGTTTTTATTCTTTTTTCATTATACTGTTGTTTTTTTAGGAAAACTTGTAGTATACTATCTATAAAGTATAATAATATTCACTTTTTTGAGGTGTATATGCTTACGAGAGCCGTTCAGGAACAAAGACCGCGGGGCACATTTGCCTTTCCGCTGGAATTTCACCATGTCGACAAGACCCATCCGCGTTACCACATGCCGCTGCATTGGCACATGGATTATGAGCTGATCCGCGTGCTTTCGGGAGAGCTATCCCTCTCGCTCGACACGCGCAGCCTGACGCTTTTCCCGGGCGATGTGGCGCTCGTGCAGGAGGGCGTCGTGCACGGCGGCGTGCCAAGGGAGTGCGTATACCAATGCATCGACATGGATCTAAACGCATTTCTGCGCGGCAATGTACCCGACTTTGCGGATTCGGATACCGTCGTCCTCGACGCGACCTTTCCGAAAGACAGCGAAGAAGCGCGCACCATCGGGCGGCTGTTCGATACCGTGCAGGCAGCAGGCACAGGGTATGCCTTTTTGGCGCAGGGGCTTATTTTACAGCTTGTGGGGCTGATCTTACAAAATCATCGGTACGTTTCAAACGGGGAACGCACGGCGCGCTCTCAGCGGCGCGTGCGGCAGCTGAAAAGCGCACTGAAATACATCCGCAAGCGCTATGCAAGACCCGTCACACTGAATGAGCTCGCCGAGGCGGCGGGGATGTCGCCGCGGTATTTCTGCCGCTTTTTCTCGGAAATGACCGGGCGCACGCCCATTGATTATCTGAATTTCTACCGTGTGGAGCGCGCCTGCGAGCGGCTGACCTATACAGACGAAAGCGTGACGGAGATCGCGCTTTCCTGCGGCTTTAACGATTTAAGCTATTTTGTCAAGACCTTCCGCAAATACAAGGGCACGACGCCGAAACAATATCGGAAAGGAAGCGCCGTATGAACGAAAAAAATTTGCTTCGGCTGCTTTTGCATTACGCAAAAGAGGATATGTATCCGTTCCATATGCCCGGGCACAAGCGCAACACGGCGCTTTTGGGCGAAACGCTCCCCTACGCCCTCGACATCACCGAGATCGACGGCTTTGACAACCTCCACGCCCCGCAGGGCGTTTTGCAGCGGCTCAACGAACAGCTCGCCCGCCTTTGGGGAAGCGAGGAATCCTTCGCGCTTGTAAACGGTTCGACCTGCGGCATTTTGGCGGGGGTCGCGTCGTGTGTCTCACCGGGGGAAACGGTGCTCGTCGCGCGCAACTGCCACCGGAGTGTCTACCACGCTATCGAGCTTACGGGTGCAAGACCTGTCTATCTCGTGCCGCCCGTGGATACAGGCAGCGGCATTGCGGGCAGCATCACGCCCGAACAGGTTCGCTGTGCGCTTCAAGCGCACCCGAACGCGCGGCTCGTCGTCGTGACCTCACCGACCTACGACGGGGTGATCAGCGATATGGCGGGGATCGTGCGTACCGCGCATGAAGCGGGTGTTCCCGTGCTCACCGACGAAGCACACGGGGCGCATCTGGTTTTCACCGAACAGGCAGAACGCAGTGCGGTGCGCGCGGGCGCGGACATCGTGATCCATTCTCTGCACAAGACCCTCCCCGCCCTTACGCAGTGCGCCGCCGCACACCTTTGCGGTACGCGGGTAGACCCGGTACGCTTTCAACAGGCGCTTTCGATGTTCGAGACCTCCAGCCCCTCGTATGTGCTGCTCGCGTCCATCGCGCAGTGCGCGGATTTTTTGGAAGCACAGGGTGCGGCGGCGTTCGCCGCTTACCGCGCGCGGCTTTCCGATTTTTCCGAACGCTGCCGTGCGCTTGAGCGTCTGCGCGTGCTCGGCAAAGGCGCGGACAAGCTTGAAAACCACCCCGCGTTTTTTGCCTTTGATCCCGGCAAACTGCCCGTGGTCACCGCACATACGACCTTGGACGGGCAGGCGCTGTTAGAGCATTTGCGGGAGGATTTTGCCATCGAGGGTGAAATGGCAGCGATCTCTTACGCGCTGCTGATGACCTCCGTCTGTGACACCGAAGCGGGGTTCACGCGCCTGCTCGAAGCGCTTTTTGCCATCGACCGTGAAGCAAAATTTTGTGAAAAGCCCCCTGTGTTTTCCATGTCGGCGCTGCCCGAACGGCGCTGCTCCCCCGCCGAAGCCGCAAAACGTTCCGGCAGGCTTTGCCCGCTGCAGGAAGCGGCAGGCAAGATGAGCCTCGAATACGTATTCTGCTACCCGCCCGGTTCGCCGCTGCTTGTCCCCGGGGAGATCGTAAATCAGGACATGGTTTCCCATATCCTTAAAGCGCAGGCGCACGGCCTTTCGGTGCTGTCCTCCCGCGGCGCACTGCCGCTTCTGCGCGTTTGCGATTGACAAAAGGCGCGCGGTGTGCTACTATACTACCGAAGAAAACGATAAGGAGTCGATACATATGAAAAGAATCCGGACCCTGGATACCCGCGACCTGAAAAAGAGCGTTGAAAACGGCGGCTGCGGCGAGTGCCAGACCTCCTGCCAGAGCGCCTGCAAAACCTCCTGCGGCGTTGCGAACCAGCAGTGCGAAAAGTGCATGGAGCAGAAATAACGCAAAAACGCACACTTCGGAAAAGCCGTTGTCAGACGGCTTTTCTTTTTGAGAAAATACGGGAAAGGACGTGCCGTTTTGATACATCAGTATAAGCTCGGCGGCTACAACATCGTGCTCGACGTATTCAGCGGCGCGGTGCATGCGGTGGACGAGGTCGCTTATGACGCGATCGCGCTGTACGAAACGCACACAAAAGACGAGATCAAGGCAGAGCTTCTCGCAAAATACGGGGAAAGGGAGAACCTTTCCGCCGGCGAGATTGACGAAGTGCTTGCGGACATCGAACAGCTCAAAGCGGACGGCAAGCTGTTCACCGAGGACGTTTACGCCGACCGCGCCTTTGATTTTAAAAACCGCAGCACCGTTGTCAAAGCGCTTTGCCTGCATGTGGCGCACACCTGCAATCTCAACTGCTCATACTGCTTCGCCGCGCAGGGCAAATACCACGGCGAGCGGGCGCTGATGTCGTTTGAGACGGGCAAACGCGCGCTCGACTTTTTAGTGGAACATTCGGGTACGCGCAAGAACTTAGAGGTTGATTTTTTCGGCGGCGAGCCGCTGATGAATTTTGAAGTCGTGAAGCAGCTTGTGGCGTATGCGCGCAGCATCGAAAGGCAAGCGGGCAAAAACTTCCGCTTTACCTTAACGACGAACGGTGTACTGTTGAACGACGAGGTGACCGAATTCGCCAACCGTGAGTGCCACAACGTTGTGCTCTCTTTAGACGGGCGCAAGGAAGTGCACGACCGCCTGCGCAAGACGGTAAACGGACAGGGCAGCTATGACCTCATCGTGCCGAAGTTTCAGGATTTCGTGCAAAAGCGCGGCAACCGCGGCTACTATGTGCGCGGGACGTACACGAAGTACAATTTGGACTTTACAAACGATATTTTCCACATGGCGGACTTAGGCTTTACGGAGCTTTCCATGGAGCCCGTAGTCAGCGCGCCCGACGACCCGTACGCTTTAAGTGAAGCGGATCTGCCGACGCTTTACAAGCAGTATGAACTGCTCGCCGAAGAAATGCTGCGCCGCAGACGTGCGGGCAAGCCTTTCACGTTCTATCACTATATGATCGACCTATCGGGCGGGCCGTGCATATACAAGCGCATTTCCGGCTGCGGCTCGGGTACGGAATACCTTGCCGTAACGCCGTGGGGCGACCTGTACCCCTGTCATCAATTTGTCGGCGATGAAAAATACCGTTTGGGCGATATTTGGAGCGGCGTAACCAACACGGAAGTGCAGCAGGAATTCAAGCTGTGCAACGCCTATGCGCGTAAAGAATGCCGCGACTGCTGGGCAAAACTCTATTGCAGCGGCGGCTGCGCGGCGAACGCCTACCACGCAACGGGAGCGGTCACGGGCGTTTATGAGCTGGGCTGTAAGCTTTTCAAAAAGCGGATGGAATGCGCCATCATGCTGAAGGTCGCCGAAGCGCTGGACAAAGCGGAAAGCAATATGTAAGCCTTTTACGGCTATTCCGGCAAACAAGGGGTGAAACGCATGACCGCATTTTTAGCCGGCTATATCGGCATTGCGGTGCTCGTGATGCTGTCGGTCTACGGGCTTTCTTACAGCGAACGCCCGCAGAACAAGTGCAGGGTCGTTTTACTGATCGTGTATATTCTCTCGATCGTCGGCGTGCTGTTTGCGACCGGCGTTCTGGAGGTGCGGTTCGGGTGGAACCGCCTGTATTCCACGCTTATTGCGGCAGGCGTTTTGGTCGGCGTATACTTTGCGGATACGCTTGGCAAACGCGCGCGGGAACACAAAGAGAAATAAAGAATCAAAAAGAGGAGGATGTTTTATGTTGACACGGGATATGCTGCAAATGCTGCGCATGCTGAAGTTGAAACCCGCAAAAAGGCGGATGCGTTGGATGAACTTGCAGATTTTGCAGAAAGCTGTGTAGAACCGGATTCGTCGTATGTTGCCGCGTTCGAGAATGCAATTGACGCTGTACGCGACACCGCCGGCGACATGGATAATTTTGCTGACGATGTTGCCCGGCTTTTAGAGGATTATGAAGAAATGCTTTTGCATTCTGCCGGCAAGGTAAATACTTTGGTGGGAACTTTCCTATATCCGGATGATTTCAAAAATAATTGTCAATCTAAAGAAACATATCTTTGAGTGAAATTACAAACAGGCTGCCCGAAAGGGCAGCCTGTTTTATATTTGCTGAAAATAATTTTACTGCGCTTCGTCCGATTGGGACTCCGCCTGCGCGCGCATTTTTACGGATTTTACGACCTTGAGGCGCGTGAAATCCTCGCGTTCCTTTTCGTCGAGCGCCTCCGTGATGAACTTCACGGTCGCCTCGAACTGCGGGATCAAAATGTTGCTTAACGCATTCGCGCGCTTCTGCGTTTTCTTGACCGCATCCGCAAGGCGGAAGATGGACGCCTGCGTTTCGGCAAGCCGCACGGTAAGCTGCTTTGCACGGTTGAACTGCCGATAGGCTTCGTCGAGATGCGAATTCGTCCGGTGGAAGCCGTAGTGCGGCTCCGCCTGGGTCTCCGGGAGTTCCAAGATCGGGATCTCCACGCCCATGACGCTCTTGCCGCGCGCCGAAAGGGAAACATCTACGGGCACACTGCGTGCAAAGTTGCCGCAGAGCCCCAAGGTGATATTTGCAAGCCGCAGTGAAGCATAAGCCTGCTTGTAAACGTCGCCGATCTGCGACTCGACCTCGCGTGCTTCATCCACAAGCTGCATCATCTCACGCACCAGAATGCTGCGTTTGCGGTCCATCAGCTCATACCCCATGCGCGCGAGCTCCAGCGACTTCTGGGTCGCCATTAAATTTGCCTTTGTCGGAAACACCTGCGCCAAGCGAATTCACCTCCCGAATCCATATTTGCGCCGCGTTATGCGGATTCGCCTTTATAATGCTTTTCGAGCGTCTTTTCGTCCACACGGTCGAGCATGCGGCGCGGCAGCATGGACAAAAGCGCCCACCCAAGGTCGAGCGTCTGATCCATTGTACGGTTTTCCGTAAAGCTCTGGTTTAAGAACCGGGCTTCAAACGCTCTGCCGAATTCCATAAGCAGCTTATCGTCGGCAGAAAGTTCCTCTTCGCCGATGACCGACGCGAGCGCCTTAGCATCCTGCACCTTGGCATAGGACGCGAGAAGCTGGTTGCTTAAGTCCGCGTGATCCTCGCGTGTAAAGCCTGCGCCGATGCCGTCCTTCATCAAACGCGACAGCGACGGCAGAACATCCACGGGCGGGTAAATGCCCTTGTAGTCCAAGTCGCGGTTCAAAACGATCTGCCCTTCGGTGATATAGCCTGTTAAGTCGGGGATCGGGTGGGTGATGTCGTCATTGGGCATGGTGAGGATCGGGATCTGTGTGACCGAGCCTTCCACGCCTTTGAGCATACCCGCGCGCTCATAAAGCGACGCAAGATCGGAATACAGATAGCCGGGGAAGCCCTTTCTGCCGGGGATCTCGCCCTTGGAGCCGGAAAATTCCCGCAGCGCCTCGGCGTAAGAGGTCATATCCGTTAAAATGACAAGAATGTGCATATGCCGTGTGAACGCCAGATACTCCGCAATGGTCAGCGCGACACGCGGCGTCATAATGCGCTCAACGATCGGGTCGTTGGCAAGGTTTAAGAGCATCACCACGCGGTGCATGACGTTTGCTTCTTCAAACGAGGTGCGGAAATACTGTGCCACGTCGTTTTTCACGCCCATCGCCGCAAATACAACCGCGAAGTCGCTGCCGTCGGCAGTGGACGCCTGCCGCACGATCTGCACGGCAAGCTCGTTGTGCTGCATGCCCGAGCCCGAAAAAATGGGCAGCTTCTGCCCGCGGATGAGCGTGGCGAGCGCATCAATAGAGGAAATACCGGTGTGGATGTAGTTACGCGGGTATTCGCGCGAAACGGGGTTGATGGGCGCGCCGTTTACGTCGCGCACCTCCTCGGGGAACACCTCGCCGAGCCCGTCGATGGGTCTGCCGAGACCGTCGAACACGCGCCCTAAAATCTCGGGAGACAGCGCGACCTGCATGGGCTTACCCGTGAAGATCGTTTCGGTGTTGGACATGGACATGCCGCGCGTGCCCTCGAATACCTGCACCGAGACCTCGTCGCCGTCGATCTTGACAACACGCCCCGTGCGCTCGGTGCCGTCTGTCAAATGCAGACGCACGATCTCTTCATTGGCGGCGTTTTCCACGCCGGAAAGCGTTGCAAGCGACCCGTTCACGCCGCTTAATTTCAAATGTCTGACAAGCAAAGTTCCGCCCCCTTTCAGCGCAGGATGCCGTCTACGGCGGCGTCGATGTCGCGGATATAATCGTCAAGCATCTCCGTCTTGTCGTTCGGCACATCGTATTTCATTTTGACAAGCTGCTCAAAGATCCCCGTTTGCAGCAGCACGGAGATCGGGATCTGCCGTGCGACGACTTCTCTGGCGCGGTGGTACAGATGCAAAATCACATGCATCATTTTATACTGTTTTTCCAGCGGCACATAGGTGTCCTCCGCATGGAAGGCGTTTTGCTGCAAAAACCCGACACGGATCACGCGCGCGATCTCGATGACCAGCTTCTGATCATCCGGCAGCACGTCGGCGCCGATGAGCTTGACGATCTCCATAAGCGTGTTTTCCTCTTGCAAGAGCGCACACAGCTCATCGCGGTCGCTCGAGAACTGGGGCGACACGTTGTCGCGGTACCAATTCGTCAGCTCGTTCGTGTACTCACTGTATGAAAGCGTCCAGTTGATCGCGGGGTAATGCCGCGCGTATGCCAAGGATTTGTCCAGCGCCCAAAAGCAGCGCGTGAACCGCTTGGTATTCTGTGTGACAGGCTCCGAAAAATCCGAGCCCTGCGGCGAGACCGCACCGATCAGCGTTACGGAGCCTTCGCTGCCGTTTAAGGTTTCGGTACGCCCCGCGCGCTCATAGAACTCCGAAAGGCGCGAAGGCAGATATGCGGGGAAGCCCTCGTCGGCAGGCATTTCTTCAAGCCGCCCTGAAATCTCGCGCAGCGCTTCCGCCCAGCGGGAGGTCGAGTCCGCCATAAGCGCGGTATGGTAACCCATATCGCGGTAGTATTCCGCAAGGGTGATACCCGTGTAAATGGAAGCTTCGCGCGCCGCGACGGGCATGTTGGAGGTGTTGGCGATGAGCACCGTTCGGTCAAGAAGCGATTTGCCCGTGCGCGGGTCGGTAAGTTCCGAAAATTCGGAGAGCACCTGCGTCATTTCATTGCCGCGTTCACCGCAGCCGACGTAGATGATGATGTCCGCGTCGCACCATTTGGCAAGCTGGTGCTGCGTCATGGTCTTGCCCGTACCGAAGCCGCCGGGGATCGCCGCAGCGCCGCCCTTGGCTACGGGGAACACCGTATCGATCACGCGCTGCCCGGTAATCAGCGGACGGTCGGCGGGCAGGCGCTTTCTGGTGGGACGCGGCGTGCGAATAGGCCATGTCTGCATCAGCGTCAGGTCAACCGTTTTGCCGTCGTCGGTTTGAAGCCGTGCGACGGTATCCTGCACATGATATGCGCCGTCGGGGAGAACTTCCGACACCGTGCCCGAAAGATTCGGTGCGAGCATCACCTTGTGCTCGACAGCCGAGGTCTCAGGGCAGGTCGCATACACATCGCCGCCCGAAAGACGGTCGCCGACTTTTATGCACAGGTGCACATCATAGGTCTTTTCGGTATCCAGCGGTGAAAATTTCGCGCCGCGCCCGATGAATGCGCCGAACTGTTTTTCCAAAGCCGGCAGCGGGCGCTGGATGCCGTCGAAAATATTGCCCAAAAGCCCGGGCCCGAGTGTAACGCTCATAGCGCTGCCCGTAGCGTATACGGGTTCGCCCACTTTGAGCCCTGCCGTCTCTTCGTAAACCTGAATAGTGGTTTTGTCTTGCTGCAGCCCGATGACTTCGCCGATGAGACGCGCGTTGCCGACATAGACCGTCTCCATCATCTGAAGACCGGTTTCGCCGCGGACGGTAATGACCGGCCCGTTGATGCCGTAGATCTGATACGCCGTCATTCTTCCGCCTCCTCTATGGAAAGTCCGGAAACAGCCAAAAACTGCGTCTTCTGCTGTTCCAATCGCGCGTCAAGTGTATCATCCGCCAAAAGCCCGGTCGCTCCGGCGCGTACCTTTACCCCGCCGAGCAAGATCGTCGCGTCGCAGACAAACTGTGTGTCTTTCGGCAGGTCTGCACAAAGCGTTTCGGCAAGGGGCATATCCGCTTCCCGGAGATACACCGTCAAGCCCCTGCCGCCGACAGCCGCAGCCGCCTGTTCGGCGCTTTTTTTCAGCATATCGCGGTATTCCGGCGTTTCGGTAAACGCGGTGATGCGTGTACGCACGCGGTCAAACACCTGTTTTTCCAATTCTGCGCGCCGCTCTGTGAGCCGCTTGCGCGAAGCCTCCTCCAGTGCGGAGATCTCGCGGTTGAAATCCGCATCGATGCGTGCGATCTCATACTGCGCGTATGCATCGCTGCGCGCTTTTGCTTCCTGCTGCAAAGTCTCCAGCCGCTGCGTGCGCACAGCCTCGGTCTCGCAGTCGATTTTCTCGCACTCCGCATCCGCAAGCCGGCGGACAGCGTCGAGGAAGACTGTGATATTGCCGTTTGGAATATCCAAGGATTTTCACCTCTTGCCTGCGGCGGCTCACAAACGGATGCCGACCGCCTCTTGAATGTATTGTGTAATGCTGCTCGTGCTGCCCGTCTCGCTTTCGCCGTCCGGGATCTCTAAAAGCAGCGGATGCGTCTGCCGCTGCAGCCGCGCAACGGTCTCGGCGCACGCTTCGCGCACGCCCGCCGTATAGAGGATCACGCCGATCTCCGCATTCGCGGCGGCGTCGCACAGCGCCTTTTCCATGTCGGCGCTTGAGCGCAGGCACGCGCCCTCCACGCCTGCAAGGCGCATGCCGATCACGGGATCCAGCTTATCGCTGACCAAAAACAGTCGCATATTTTGCGCCCTCTTACAGCTCGTTGATGATCAAAATCGAGATGACCACGCCGAACAGCGCGATGGATTCGCCGAGCGCCACGAAGATCAGGGATTTACCGAAGGATTTCGGGTTCTCAGCGGTTGCAGCGATTGCCGCGGGGGCTGCCGCTGCCAGCGCGATACCGCCGCCGATGCCCGCAAGACCCGTTACGAGGCCTGCTGCCAAAAGCCCGAGGCCTTTTGAGGATTCCCCGGCGGTCGCATCCGCCTGCGCGGCGGTCTGCTCGGTCTGCGCGGTGTCCGTCGCCGTATTTGTATCCGAAGCAGCAAACACGTTAAACGAAAGCACCGACAAAAGCACCACCAGCACGCCGAAAACGGCAAGGTTCATGCCCATTGCGCGTTTCGCGGACTTTCCCTGATTGCGTTTGCGCAGGGCGATGAAAGCGGTCGCCAGCAGCGCCATGGGTGCAACGATCAACAAGACATAGAAAAATGCGGTCATAACAGATTCCTCCCGAAATCAATTTGTATGAATTTGTTTGTGCAGGGTAACGGGTGTAAAAGGTTTGCCGTCGCCCTCGTAAAAACGGCTGAACATTTCGTAATATTCAAGACGCAGCACCTGGATGCCCGTCAAAAGCCCTTCAAGCACGATCACCAGCGCGTTGCCGAGGATGATGACAAACAGGTTTTCGCTCTCGCCCGCAAGCGAGAACACAACCATCATCATGCCTGCATGCACCAGCACATACGCGCCGACGCGCAGGAAAGACAGGGTATTGGAAAGGTAAGAAAGGACGTATTCGATGAGTTCAAAGAAATTCTGCAGCAGAAAATCCGGTACGCTCTCGGGCTTCCAATCGGGGTGCTTATCGACGATGCCGATGGGGATCTCCTTGATATACAAGAGCACCGCCGAAATGCCCAGCAGCACGCCGCAGACATTCGTGGGGATCGGCGCCGGGCCGCCCATAAAGCCGGAGGCAAGGTTGACGCCCATGAGATACAGCACAATGCCTGCAAGCCCATTTTGGCTGAAAAGCGCTTCGCCGAACTGCCGGCGCTTCAGGCTTGCATATATGTGGATGAGCATTGCGCAGACCATGAGGAACACGCCGATGCCGATGGCAATGAGCAGCACGGTATTGATGCTGTCCATAACGGAAAACGGCTTGCCGCTCCATCCGAGGGCGTGGTACACCGGGTCGAGCATTTCCTCAAACCCGAACACGCTGCCGAACAAAAATCCGAACACCGCAGACGAAAGCCCGCAGGGGATCAAGATCTTGCCGAGCTCCATTTTTTTGAGCTTCCACATAAGGAAGCCCGCAAGGCTCACCACAAGCCCCTGCCCCAAGTCGCCGAACATGATGCCGAACAATATGGTATACGTCACCGCGACAAACGGCGTCACATCCACGTCGCTGCGGCCGGGCGAGCCGTACATTTCAATATAATACCGGTATGGGGAAACAAGCGCTCTGTACAGCGGCCCGCGCTGTTTATATTGAACGGGGACCGAAACTTTCTCGCTCTTCGGCGGTTCCTCTACCTCCGCAGAGACATCCTTGATCGTATCGATGCGTTCGGAAAGCCCGCGCACACGGCTTTCGGGCACAAAGCCCACAAGCATAAAATTCTTTTCATTGTGCAGAGCATAGCTGCGCAGCGAAAACACCGCGTTTTGCCGAAGAAGCTTCGTATACAGCAGGTTGCAGTGCGCTTCTTCCTCTTTCCAGAACGCACGCAGATGGTCTTCGTTCTCGGAAATCTGCCCGTCGAGGATCGCGATGCTTTTGCGGATTTCGGCGAGCACCTCATCCACCGTGCCGGCTGCGCCGGGAACGGAAAACGGTTCAAACAGCAGAAAGGCAAAAATACCGTCCACTTCATCAAGCTTATCGACCGGGGCAAAGTACACACCCCAATAATCGGTCTTGTCCTCCGAACACGGGCAGAACAGCAAATAGGGGTAATCGCGGAACACTGTATTCAGCCGTGCGAGGCTCTCTTTCGGCATATGCCCGAAGCGCACCTTGATGAACTCACATGCGGAAATGCTGTCCAAATCGAGATCCAGCCCCGCGAAATGCGAATACTTGCGGATGCCGTCCTCACAAACCTCTTTCTGCTCGGTCAAAATACGGCGCGTTTCCAAAAGCTGGGAAGCGCGTTTTTCCACCGTGCGGATATAGTCGTCATCCGCGTCATCGGACACCGTTTCGGATGCAGTCTGCTCTTCCAGCGGAAACCCGAGCGAGGCCGCAAAATCCGTGAGCGCCGTGATTTTTTGCGTGTAGGGGTTCTCCTCCGAAAACGGAAGAAAGCCCATGGAGGAGGAAATATAATTCGATGCGGCATCCGGCTGGAAGCTCTCGCTTTCGCACAGCACCTCGCTGACTGCGGCAAGCTGACCGAGCGTGCCGCTGATCTTCATCAGCTTCATTCTTTCAATCGCCATGGTATCTCCTTTTCCTTAGAAGATTTTTTTGCGGGGAAAGATCAGGCCGTCGCAAAACGCTGCTTGACGCAGCCCTTTCGGATCACATAGACTTGTTTGCTGTTTTCCAGAACAGCGTACAGCTCCCGCAGCCGTTCTTCGGGCAGCAGCCCGGTCAGGATGTAGGAGCCCTTGCAGCACGTCGCATAGGCTTTCAGCGCAAACAGCGACTCTGCCCCGGCAAGCGCGGCATACAGCGCACGGACGGTCTCCTCTTCTTTTGCAAAGAACCGTTCCAGGCGCTGCTCGACGTCGGAAAGCTCCGTCTCTAAGATGTGCAGGCTTCGTTCAAATTCCGTGCCGATCTCGGCGGTATTGCCTGATAACGAAGGTATGGCAAGCGACTCAAACAAAAGAGAGGCAAAGATCGCATCGATCCGCTGCGCCATATCGCGCGGCGCAAAATACATTCCGAAGATCTCGCCGCCGTCCGAAAAAGATGGGAAAAACTCTACATACGGATTGTCCGCATACAGCGCACGCATACGCTCGTAGCTTTCCGCGGGCATATGCCCGAATCGAACGCGGATGAACGTGCATTCCGCAATATCCTGCATGTCTACAGTCAAATCGCCGAACAGCTCCAGCTTTTTTTGCCCCTGTCGGCAGGCGTCCTCCTGCTCTTGCAGCTGTGTTTTCTCTTTTTGAAGCGTTCGGCAGGTTTTATAAAGCGCCTCGGCTTTTTCGTGCCAGTCTTCCGGCAGAGCCGCATGGATGTCGGCTTCGGGAAGCGGTTTCCCGGCGACATCCAGCACAAAGCGCAGATGCGAGAGCGTATGCGTATACGGGCTGTCGCCGCCGCTCTTTTTCTCCATGCCGTGATATGCCGATGTCGGCGTTTCGGTATCAAACTGCGGCCGGAAGCCGTATTGCTTCAAAGCTCTGCAAACCGCATCCATTTCTTCCGAAGCGATCAGGAGCCTGAGGACCGCAAATTTTCGTTTTCTCATGGAAAGCCTTCCTTTCACACAGGCCCGTTACGTTTCGGACGCGCGCACATTCTCTTTTGTCACCAGAAACGCGGCGATCTCTTCGGGCGGAAGCCCGTATCGGATCCCCTCCGAAATGTGGATCAGATTGGTCATTTCATTTTGCTGGATGCCGACAAAGCTGATGAGCACGACCTGCGGAATGGTGGAATAACGAAGCTGGTGTATGTGGGCGCGAAGCATGGCTTCGTTCGTTTTATGCTCGATAACGCCCGCCTTGAAAAGCCCGGGCAGCTTACCGTAAGCCGACCGCTTGAGCACCTGTGTGAGCGCAGCCGCATCCTTGCACTCGAGCAGGGCGGTGCGCTCGCTTTGCGTAAAGGCGGTCACCGTGTTGGAAAGCACGCCCGTGCGGCGCGCATCCGCATCCGGATAATATGTCTTCATGCGGTACAGGCTTTCAACGGTCTTCATATCCGCGCGCATGCGCAGGTTTTCAAGCAGCGCGCTGCGCGTTTCTCCCGAATAGTTATCTTGAATCAACTGCTCGGTGCGTGTGTTCACACATTCATCTACCAAAAGTTCAAGCGCACGCACCGAAAACGGTGCACCGGCACGAAAACCATCCAGCAGGCGGTTATACGGCGTACCGTCCAGCGCGGCGTCCAGTTCATCCAAATCGCGCGCACGAAACAGCGCTTGCTCGTTAAGCTGAGAGTTCTCGCGATAAAAGGCGGGCACGAACTGCAAGGACTCGCCGACCCCCTCGGAGCCGAGATATTCGGCGCAGGTGATCAGCAGCTCGGCATCGTAATCCATAATAAGCGCCCGATACAGGCTGCCGCCGAGCGCCTTTTCCGCCGCGGCAAGCGACGCGATGCGGGTCATCGTATATTTGCGCAGCAGCGCTTCGAACCGTGCGCGCTGGATGCGCACACGCGCTAAATCGCCGAACACCGACGCATACGCCGTGTGGTCGCGCAGGAAAGCGGCAAGCTCCGCTATGCTGCGGCAGCCGAGCATTTCCCGATATATGTCGGCGCCGAGAATATCCCCGTACATCGCATGCGCCTTTGCCGTAAGCGCGCCTGCGGAAAGCGAAGCGATTTTTTTCATGCGCCGAACCTCCTTTTCCGGGTATAAACGTCCGTTTTTATTCGCCTTTGATCACCGCAGAGAACAGTGCGTCCTCCCACGCGGCATGTCCGGCGTTATACCGTTCTTCCAAACGCGCGGCAAGGTTTTTTTCTCTTTCCGAGATGGCGCGGCTTTGCACCTCGAGCTTTTGCTGCTTGGTCTTGCGTGCACGGTCGATCTCTTCGTGCGCACGCGCGGTATTTTCAGCGTCGATCGCCTGCTTTTGCGAAGCAAGCGTTTGTGTCAGCGCCTCGCGCCGCTGCCGTGCCTGCTCCACGCGCTCACGCGCGGCACGGTCTGCTTCGACGATCATGTTCAGCGCGTTTTCCATGAAAAGCCCTCCGATCATCTGTTTTATTAAGAACTGATTGTAGCACTTTTTTTCACAAAGTACAACCGCATTTTATGAAAACAAATTTGGTTTTTTTCGGGTGGTTTTGTGTATTTTGTTTGAAAACGGTATGATGCGGTACTTTTCTCCTGTTATGCCCCTTACCTACGCCTGTTTTTTTGTTGTGCCCCATTGTTTTTCATAAAAAAGTATGATACGATATAGAAAATTCAGGCAAAAAGGAGAGAACGACATGTCGGATTGGTACAAAGAGGCGGTCATTTATCAGATTTGGCCGCGCTCGTTCAAGGACGGCAACGGCGACGGGATCGGCGACCTTTGGGGCGTGCTTGAAAAGCTCGATTACATCAAAAGCCTTGGCGCTACCGCCATTTGGTTTTCGCCGCTGTACCCTTCGCCGAACGCGGATTACGGCTATGACATTGCAGACTATAAAAATATCTCGCCCGACTACGGCGACCTGGATCTGTTTAAGCAGGTACTTGACGGCGCACACGAGCGCGGGATGAAGGTCATTATGGATCTGGTCGTCAACCACACCTCCGACGAGCACATGTGGTTCCGGGAAAGCCGCAAGGGCGGCGACAACAACCCTTACCGCGACTATTACATCTGGCGCAAAGGCAAGGGCAAAGACGGCAAAAAGCCGCCGAACAACTGGCTTTCCACCTTCGAGGGCGGCGCTTGGGAATACGACGACGCGCGCGGGGAATATTATTTGCACGTTTTCGCCAAAAAGCAGCCCGACCTGAACATGGACAATCCAAAGGTGCGTGAAGAAGTCAAAAACATCATGCGCTTTTGGCTCGACATGGGCGTAGACGGCTTCCGTGAGGACGTCATCACCTTTATCTCCAAGCGCGAGGGACTGCCCAACGGCTTTCCGCTGCCCATCGCCACGGGTATTGAACACTACAACAAAGGACCGCATATCCACGAGTACCTCTCGGAATTCCGTCGCGACATCTGCAAGGACTACGACTGCTTTATGGTCGGCGAGTCGCCCATGACGAATTCCAAGGACGCGCTAGCGTTCACCTCAGGGCCGAACCGTGAGCTTGACATGATGATCAGCTTCGACCACATGCAGGCGGACTGCTTTATGACCGACACCATTGCCATACCCTTCAGCCTGCGCAAAATGAAAAAGGCGTTCACACACTGGCAGGAGGATCTGTACGGCAAATCCTGGAACGCGCTGTATTTAGAGAACCACGATCACCCGCGCATCATCAGCCGCTACGGCAGTGAAAAGTTCCGCAAGGAAAGCGGCAAGATGCTCGCGACCATGTGCTATTTCCAATGCGGCACGCCCTTTATCTATCAGGGGCAGGAGATCGGGATGATCAACAACCATCTCGATGACATCCACAAATTCAAGGACGTTGTAACCTTCAACAACGAGCGCCTGTTCAAGAAATTCGGCTTTTCCGATGCAAAATATCTTGAGATCGCCAACCGCACCAGCCGTGAGAATGCACGCACGCCCGTGCAGTGGGATTCGAGCCCATACGCAGGCTTTTCGCCCGTCGAGCCGTGGTTCGGCGTTGCGCCCAGCTACAAGGAGATCAATGTCAAGGAAGCCGAGCACGACAAGGATTCCATCCTCCACTACTACCGCAAGCTTCTGAAGATCCGGCAGTCGAGCAAGCTGTTTATCTACGGCAGCTACCGCGAGCACTGCCCCGAAAGCAAGGATTTCTATTGCTATGAACGCAATTACGAAGGGCAAAAGGCGCTGATCATCTGCTCGTTTGCAGAGGAGACCCGGACTTTCCGCGCGCCGGAGGGCTTTGACCTCACGGAAGGCAAGCTGCTTTTGTGCAACTACAAGGACGCCCCGGCAAAGCCGAACATCTGCGCCATGCGGCCGTATGAAGCGCGGGTATATCTGTACGAATAAGCTGCGTAAAATCTTACATTGCACAAGATCCCCGAATCGGACGAATCCGCTTCGGGGATCTTTCAATCTTCATACTCGCGCAAATGCCCCTCGCACAAAAGCGCGGGGAAACCCCACTGCCGCAGCACCTCATAGACGGCGACGGCCACGGTGTTCGAGAGGTTCAGACTGCGGGCGCGCGCGTCGTCGAGCATGGGCAGGCGCGCGCAGAATGCAGGGTTTTCGTGCAGCAGCCATTCGGGCAGGCCCTTCGTCTCTTTGCCGAAAAACAGATAGGCGTCATCGGGATAGTGCAGGTCGGAATAGATGTGCTTGCCCTTTGTGGTAAAGAAAAAGAAATTGTCCTTTTGCGGCGTTTTTTCCAAAAAATCCCGCAGGCTGTCATAATAGGTGATGTCCAACAGCCACCAATAGTCTAAGCCGGCACGCTTGAGCTTGCGGTCATCGATCGTAAACCCCATGGGGCCGACCAGGTGCAGCCGCGCGCCCGTCGCCGCACAGGTGCGCGCAATATTGCCCGTGTTCTGCGGGATCTCGGGCTCGACCAAAACAATGTTTAACGCCATATTTTTGTGCCGTAACGTTTCCACGGCTCTCCTTTTTGCAAATTCTGCCGGATATTCTACCAGCTTTTTCGGGAAAAGTAAAGCCGGACGGGTTTTGGATATCGCACTTTCTTTTTTGCTTTTTATGTTGCATTTTATAACATTTTGTATTACAATAGATATATTCCCTCTCTTTTACCCGGGTCGTACCTTCCCCGGGTGCTTGACTGCCCGCCTGAACCGCACAGGCGGGCAGGTTTTTTATTTTGTAAAATTTTCCGATGCAGCAGTTTTTTGCGCGGCTAAACCGAATTTTCATGTGCAAACTATAAACAGCCCGCATTTATAAATTTGATTTTGCACACACGAGCGCGGGCGACACACGCAAAAGGAGGAACAGCGATGAACAATTCCATGAATTCCGCCATGAAGGCCGTCGGTGTGAGCCTGGCGGTCGGCAGTGCCGTGGCGATGGTCAGCGGCATGGTCAAGAGCGGCTCGACCAAGCGCAAGGCGAAAAAAACGGCAAAAAAGGCCGTCAACACATTTTCGAATCTTGTGGACAATATGCATGCTATAATGAAGTGACAGCAGCTTTACAAGCAGCCCGCCGGAAACAATCTCGGGCTGTCGAACAACAGGTGGTGAAAGTCCCATGAAACGCATACGGATCTGCTGTCTGCTGTTGCTGTGCATACTGCTTTGCAGCGCCTGCGGCAACTCTGCGGCAGGCGATAACGCACGGCAGATAGACCCCGCAACCGAGACGCAACCGGAAGCAACCGACCCCGCAACCGGTGAAACCACGCTGGTTGCAACGCCTTTGCCCGTGACGGCGCAAAAGCCCGTTTTGCAGAACGGCGAAACGTACACGGGGCTGCCCGCGCTTGCGCTCCAGGACTTTGCCGTAGAAGACCCGGAAAACACGCGCGGGCTTTCGACTGAAAAAGTCGGATACAGCTACGGCGTGGCAAAGGACGGCGCGCCGCACGAGACGTCGGTTCAAAATCAAATCTACTTTTCCGAAAACGGCTATCAAGCGTTTTGTCTGGACACCGTAAGTGAGGAAAAGACGCTGTATTTGACCTTTGACTGCGGCTACGAAAACGGATACACCGAAATGATCCTCGACACGCTCAAGGAAAAGAATGTGCCGGCGGCGTTTTTCTGCACACTGCCGCAGGTAGAGGATAACCCGCAGCTTATCGCCCGCATGATAACGGAAGGCCACATCGTGGGCAATCACTCCGTGAAGCACCCGTCTTTCCCGACGCTGACCAGGATCGAAATGGCGCAGGAGATTCAGGGGATGGACGATTACCTGCGCACGAATTTCGGGTACAGCGAACCGTTCTTCCGCTTCCCGATGGGCGAATATTCCGACTGTGCGCTGGATTTGGTCGGCTCGATCGGATACCGCAGCGTGTTCTGGTCGGTCGCGTATGAGGATTGGGATCTCGACAACCAGCGCGGTACGCAGTACGCCTTTGACACCGTCACTTCACGTCTGCACCCGGGCGCGGTGATCCTGCTGCACTCGGTCTCGCCCGACAACGCGAATGCGCTCGGGCAGATCATCGACTGGGCGCGGGAACAAGGGTATGTATTCAAGTCCCTGCGCGATTTCCCGCAGACCTGACAAACCAGACAGACAGCAAACGGGCGACTTCTTTTGGGAAGCCGCCCTGTTATTTTGCTTTAGCTTTTATGCCTCGCGCGCCGTGCGCACGGATTTTTCACGGCTCTTCCAGGTGTGCATGATCTGCGGATGCGCGAAAATGCCATCCAGCTTTTGCAGGAACGGTACGATGTCGCCGAAATCGAGCGCACGATGGTCAAAGGCAATGCAGATGGGCAGCACCTGCCGTGCTTCGACGCTCTTTTTGCTGGCGGCATCGCAAACGACAACGGGTTTATCCTGCACCGCGCCCACGCCGAACGCCGTGACCTGCGGCGGGATGATCTCCAAAAGCGAGCAGGCGCCTTTCTGCCCGCGGTACACAGAACCGATATTGGAGACGGTGACCGTGCCCTGCTCTAAGTCCGACTTGGTCAGACGGTCGGATACGGGGATCGCCTCATAGTCGCGCTTGGCCTTGCCGTGCAGCGTGTGTACCTTGTGCTTGCCGGTTTTGGAACCGACCAGTCTGCAGACGGCCTGCCCGATCTTGCCGTGGCGAAGGGCGGTCAGCGTATTGTCCAGCGACACCTCGAACATGGCTTCGTTGAGATCCGTATTTTCCGCACGGCGGGCAACGTCATGGATATAGGCGGTCATTTCATCCAAATTTTTGTTTTCAAAATTGTGCAGGTTCACGGTCATCATCTCGCCGTTCGGCAGGATCATCGGCATGGAAATATGGATATCCTCAAAGCTTTTGATCTCGCCGCGCACAAGCTTACGGTTAAAATGAATATGGGCGTTCATGGCGGGGGCGGCTTTGAGCCCCTCGCAGATGACCTTGAGCACCAGCGTATTTACGGAAATTTTGTCCGCACCGCTGCGGTCGAAGTTCAGCTTTTTGTATTCACGCATGAAATCGGTCACGTCGGGCTCATACATATAGGTCACGTGCGGAATGGTCTCCCAGCTTTCCGAGGTCATGTTTGCGACGATTTTTCTTTGGATGCCGAAGTGGGTGACTTTAAGCGTTTTCATAAGCGCATCTCCTTTTTCTTTCAAATGGTATTCGGGATATTCGGAAAATATTTCCGGGAAAAGTCTTGTTCGTAAGAACGCCTTTATCATACCCACAAGGACACGGTTGCACCATACATTTCGGTTTACGCACATGGAAAAAGACGGCAACTGCCGTTTGCAAAACGCGGTTGCCGTCCGGAAAAGACAAATTTTGCGCCGATTTAAAGCTCGCGCGCATCGTAAAGCGTAAAATGATTCTTACGGAAGGTCAAAACGCCCTCGCCGCGCAGCCGGCCGAGCACGGCAGAGAGCGCGCTGCGGTCGGCGGCAAGATACTCCGCCAGCTGCCGGCGGTCAAAGGGGATCGTAAAGCTGCGGCTGCCCGTTTGCGCCGAGACCTCAAACAGATAGGACAACACCTTTTCGCGTAAGGTGCGTTTGGAGATGTGCGCGATGCGCCCGGTCAAAAAAATGTTTTTGCGCGCGAGCATCTCGGTAAGGTTGGCACTCACGTGTGCGCAAAGCAGTGCAAATCCCGGCGACGGGGCACGCAGGCGGGCAAAGGAAAGCCAAAGCACCTGCGCTTTTTCGGCGGCGCGCACCTGCACGGTAGAATGCCGCCCGGTGCAGGCAAAGGACTCCGCAAACAGCTCCCCCGCCGAAAGCCCGGCGAGCAGCACCGCGTTGCCGTGGTAATCCTCCTGCGAAATTTCGAGCCGCCCTGAAAGCACTATGCCGAGCGCGCGGACCGCATCGCCGACATGCAATACGATCTCACCGCGCGCAAAGACCTGCACGCGCGCATCCAGCGCCCGCGGCAAGGCTTCAAGCTGTTCTGTTCCGAGGCCCGCAAGTAGCGGGGCCGTTTCCAAAAGCGGTAAAAATTTTTGCATCTTTTTCTCCGTTCCGTTGTAATTACAACCGAATTCTTGGCTAAATTGTACTATGCTATACGCGTTCGGTCAACCCGATTTTGAAAACAACGGAGGAAAATCATGATTCGCAAGATCATTCAAATCAACGAAGAAAAATGCAACGGCTGCGGGCTTTGTGCCGAAGCCTGCCACGAAGGCGCCATCGGCATGGTAAACGGCAAGGCAAAGCTTTTGCGCGAGGACTACTGCGACGGCTTGGGCGACTGCCTGCCCGCCTGCCCGACGGGGGCGATCACCTTTACCGAGCGCGAGGCGCCCGCCTACGACGCTAAAGCCGTAAAAGCGGCGCAGCAGGAAAAGGAAAAAACGGAATTGCCCTGCGGCTGCCCCGGCTCGCGCGCCGCATCAATCAAACGCCCGCAAACCGTACCGGCGGCACCGTCCGCTTCGCCGGCAGTATCCGGCGTCAGCCGCCTTGCGCAGTGGCCTGTGCAGATCAAGCTCGTGCCCGTAAACGCGCCTTACTTCGACGGCGCGCACCTGCTTATAGCGGCGGACTGCACGGCATACGCCTGCGGCGATTTTCACGACCGCTTCATCGCGGGGCGCGTGACGCTCATCGGCTGCCCGAAGTTAGATATGGTCGACTACACAGATAAGCTGACGGAGATCCTCGCACTCCACGAGATCAAGAGCATCACCGTGGCGCGCATGGAAGTCCCCTGCTGCGGCGGGATCGTGCAGGCGGTCAAAAACGCCTTGCAAAAAAGCGGCAAGCTGATCCCGTGGAAGGTCTGCACCGTCACGACCGACGGCCGAGTTCTGGAGAATGCATAAACCCGATACAGCAAGCGCCCCGCCGAAATCGGCGGGGCGCGGTTTGTTATAGAAAGCGGGTTTTTTCCTATCCTATTACCAATGCGTCAAACATACACCATTTCGTTGAACGCATCCATGAACGTGGAGTTTGAGGGCGCCATCAGGTAATTGAGCACAAGCACATCGGTGATCCCCTGCTCGCGCAAAAACTGCGGCAGGTTCATACCCTTTACGCCGTCCTGGCGCGGATCAAGCACATAGACCTCGCCGAAATTTTCCAAAAGGAACGGGGCGAAGGCGTTGCCGTAGGATTCCTTAATAAGCAGGATCTTCCGATCGCTCCCGCACGCGGAGGTCATTTTGATGAGCGGCTTGTCGCCTTGGATGAACGCCATATATTTGCTGGATTCATCTTTGATCGAGGTCGAGATGATGCGAAGCGTTTTCCCGTCGGTCATCGCGGGGGTCGAATAATACTGCCCGCTCGCCTCGACCGTCGGGTAAAACACCTCGACATAATCGGGGTTGTTTTTCAAATTCTCGCTGTGCGTATAGCGGTACATGCTGCCCACAAAATCGTCAAGCCTGCCGGTCTCATGCGCGGAAAGCGGCTTGCATTCGAGGTTCGCGCTTTCACAGAACGCCTCATACGCATAATAGGCGCCGCGCGCCGTCCAGTGGTGGTCGGTGCGGAAATAAATGTATTCATCCGTGTGCCGCGAAAGGTGGCTGTAGGCGTCCACCTTGACGATGTCGTCGGACATTGCGCCGTAAGCGATCTCAACGCCGCGCGTCTGCGAATGCGAGCCCGTGCGGTATTCCTCCGGTCCGTAAAACGCGATGCGCGTAGGCGCGAGCAGGGAATACACATTGATTTCCGGCACGCGCGATTTCAGCGCGTTGAGCGTTTCGCCGTATTCGGTCAGCCGCTTTTTCGCGACGGAATACATTTCCATAGCGGAATCGCTTGTAAGCACGATGTAATTTTCCACCGTGTATTCGCCGACTTCCGGCGGTTCGGTGGGCGGTTCGGTCGTGGTTTCGGCCGGTTGCGTCTCGGCGTCGGCGGTTGCCGCTTCGGTTGCTTCGGTTGCGGGCGCGGTCTCAGCCGGCTGTTCGCCCGTGTACGCCGGCGCGAGCACAACGGCAAGCACCAGAACCACAACGGCGGCGACCACCTCCGCTGTGCCGAGGATTTTTCGAGAACGAGTCATTTGCATAATGAAGTCTGCCTTTGTCTTTACACTTTTTCGCCCGTATCGGCGCGGAGGATATTTTTGAACACGGCAATGTGCGCAGAGGAGATGTATTTATCCATATGCATACTGCCGAAATACCATTTGTCGAACGTGCACGAGTCGGAAAGCTCCTCAAAATAAGCGTTGAGCGCCGTTACACGCAGGGAGTCGTAATCCTTGAGCTGCAAAAAGCCCTTGATGCGCAGCGGCGGTTCGTGCGTAACGACGATGTCCACATGATAATTTTCCTTTTCGAGTGCGTGCGCGCCCTCCAAAAGCTCCTCGCGCGTGGGGATCTCCTCGCGCGACCAGGTATCGCCCTCGGAGCGGATATCGATGTCGGGGCTCTCGCCCCCGCCCATGGTGAACACCGAAAGCCCGTCGATATGATAGACCTGCCCGCGCAGCAGATGGTAGAGGTTGCCGTAGATCCGGTGCACCTTGCCGCCGTTCCACTCGCTTACCTCGTAATTGTTCAAAAGAGAAAAATTTTCATGCGTGCCGTCGATGAAGCAGATATTGTATTTCCGTTTGCCGAGCTGTTCGCGCAGCTTTTGCTCTTTTTTGCTGTCATCCCACAAGAAGCCGAAATCGCCGCAGACGATCAGCGTGTCGCCCGCTTTCAGCGCGCGCAGCTTCGAAGGCGAAAGGCGGTCGGCCTCGCCGTGGGTGTCGCCGGTGACATATATCAAAATGGTTCACATCCTTTGATTTGGGTTGCCAAGGCCTTAAAACTTTGATATACTGTTTAATATGCAATTTAATATTTTACACGTTTTGCGAGTTCTTTTCAAGAGGTGAAACGCTTTGAAGCGTGCTTTTTCTTTTTTCCTTGCGGTCATACTTCTGATTTGCGCCTGCATTTTGCCCGGCTCTGCCGCCTTTAACGCATCCTTAGACACTATGGGCATCAGCGCGGACATCGTGCTGCTTCTGAATTTGGACAGCAACACGGTGATCTTTGACAAAAATGCGGACAAGGTTACCGCGCCCGCTTCGCTTACAAAAATTACCACCGCCATTCTCACGATCGAAAACTGTCAGGACCTCGACGCCGTCGTGACCGTCAAGCAGTCGTCCATTGACGCCATCGCGGGTACGAACAGCTCCACGGCGGGGCTGCTTGCAGGCGAAGAACTGACGGTGCGCCAGCTTTTATACTGTCTTTTGGTGCGCAGCGCCAACGAGGCGGCGGTCATTTTGGCGGATTACATCGGCGGCGGCTCTGTGCCCGCCTTTGTGCAGATGATGAATGATTTTGCCGCTTCTCTGGGCTGCACGAACACGCATTTCGTCAATCCGCACGGCTTAGACGCCGAAGGGCACTACTCCACCGCGCGCGACCTGGCTTTGATCACACAGCACGCGCTTGAGCTGCCGCTGTTTTCGGAGATCGTCAACACCGTCAGCTACACCCTGCCCGCCACAAATAAAAGCGAAGAACGCAATCTGCTTTCGACAAACTGGCTGATCAACCCGAATTTTAAAACCTATTACTGCGAATATGCCTCGGGCGTCAAGACCGGCTCGACCTCGGGCGCCGGACGGTGTGTCATTTCCACGGCGAGCAAAGACGGCTACAACTATCTTGCAGTTGTTATGAACGCCCCGTATGAGGATATCAACGGCGACGGCAATCCCGACAACCGCGCATTTTTGGATTGTAAGACGCTCTTTGAATGGGCGTTTGACAATCTGCGCATGACGAAGGTCGCCGACACCACGCGCATTGTGACTGTAGTGGATGTGCGCCTCTCCAACGACGCCGACCATGTACGCCTGGTACCCGAAACCGAGGTGACGGCACTCGTCCCCGTGGGCAACGACGAAAACAGCGTGCTCATCGAAGCGATCCCCGAGGAAACGCCGACTACGGTGGATGCACCGGTCAAAAAGGGAGATGTTTTGGGAAAAGCACGGATCCTGTACGCGGGCGATGAGATCGCAACGGTCAATCTGGTCGCCGCCGAGGATGTAGACGTGAGCATCTTCCTGTATCTCGGCAACGGGATCGTCAAACTGTTCCACTCCACCGTGTTCCTGATCGTTTTTGCACTGGTCCTTTTGGTGCTCGCCGTCTATATCGGGCTGATCATACGGCACAATCGGCAGAAAAAGCGCCGAAGAGCCCCCAAGACCATAAAGAACTTCCGCAACTTAAAATGAGGTGAATGCTTTGGCAAAAGGACTGCCGAAAACCAACGCCATGCGTATCCTGGATCGGGAAAAGATCGCCTACCGCGTGCACACCTACGCGCACGACGGCGAGGCGGTAGACGGGATGCGTGTTGCCGCGCTTTTGGGCGTAGACGCCGCCCGAATTTTCAAAACACTCGTGACACGGGGCAAAAGCGGGCAGTGCTATGTGTTCGTGATCCCCGCCCCCGCGGAACTGGATCTGAAAGCTGCGGCGGCTTGTGTCGGCGAAAAGCATGTGGAAATGCTGCACGTCAAGGATCTGCTGCCCCTAACGGGCTATGTGCGCGGCGGGTGCAGCCCCATCGGGATGAAAAAAGCGTTCCCGACCGTCATCGACCGAACCGCGCAGGACTTTGAGACGATCATCGTCAGCGCGGGAAAGATCGGCGTGCAGGCAGAGCTTGCGCCGAACGACCTGCGGCATGCGGCGAACGCCGAGTTCGGCGATATTACGCAATAGTTCCGGGCATCACTGCCCGCCGTCTTACGCTTGAAAAACCGTCCCCGCAGGAGATCCTGCAGGGACGGTCATTTTTATACTATCTTATTTATACGCTGGGTTTCCGTTTCGATCAGTTCACGCGCTGGCAGGACATCGGCTCGACGGTAATGGAGTTTACGGTAACCGCCTCGTCCGTATAGTTGAAATACAGGGTGGTGCTGTTGTTGTATTCCGTGCAGTACACACCGTCCTGCACCTCGTAGTGCGCCGTCATGCGCGCATCCTGCAAATCGCCGAGCGTCTGCGCCGCCGTCAGATAATTTGCGGCTGCGGTATTGATCTGCGATTCATAGTGGTAGACCGTGTCGATCGTCTCGTCGCCCGTTTTGGTATAATCCCAAGCGTAGCTCGGCATTGCGCCGTATTCCAGCGCCTTGAGGAACGCCGTTTCTCTGTTCTCGGCAAGATTGATCGGCTCGTGCGCATAGGCAACAAGTCCATGCAGCACCATTTGCACGAACGGGACGGACGTGTAGCCGTCGGTTTCGGGATATACGGCGGCACTTGGCAGATCCACGACAATGTCGGCATCGCGCAGCAGGTAGGCGTTGCCCGTATCGACCATCAGCGTTCTGCCGGCGGCAAGGGTCGCCGCCTGTTCCTGCATGAGCCCCGCGGCGACGGTGCGCGTATTGCCCGCGCTTGCGTAATCGGAATAGAGCGTGCTGCCCGCATCGTCTATACAGTAGCCGCTGAACGCGAGACTGTGGAAATCGTTGACGAATGCATCCACGTTTTCGCCGATCTCGGTCTGCCGCAGCAAATAGCGCGTATGCTGCGCATCCCCCGCCACACCGGTAAACGGGTTGTTGACCGCCATAGACAGCGTATCGCCCGCAATGTTTTCGGCGGCATGTGCGGACTTTCTCGCACTGCGCCTGCCGAACGAAGCGATGTCCACATTCAGGTAAACCGAGAATTGCTGGGTCTGCGCATATTGCAGCAGTGCTTCCAGCTCCTTTTCACTGCCGAGCTTGCCGGAAAGATCGCTGCTTTTCAGCAGCCCCTGCGACGTTGCGCCGTCCAGCGCGCCGGACATGCGCAGCAAAACGTTATCCACGCTTTTTGCTTTGAGCAGACGCAGAAGCTCCTGCATCTGCATATAATCCGTCAGCGTTTCGCTGCGATTCGGGTTGTTTTTCGCCGCTGCACCGTACGCCGTTAAAAGCAAAGGCAGCGTTTCGGGGACTGAAGCCGCCTGCGAAGGCAAAACGCCGTTGCGGATGAGCACCTCGCGGCACGCCGCCGCCATACCGGAATAGCCGGCGTTGCGGTTGGACAAAAAGCGGTAGCAGATTCCAAGCTCGCCGGTGTAGGCATTGCCGGTATACAGCGTTTGATCGCCCTCGCCGCCGAGAAGCGCGGTATCCGTCACACAGAACGTTGCGCCGACGCGGTTATACAGCACGTCGCCTGCGGCACGGTGCGAGGTGATGCGGGAGATCGCGTCCCCGCTTTCGATGATCGCAACAAAGGCGCTTTCCCCGCGCTTCATGCCGTAAACGGGCAGCAAAGCAGAGGTAAAGGCAATACTGCCGTCCGCCGTTTCGGCCTGTTCCCCGAGCGCGGCGTCCGCGCCGTAGGTCACAAAGGTCTTTTCGGTGTACGCATCCGACGACGTGCCCGCGATCGCTTCGGTCGCACCGCTGCCGTCGGGCAGCAGCATATAATCCCCTTCGGCGGCGGAATCCGTCGCGCCGAACCAATCAAGCAGTGTCAGGCGCTCCAGCACAAAGCCGGTGCTTACCAATATATCGCTACAATGCACCGACACGCGCAGCGCACCGTCTTCCAGTGTAAACGCCACGGTAACAGACACATACGGCGCACCTGCGGGGACATCCGCAACATTGAGCGCCGCTGTTTCGGCGTCCAGCGCCATATTGTACGTTAATTCCATGCCGTTTTGCGTCGGCTGAAATGCAGAAGTGCCAAAAGCCGTCGCATTGTCCTGCGAATTGAGGGTATAGACCGTGCCGCCGTTCGATACCTCTGCCGTAACAACGGCGGACTGCACCTCGGCGCCGTCCGTCCGCGCGGCGGGGAGCGCCTGCCACATGGTGCCGGTATTCGTCTCGCGCACGGCGGCGGAATCCGTCGCACTGTCGTAATAGAGTTCCACAAGCCCTGAGCTTGTAACAAAAACCAGGTTTTCGGAACTGGTATGGTGCGTTTCGGCGCCCGCGTACTGCGCGGTCTCGACGGTGCGCGTGCCGACGTTCCGTGTCTGCACGTCCGTACCCGCCCCGCAGCCGGAAAGCAGCAGAGTGAGCGCCGCAAGCAATGCGCCCGCGCGTAAGGCACCGCTGTGCTTAAGGGTGTTTGAGGGTAACATAGGCTTCTCCTATATTCGATGATTTTCTCAAGTTAAAGTATAGCATAATTTCCGAAAAATTGCTACCCCCTTGTGCGGCAGTCGAATCGCGCTTTTCTTTGCGTACCGGCGGCTGTGAAAATGGGGGTTGATTTTTCAAAAGCGTGCGGCTATAATATAGTATAATTTCTATACTGTAAATCGTTGACGGAGCCCGACGGCTTTCCCACACGCTTTTTCAGAGAGTCCGCGCCGCGGCTGCAAGCGCGGGCAAAGCGTAAAAGCCCGACACCTCTCCCGAGTGCGCGCTGTAAAGCTGCTGCCGTAAAGCGCGCCGTGCCGCCGCGTTAAGGCGTTCGAGCGGGCGCAATGCGCCAATTTGGGTGGAACCGTGGAATGTGAGCATTTCATCCCTTTTCGGGGTGAGATGCTTTTGTTTTTATCCCAAAACGATTTTTATGTTTTCCGCATTTTAAGGAGGATGCATTATGTTCAACATCACATTGAAAGACGGCTCGGTCAAAAGCTTTGAAGCCCCCGTGACCGCCGCCGAAGTCGCGAAATGCCTCGGCATGGGGCTTTACAAGGCGGCATGCCTTGCGAAAGTAGACGGCGAGACCTGCGATCTGCGCACGGAGATCTCCAAAGACTGCACGCTGGAAATTTTGACCTTTGACGACGAGGACGGCCGGCGCGCGTTCCGCCACACCGCTTCACACATCTTAGCGCAGGCGGTCAAGCGGCTGTATCCCGAGACGAAGCTCGCCATCGGGCCCGCCATCGACAACGGCTTTTATTACGACTTTGATTCCGAGACGGTATTCACGCCCGAGGTGCTAACACAGATCGAGGCGGAAATGAAAAAGATCGTTAAGGAGGATCTGCCGCTTGAGCGGTACACGCTCTCCCCCGACGAGGCGCTCGCTGCCATGCGCGAAAAGGGCGAGACCTATAAAGTCGAGCTCATCGAAGAGCACGCCGAGAAGAACGAGCCCATCTCGTTTTACCGGCAGGGTGAATTCGACGAGCTTTGCGCGGGGCCGCACCTGATGTCCACAGGCGCGGTAAAGGCGTTCAAGCTGACCTCCTGCACGGGCGCGTACTGGCGCGGCGACGAGCACAACAAAATGCTCCAGCGCATTTACGCGACGGCGTTCCCGAAGCAGTCGGCGCTCGACGAGTATTTGGCGCGCATTGAGGAAGCGAAAAAGCGCGATCACAGAAAGCTCGGGCGCGAACTCAAGCTCTTTGCCATGATGGACGAGGGTCCCGGCTTCCCGTTCTTCCTGCCGAACGGCATGATCCTCAAAAACACACTGATCGACTATTGGCGGCAGATCCACACGCGTGAAGGGTATGTGGAGATCTCGACCCCGCTGATGCTCAACCGCCAGCTTTGGGAGACCTCCGGGCACTGGGATCACTACAAGGAAAACATGTACACCACCGTCATTGACGATACGGATTTCGCCATTAAGCCGATGAACTGCCCGGGCGGGCTGCTCGTTTACAAATCCGAGCCGCACTCCTACCGCGACCTGCCCATCCGCATGGGCGAGCTGGGGCTTGTGCACCGCCATGAAAAATCGGGCGCGCTGCACGGGCTGATGCGCGTGCGCTGCTTCACGCAGGACGACGCGCACATCTTCATGATGCCGGAGCAGATCACAGACGAGATCAAGGGCGTCGTGCGGCTCATCGACGAGGTCTACACGCTGTTCGGCTTCAAATACCATGTGGAGCTGTCCACCCGTCCCGAGGATTCCATGGGCAGCGACGAGGATTGGGAGATGGCGACCGAGGGTCTGCGCAAGGCGCTCGACGAGCTGCACCTGCCGTATGTTGTCAACGAGGGCGACGGCGCGTTTTACGGGCCGAAGATCGACTTCCACTTGGAGGACTCTTTGGGCAGAACCTGGCAGTGCGGCACCATCCAGCTCGACTTCCAGCTGCCGCAGCGCTTTGAAGCGGAATACACGGGCGCGGACGGCGAGAAGCACCGCCCGATCATGATCCACCGCGTCGTGTTCGGTTCGATCGAACGCTTCATCGGCATCCTCATCGAGCATTTTGCCGGCGCGTTCCCGCTGTGGCTTTCACCCGAGCAGGTGCGCGTGCTGCCGATTGCCGACCGCCACGCCGCACGCGCCGAGGAGATCCGCAAAGTTTTGTTCGAACACGGCATCCGCGCTTCGGTGGATGACCGCAGCGAAAAGGTCGGGTATAAAATTCGCGAGGCAAGGCTGCAGCGGCTGCCGTATTGGCTCATCGTCGGCGACAAGGAGGTCGAGGACGGCTCAGTCTCCGTATCGCACCGCGGCGAAGGCGACATCGGTTCGTTTACACTTGACGAGCTGCTTGCGCGTTTGACCGAGGAGATCCAAACCAAAGCAAAATAAGGAGGAAGCCCTATGGCAAAAGCACCGCTCACGGTAACGGTGATCACGGATACCCATTATTATGCAAAATCCACGGGCATTTCCGGCGCAGCCTATGAAACGGCAAACGCCAAAAGCCAAATGCCGCTGCAATATTCGGCGGAGATCCTTGACGCGGCGTTTCGCCAGATCAAGGCGGACAAGCGCACCGACATTGTGCTGCTTTCCGGCGACACCACCTCGAACGGCGAATACGATTCGCACAAGGAGTTCATCGAAATGCTGCGCGGCTTGAAAGCCGCCGGCAAGCGCGTATATGTCATCACCGCCACGCACGACTACCAGGACGACGGGCAGACCAATTCCTATGTCGGGGATGAAAAGGTGAAGATCCCCGCCGCAAAGCGCGAGGAGCTTTACGAGATGTACCGCGAGTTCGGCCCGGACGAGGCGATCTCGGTACACCGCGACAGCATGTCCTATGTTGTACAGCTGCAGGAGGGCTACCGCCTGTTTGCGATCAACGACGACCGCAACCTGACGGGCAAAAGCGGCATTTCGGAGGACTGCTACAAGTGGCTGTGCGAGCAGGCGGAGGACGCACGCAAAAATAAACAGTTCATCCTTGCCATGACGCACCACCCGCTCATCGCCCCCTCCCCCGTGTACGCGCTCATCGGCAAAAACGACATGCACGGCGACTTCGATATCCGCCGTGAGCAATACGCCGATATGGGCATCCAGTTCATGCTCACCGGCCACACGCACATCCACCACATCGACAAGGTCGAAAGCAAACGCGGCAACACCCTGTATACCATTTCCACCGCCGCGACCATCGGCTACCCCGCGCCGATCCGCACCGTGGTGGTGGACGAGGCGGCGGGCATCGTGTCGACCACGACCGACCTTGTGACCGAAAAGGTGGATTTTGACCTGAAAGGAAAGTCGTTGCAAGACTATCTGAAAAACCAGATGGTCGGCATCGTGCGCGATATGGTCAAGGCGGCGGCGGGCGACACGCACAAGTTCGCCGACATGGCAACGTCCATCAGCATCAAAAAGAAGCTCATTTACAAGATCGGCTGGCTTGTAAAGCCGGTCGCCAAGCTCTTAAACAAGCTGACCATCGGCACGGTCGCCAAATGGACGAAGAAGGAAACGGGACTTTCTCCCGAGGAGTACGCCGACATCGCAGACCGGCCCGTGGTGGATTTCATCGTGGATATGGTCACGAACCTCTACGGCGGCGAGGACCTGTATTCGCCCGACGACGCGGAATACAAGATCACGATGGGGCTTTTGTCCATCCTCGATTCCGTGTTCGGCGCGCTGCACATCAAGGTGCGCAAGCTGCTGAAGGTCTCGGATTCGCTGTGCGATTTCGTAGAGCCGCTTCTTCATAACACGGGCATCCCCTCCTACAACGCGGTTCTGCCGATCCTGCCCTATTACGCCGAGGGCGAGCAGGCGCCGCCTAAAAAGGCGCCCGAAGAAAAGCCCGCGCGCAAAAAGAGCAAAAAGGGCGTGCCGATCGTCATCATCGGGATATTAGCGCTCATCATCCTGCTCATCCCCCTGCTTTTGGCACTGGCGACCGGATTTATCGTAAATCAGGTTCGCTACGGCAGGTTTATGAAGTAAACAAGGAAAATACAGAACAACGGGGTATCCGAAAAAGGATACCCCGTTGTTCTATGCTGTAAAATAAGACGTTCTCCCATCGGAGACGTAGTAAAGTACAAAACAGACGCATCACACAGAAAGCTTCTCTTTTACTTTGTAGGAGCGGGTCTTAAGTGCCCGCCCGCATGAAAGCGGCATTTTGCAACTGGTTGCGGCGAATATCGGAATCGCACCTTTTATAACAGACATACGTTCTCTTCTTTTCATACTTGGCTCGGGCGGGCACTTAAGCCCCGCCCCTACGGCAGGAATTTTTAATTTTGCTATATCAAAGGTCCATACAACAGCGCTTTATCCAAAATGCAAAGCTGTTGGTGCGCATGAGCACGCCGTAGGTAGCCCCTAAAAACAAAAAGCCCGCGCAGATGGGCAGCGTATACGGGAACGCCGCCCGAAACGCCTTGCGGATGGAATCATGTTTGCCTTGCTTCATAACGCTTCGCGCCGCCGGCGCGCCCCCTTTCAACAATTTGAAGTTTAGTATACCACGCGCCGCCTGTTCGGACAAGTCTCTTTTAAAAGCAATAAAAATCCGAGGTTTTTGCAGGATTTCCGTTGACATTTTCTTGAGAAACAGGTATTCTGAAAGCAAAGAACCGTCGGGAGGTATCTTTGTGAAGCCTGATCTGCAAAAGATCCAAATCGTCCCGCAGGAAAAAACAGGTCCTATTTTCGCCCAGCGCGAGAGCGGCGTGCGCCACACGCCCTATCAGGCAGAGATCGCCTTTTACAACTGCATCAAGGCGGGCGACTGCGCCCTTTTGGAGCGCAAAATGGAGGAATATTTTCAAAGCGGCTTCGTTGTCGGGCGGCTCTCCGGCGACCCGCTGCGGCAGATGCAGTATTGGGCGGTATCTTCGGTGACGCTCGCTACGCGCGCCGCGCTTGAAGGGGGTTTGGACGAGCTGCATGCTTACAATTTTTCTGACCGCTGCATCCAGACGGTAGACACGCTCCAAAGTCCCGAGCAGATCGTAGAATACTTAACACAGCAGGCGTACGCACTGACCGAGCTTGTCGCGCGCACGCACGGACGGCTGCACTATTCGCCGCACGTGCGCAAATGCGTCACGCACATCGACCGCTGCCTGCACGAAAATCTGCGCGTGACCGACCTTGCCGACGTCTGCGGCGTTTCGGCGGACTACCTTTCCGCGATCTTCAAAAAAGAGGTCGGCGTGCCGCTTCGCCGCTATATTTTGCAGGAAAAGCTCAAAGAGGCCTGCCGGATGCTCGAAAACGGCTGTTCATGCAGCCGTGCGGCGTATATCCTGTCGTTTTGCTCGGAATCCTATTTTATTGCCTGCTTCAAGCAAGCCTACGGCGTCACGCCGCACGTTTGGGCGTCCGAGCACAGGCGGTATGATTTTCAAAAGCGTACGGATACTTGATATTCACATCGGATTTTTGATAGATTTTTTTGCATTTTCCCCGTACAATACAGATATATTGTGGGGAAACGCCGCCCGCTTCGGCGGGAACCATGCTAAAAAGAGGTAGAGACCATGGAAACGACACAGATCCTTTTGCTTGCCGCCGCATTGCTCGGGCTTTTGCTTTTGGTGGTTCTGCTCGTGCTCACCGCGCGCAAGGGCGGGAAAGCGGACAAGCAGACCGAAGACGCAATCAAACAGCTTGCCGCGCGCTTGGACGAAATGCGCAAGACCACCGCCGAGGAATCCTCGCGCAGCCGCATGGAGCGTGCCGCCGAAGCCGACCGCATGCAGAAGAAATTAGAGGAAATGACAAAAGCCAACCTCGAACAGCGCATCTCTTTAAGTGAAACGGTCACGAAATCCTTAAACGACATCCGTGACCGTCTGCTCGTGCAAGGCGAAAAGCAGACGCGCACGGTGGAAAGCGCCGTGACGAAAATGCAGGAGAGCAACGAGAAAAAGCTTGATGAGATGCGCGCCACGGTGGATGAAAAGCTGACCTCCACACTGACCACGCGCCTGAATTCCTCGTTCAAAACCGTCTCTGAGCAGCTTGAAAACTTATATAAATCCTTGGGCGAAATGAAAGAGCTTTCCGTCGGCGTGACCGACAATGTCGGTGCGCTCAATCGTGTGCTCACGAATGTCAAGGCGCGCGGCACCTGGGCGGAGATCCAGCTTGAAACGATCCTTGATCAGACCATCCCGCATATGTACGACAAAAACGTTGCCACGGGCGAAAAGGATTCCGAGCGCGTGGAATTCGCCATCCGCATCCCCGCAAGCGACGACTCCTCCAAGATCACTTATCTTCCCGTGGACTCAAAGTTCCCCATGGAGGACTATGTGCGGCTGTGTTCCGCCGCCGAAAAGGCCGACCCCGAAGCGGTCAAGGCGGCGCGCAAGGAGCTGGAAGCGCGCGTCTACAGCGAGGCGAAGATGATCAAAAAATACATACACGTCCCGAACACTACGCCGTTCGCCATCATGTACCTTGCAACGGAAGGGTTATACGCCGAGATCGTTTCGGCGCAGTCAGGGCTTTTGGAGCGCATCCAAAACGACTGCAACGTGATGATCGCGGGGCCCTCTACCATCACCGCGCTCTTAAACTCCCTTGCCATGGGCTTTAAGACCGTGGCGATCAACGAAAAGGCAAACGAAGTGCGCCTGCTTTTGAGCGCGACCAAGGCGCAGTATGAAAACTTCGGCGTGATTTTGGAAAAAGCCAAAAAGAAAATCGACGACGCGGGCAAGACGCTCGGCGAAGCGCAGCACCGCAACGACATCATCCGCAAAAAGCTCAAGACCGTGGAGGCAATGGAACAGCCCGATGCCGCAGGCGTTCTGGGGCTTTCCGATGACGAGGGGACGGAATAAGCCGCCGCATTCACACAAACACTTGCAAAATCCACGCATTTGGTTTATTATGGTATCAATATTTTTTTGAGCAAATTCGAAAGCTTTTTGTTCAAAATTTCTGTTTCGAGAAGATTTACATATGGAGGAGAATCTATGAAGCACCCTGACATTTTAGCGAAGATGACGCTGGAGGAAAAGGTCAGCCTGTGTTCCGGCAAGGACTATTGGCACACGGCGGACGTCCCCTCAGCGGGCGTACCGTCCATCATGCTGACCGACGGCCCGCACGGCATCCGCAAGCGTGTCGAAGAAAAGACCACCAAGGAAGAAAAAATGTCCTTAAAAGGCGTGCCCGCCATCTGCTACCCCACGGCGGCGGCGACCTCATGCTCATGGGATACGGCGCTCATCCGCCGCATGGGTGAGGCGCTCGGCGAAGAGTGCTTAAAGGAAAAAGTCTCTGTCCTGCTGGGGCCGGGCACGAACATCAAACGCTCCCCGCTCTGCGGCAGAAACTTCGAGTATTTCTCGGAAGACCCGCTCCTGGCGGGCGAAATGGCGGCGTCCTTCATCAACGGCGTACAAAGCAAGGGCATCGGCACTTCCATCAAGCATTTCGCCGCGAACAATCAGGAAACACGCCGCATGACCGTCAATACGGTCGTGGATGAGCGCACGCTGCGGGAGATCTATCTTGCGCCGTTCGAAACGGCCGTCAAAAAGGCACAGCCGTGGACGATCATGGCAGCGTACAACCGCTTAAACGGGACTTACTGCGCGGAAAACAAGTGGCTGCTGACCGATGTGCTGCGCAATGAATGGGGCTTTAAGGGTATCGTTGTGACCGACTGGGGCGCGGAAAACGACCGCGTTTCGGGCCTGCTTGCCGGGCAGGAGCTCGAAATGCCCTCCTCCGACGGCGTCGGCAACCGCCAGATCCTGGCAGCGGTCAAGCAGGGTCTTGTGGAGGAAAGCTACCTTGACGAGCTGGTAGACCGCCTTATTGACATGGCGCTGGAAGCACAGAAGGTGCTCGGCGACTACACCTACAACGCGAAAGAACACCACGCCCTTGCGCGCGAGATCGCGGGGCAGTGCATGGTGCTTCTTAAAAACGACAACGACGTCCTGCCGCTCAAAAAGGATGCGAAAATTACGGTCATCGGCGAAATGGCGAAAAAGCCGCGCTATCAGGGTGCGGGTTCGTCGCTTATCAACCCCATCCAGCTTGATTCCGCCTTTGAGACGCTGGTGCAGATGGGCGTTTCGTTCCAGTATGCGCCGGGCTATTCCACCGAGAAAAAGAACCGCACCCCCGACGACACCTTTGTTGCCGAGGCGGTAGAAAAGGCAAAGGGCGCAGACACGGTGCTCTTGTTCATCGGGCTTACCGACGAATATGAGACCGAGGGCTGTGACCGCCGCCACATGAACCTGCCGCCGCTGCACAACCGTCTGGTCAACGAAGTGCTCAAGGTCAACAAAAACGTGGTCGTGGTCTTAGCGGGCGGCTCCGCTGTGGAACTGCCGTGGGCTGACGAAGTCCCCGCGATTTTGCACACTTTCCTTTCCGGTCAGACCACCGGCAGCGCTGTCTGCGACGTGCTGTTCGGCGACGTGAACCCCTCCGGCAAGCTGTCAGAGACCTATCCCATGGCGCTTTCCGAGAACCCCAGCGCCAACTACTTCCCCGGCACGCCGGTCTCCGTGGAATACCGTGAGAGCGTGTATGTAGGCTACCGCTACTATGACACCGCCGAAAAAGCGGTTCGTTTCCCGTTCGGACACGGGCTTTCATATACGACGTTTGAATACAGCGACCTGAAAACCAGCGCCGAGAGCATCGACGACACCGACACGCTCACCGTCACCTGCAAGGTCAAAAACACGGGTTCGCGCGACGGTGCCGAGGTCGTAGAACTGTATGTCAGCGACGAGGAAAGCACCATCTACCGCCCGAAGAAAGAGCTTAAGGCTTTCACAAAGGTGTTCCTGAAAGCAGGCGAGGAAAAGGAAGTTTCCATGACGCTCGACAAGCGCGCGTTCGCCTATTACAACGTGAACATCCACGACTGGCATGTGGAAACGGGCGCATTCAAAATTTTGGTGGGTGCGTCGAGTCGCGACATCCGGCTGGAAACAGAAGTACAGGTACGCTCCACCGTGGCTGCCGAGATCCCCGACTACCGTGTCAGCGCGCCGTCCTACTACAGCGGCGACATCACGCATGTTTCGGACGAGGAATTTGTGGCGGTTCTCGGACGCGAGCTGCCCCCCAATGTGCGTGACAAGTCCCAGCCGCTCACGCTCGGCAACACGATCGAAGATGCCGTGGACGGCAAATGGGGCGGGCGTTTCAACCGTCTGTTCAAGAAAATGCTCGGTGAAGACACGCTTGCGGGCGCGATCGCTTTGCAGCTGCCGATCAAGAACTTTGTTTCCATGAGCTTCGGCCTGTTCAGCGAGGATATGGCGAACGGCCTTTTGGTCATCCTCAACGAAGACAAATTTGCCAAGGGCATGGGCAAGATCTTAAAAGGCGTGCCGCACACGCTCGCCAACCTCGGCAAGCTCAAGGGTATTTGATCTTTTCTCCGAATGCAGCAGCCGCCCCGTGTTGGGGCGGCTGTTTTTCGGCACTTTTGTCTAAAACCTTGCAAACGGCAGTAAAATAGATTATACTAAGGAAAAAGGACATCCCTGCAAAAAGGAGTTGATTTTTTGGACCCCATCAATGTGGATTTCACAGGCGGTGGCAAAAAAGACGACGGCAAAAAGACCTCGGTGAAGGATATTTTGATCCCGCCCGAGCATGCCGGCAGAAAGATCGCGATCTGCCTTGTCATCACGGTGATTTTAGCGGCAGTGCTTTACTACTTTATGCTGCCGGCGCTGAATTTCAAGGCGATCGAGCTTTACCTGTACATCGCGTTCGTCTGCCTGATCTACATCGGGCTGATGATCCTCTCGACCAAGCTGTTTACGCAGCCGGAATACGGGCCGTATGTGCGCAAGCAGTCCCGCGTACCGCTGATCATCATCGGTGTGCTGGCAGCCGTGGCGCTCGTGGGGTATTTGGTCGGCGCGACCATTTTCCGCGCGGATGACTACAGCAAATTGATGACCGTTGAGGAGGGCGACTTTGCCGCGGACGTGGCGGAGATCGATTTTTCGAGCGTCCCCGTGCTGGATGAAGCCTCCGCGACAACCATTGCCACGCGTGTGCTCGGCGATCTGTCGGACTATGTTTCGCAGTTCGTCGTTTCCAGCTATTCCACGCAGATCAATTACCAGGGGACGCCCGTGCGTGTGTATTCGCTGGCGTATGAAAACATTTTTAAATGGCTGCGCAACACCTCGGAGGGCTTACCCGCCTATATCATCGTGGATATGACCACGGAAGAAGCGCAGGTCGTGCGCTTTGAGGACGGCGGTATGCGCTATACGCCGGACGAGCACTTCAACCGCTATCTGCCGCGCTATCTGCGCTTTAAGTACCCCACGCTGATGTTCGGCACCCCGAACTTTGAGATCGACGAAAACGGCGCGCCGTTCTGGGTCGTGCCGGTCTTAGACAAGACCATCGGGCTGTTCGGCGGCACGGACGTCATCGGCGCGGCGGTGGTCAACGCCGTTTCGGGCGATGTGACGCTGGTTTCCACAAGCCTTACGGGCGAAACGAGCCTGGATACGGATGAATTCGTGACAGAAAGTGAATGGCAGTGGCTCGACCGCGTATACTCCGCTTCCGTCATCAACGAGCAGTACAACTACTACGGCAAGCTGTCGGGCGGCTTCTTCAACTCCATCTTCGGGCAGGAAGGCGTCAGCGTTGTCAGCGACGGCTACAATTACCTGGCGCTCAACGACGACGTGTATATGTTCACGGGCGTGACCTCCATTTCTTCCGACCAGTCCATCATCGGCTTTGTGCTCTCAAATCAACGCACCAAGGAAACGAAATTCTATTCGATCTCCGGCGCGCTGGAGCGCACAGCGGAAACCTCTGCGGAGGGTGCGGTGCAGGAATACGCCTATGACGCGACCTTCCCGCTGCTTCTCAACATCAGCGGCGAGCCGACCTATTTCATGGCGCTCAAGGACGCGAGCGGACTTGTGAAGCAGTACGCCATGGTCAATGTCCGACAGTCCACGATCGTCGGCATCGGCGACAACCTGACCTCTTGTACGGAGGACTATGCCGCAGAGCTTGTGAGCAACGGCATCAACGTGGACATCGACGTGGACGAAATGGGCGCGGAGAACGACCCCACCTCGGATACGCCGACCACGCGTGACGTCACTGGCAATGTCACGGAGATCCGCTCCGTCGTAACGGGCGGCGAAACGTACTTCTATATCCGTCTGGATTCGAGCGAAGCCTATTACAAAGTTGCTGTTGCCGATGCGGAGCGCGTTGTGCTCTTGAACGTCGGCAGCGCGGTGACCTTTACCGTCGGCGCGGAAAGCGAAGGCGAGATCATCGACGTCGTTTCCATGCAGTAAGGCTGCTTTGTCTGCAATCGCATAAAATGCAAAGCAACGCGCCCGCCTCAAATGAGGCGGG
>JFBN01011796.1_pt1 | contig 43831 bp, 45 predicted proteins | sample 768741 | NCBI WGS metagenome assembly JFBN01 (sample SAMN01983846, study PRJNA193217) | chicken gut metagenome | biome: terrestrial biome; isolation source: ceca of Broiler chicken | host: Gallus gallus | place: United Kingdom: England | collected 2010-09-07
TTTCCCCCCCCCCCCCCGTTATTAGCATTATTTAGGGTAGATTCTACCTCAGCCTTTGCGGATTCTAAAAGTTTCTTTGCCTCTGCTCTTAGCTCAAAGCTTTTTTGTATATACGTAGCGATTTGTATTTGGGTGGTGGAATCTATCTTTGGGATAAGGATATTTTGTAATTCTTCTTTTGAAATCGCACTTAAGATTGTGCCGCTTGGAAATTTTTTTAAATAATCTTGGAAAATTTCGCTTTTAAACAAGACAAGCAAGGTTTCGCCGTTTATATGTTTAGACCTTAGCACATAAAAACCCGTCGAGACAAGACAAGAATCAAATTCTTTTGTTATCAAGGCACAAGAGCTTAGACTGCCTTCAACACTTGAAATTATCACATCACCTTCTTTGACAATCCGCCTAGCCCTTGTGGGTAAATTTTTACCAAAATCTTGAGTGGGTGTTGAGATATTGCCATTACTACCGATATTAGCAAGTTCTATATAATGGTATTGTTTCTCTTGCTTGGGAGTATAATTTTTATCTTGTATTTCTAAATCTTGCAATGTGATATAACCATAGCTTTTAATAAACCTTTCTATATCCTCGTATTTGCTTTGATAATATTCAGCATCTAATCGCCCTGTTTTTAGGAAAGATTCTTTGAGTGTAGCTATGGTATAGTTTGGGCTTAGTGCTTTGTCATCACAAGACTTGCCCTGCAAGTTGTGGTAATCTGTGATTTTGGATTCTAGGATACTTTGCAAAGGGTTTTTAGAATCTAGTCCTAGAGATTCATAGAGCAGATTCTCCGCCTCCTTATACAAAACCTTGCTAGATTCTAATGCCTTATGAGAATCTTTTACAAGCTTTTCTATTTCTAATTGAAAGGACATAGGAAGAAGGGGGATAAGAAAACAATTAAAATCTTTTGGATAAATTTCAATTTGTCCAGAAGTTCCACTGTAATGTCGGTTAATTTGCGATTGCCCATATTTTGTCTGCAAAAAAATCATTAAAAAACAAGGATTCATTATAGCCCTATCTTTTACAACCAAAACATTAATATGACTATCTATGCTAAAATCAAAGTCTAATAGATTAATATTAACCCTTCCAAGCGTTCCAATACCAGTCGAGTTTATCAATACAGATTCTTTTGGAACAACTTTCCCATAGCCTGTTTTTGCATTTTCATAATCTATAAATTCATTTCTAATGTATTGACTATTGATAACTTTCATCTTGCTTTTATCGTCATAAATCGGCTGCGAATAACGAGAATTATAAGAAACAAGCTGAGATAAATATTTGTGAGGTTTTTGAAGCAATATATTTTTAAGATATAAATATTCTTGCTTTAAATATTCAGAATCTATTCTAAAGCTTTCATTATCCTTTTTTACCTCACTAAGTGTTAGCACACTCACTTCTAAATGCGGGTATTTATCTTGCAGGGTTTGGTTATCTAGCATCTACTCTCTCCAAAAACTCAAATTCTCGCTTTTAGCAAAGTCTATAAAGGCTTCGGCGATACCATCGCTTTGGATAGTTTTGTATTTTTCACATCTCATCTCATATTCTTGCATTCTTGCTTGAAATTCCTCATTACTTTCATTCTTTTGCCTTAGTGGTTCATCACCTTCTAAGTGTGGATTAAACAAATCGTGCTTTACCACTAAATGCTCGTGAGAATCCAAAAGCAAAGCATTATCTAGCGTGTAGTAGATTTTCTCGCCCGAATTATCCTTGCTAGGTAGCATTTGGGTGGCAAAAAAGATATTGTAATCCTCTTTTTTAGGGCAAAGCTCCCCGCCTTTGCCATCATCTCCGCCCCATTTTTGCAAAAATAAAACCGAAGTTTTCGTGCCTGTGTGAGGTTTAAAGACATTTTGATGTAGTCCAACAACAGCTAAAATTCTAGCCTTATCAGCGATAAATTCTCTTATGTATCTATCGCTTGAGTTATTAAATCTACCCTGTGGCAAAACGATAGCCATACGCCCACCGGGCTTTAACATATCAAGGTTGCGTTCGATAAAGAGAATATCCCTACCGACTTTATTTTGCACCTTGCCACTAGCATTTTTGCCAAGCTCATAGCGATTTAAGATTCTGCTTTCTTTTATATCTCCTGCAAATGGTGGATTTGCCATTAAAATATCAAAGCTAAAATCCCTATTTTCATTCTTTGTAGCACGCAATTTTTTAAGCCTTTTAAAGCCATCAAAATACACATCTTGCCAACTCTCATCATCTTTTACCCAATCCTCCCACCGCTCATAATCAATAGAGTTAAGATACAGCACATTTGTATGCCCATCGCCTGCAATTAAATTTAGCATTTTAGACACTCTCACGCTCTTTTCATCAAAATCAATACCAAAAACCTTTTCTTTTACATAGTCTTCGCATTCTGGGATTTTCTTTTCAGCGGTAAAAAGATGGCTTGCTTCTATGCCCTTTTGCCTATAAATATTTTTCCACACATAAAAGCAAGTATGTATAGGAAAGCCACAGCTCCCACTAGCAGTATCTATCATACTTTCATCTTCCTTGGGATTTAGCATTTTCACACACATATCTATCACATAGCGGGGTGTGAAATACTGCCCCTTCTCGCCCTTAGCAGATTTATTTACCAAATACTCAAAGGCATCATCAATCACTTCTAAGTTAGAGTTAAAAAACTTTACCTTATAGAGTGAAGCTACACATACGCTTAGATGTGAGGGGCTAAGGCGGATTTTCTCATCAGCACTAAATACACCTTCCCATTTCTCCTTTGCCTTAGCAAAGAGATTTTCGATTTTATTTTTAAGCTCTGAATCAGATTCTCCGTAATTTTTAAACTCTAAATTCTTATCTTTATTTCTTGCTCCATCTAGCTCATCATAAAGCTTTATAAATATAAGCTTAAAGCACTCCTCAAAAACATCTACCCCAGCATTTGCCAATACCTCATCTTCCATATCTTTAATGATATTTTTTAAGCTTCGTTTTTGTGTTTTTAAAATATCTATTGCTATTAAATCATCAAAGGTAAATTTCTCTCGTAAGATGTCTTTGAGGGTTTTATCGCTTGTAGGGATATCTGGGATTTCTTCAAAATAATTTGGATCTTTTCTGTGAAAATAGCTTGTCTGTAAGCCATTACTCCACACTGCCATAGTCGCTCCTGTGGCGTTACAATAACTCTTTAGCTGCTCTTTGCCATCTTTTAGCTTTGGCTTTTTAACTTCTATGATGATATACACAGCAGTGGTTTGGATTTTATCCATAATGACAATGTCTGCTCTTTTTACCTCGCGTCCAAAATGCACAGCGTATTCGACTTGGATTCTATTTTTTGCATAGCCGTATTCATTAATGAGTTTATCAAGATAAAGCTGACGCACTACCTCCTCTGGAGTAAGCTTTATATCTTTATCGCGAATAAGGCAGGGGATATAATACTGTGTTTTTGTATTTAAAATTTGCAAATTGGTTTTGCTCTCTCCCATCTTAGAATCTTTTGTAAATATTTTAGATTCTAGCTTCTTAATAGAATCCAAACTAAACAAATCTAGGCTATAATCGCTATCTTTTAGTATCTCTTGGAGTTTCATTCTTTCTCTTTTGTGTAGTATCGTATAAATTATCTTAAAATTATAACAAAAAGTGTGAAAACTACACTTTAAACTAAAAGCGGTATATGCATTCCCTATTTTACATAAGCCACGATTTTATACTCCACATCATTTTCATCTAAAAATTTCTTTACACCATAGTCTAGATTCTCACAGCTGGTTATAAAAACTCACCTTACATTCTTTTTAGCAAATATCTTGTGGTTTTTCTCTACATACGCCGCACAATCGTCCATAAAGATTCGTAAATGCTCCTACTTTACCTGTTTGTACTCCCAAGCCACCATCAGCTTTGCCTTTTATAAACCCTTGTGGATAGACCTTATAGCCTTGTTTTTTATAATATCTTAGAATCTGCAGTTCGTATTTATCGCCTTTTTCTTTGTTGGTTTCCCATTCGCTTTGGAATGTGAGATTATGTTGTTTATTCTTTTTAATTTTTTGGTTTTTGTAGCGATAATATTTGCGCCTCCAATACAGATACCTTAAGGCAACAAAAATCCCTATACTAAATAATATAAGCTCCATTGTAGGTGCCTCATTTCTTACTATTTCACTTTCTTCCGTCCTCTAGCACTTTAGAATCTCCATTAGAATCTATCTCAAGCACGACATAAGGTAAGCCTTGCTTGTTTAGCTCACGCATAAATGGGTCGGGGTCGTTTTGCTCCATATTCCACACACCACTTCCATTGTTAGAATCTATGCCTTGATACTCCCCACCTTGAGGCATATCGGCATTGAGAGCTAATCGCTCTTGCGTGTAGCTAGATTCTGCAATTCTAGTATCTTGCGTAAGAGATTGCTGTGTTTTAGAATCCACACCTTGTTGGCATTCTAAGATTTTAGATGAGAAATCGTTGTTATCAAGCGAGGGGTGCAGGGAGTTACCTTGAGGGTAATGACCAAGCCCCGAGCGTAGATTCAACGATTTATCGCTAAAAGCTGAATGCCCCCCAAAAGACGAATTTTTAGACGCACCTACGCCCCATTTACCCTCGCATATCAACTTCGCTCCTATCATCGCTGGCACTCCTGTGGTATAGCTCACGCCTTGCGCATTTACCTCTTTATAGCAAGCCTCGTGTTCGCAAATATTATAAATATAAATGGTTTTTTCCTTGCCGTCTTTTACGCCCTTTATATAGCAGCCGATGTGTGTTTGCCCCTTAGTGCGTGGTGCTAGAGAGGCTGGGTCTGGCAAAAGTGTCTTTAGCACTTGGATAGGCACGATTTTTTGTCCATTATGCTCCACCTCATCAACACGCAAAAGCCCGACATTTTCTAGGCATTTCATATGCGTTAAATAACTCTCGCCAAAGGTCATAAAAAAGCGAATTCGCTTCAACCCCTTGATATTGCGGATTAGGGATTCTAGCTCCTCGTGATATAAAAGATAGCTATTTTTCACGCCAACTTCAGGATACTCCCATTCTTTCATAAGCGCTAAAGGTGCGACATCTCGCCACTGACCGCCAAAATAACTTTCGTTTTTCAAATCCTGCGTGTTGGATTCTAGGGCAAAATGCTTTTCTTCACGCTCAAATTTGCGATAGATTGTGTCTTTGTGTAAATCCGGATTTAAAGCTAAATTAGAATCTAAACTGCTAGATTCTAAATCACTCACAGATTTTCCACCGCCAACAGATTCTGTAGTTTTAGAATCCACACCTTTTTGGCATTCTAAGGATTGAGATGAGAAAAGTGGGTTATCAAGCGAGGATTGAGGGAGTTTGCTAGACGCAAATGACTGAAAATCCGAGTGTAGATTCCCGCTTTTATCGCTCAATACTGAATGCTCCACCAAAGACGATTTTTTTACCCAATAACGCGCTTTAGAACTAACTTCTCTCAAATTAATCTCTGGATTAAAATTCGTAGCAAAGGCATAGCCGTGATCTCCTGCATTACAATCCAAAATATCAATAGTATGTATCTCATCAAAATAATGTTTTTGCGCATAGGCACAAAAGACATTCGTAACACCCGGATCAAATCCGCTGCCAAGTAGAGCAAAAATCCCTGCTTGTTTATAACGTGTATCATACGCCCACTGCTCTTTATACTCAAAGTGTGCAGAATCTGGATGCTCGTAATTTGCGGTATCAAGATAATGTGTCTTAGTCCTCAAACACGCCTCCATAATACTTAAATCCTGATAAGGCAAAGCCACATTCACCACCAAAAAGGGCTTATACTTTTCTATCAACGCCACGATTTCATCGACATTATCCGCATCAACACTATCTATTTCTATCTCGCCTAGCCCCTTAGCACGGATAGAATCTGCTATCGCCGCACACTTAGCGATATTACGCGAAGCCAAAACAATGCGTGAAAATACCTCTTTATTCATAGCCATTTTGTGTGCTACCACACCGCCAACGCCACCAGCACCGATTTGCAAAACACAAGCCATTTTCTTTTCCTTTCTCTACAAAACTAAACCAAAAAAACAATCAGCCAAACAGCTTTTTGCTGCCAAAACCAAGCCATAGCGAGATAATCCCAAAAAACAACACCATTAATGCAATCATAAAACCAATTGTAACACCACCAACAGCGGGATTAGCGATGAAAATCACGGCAATTAGAATATTCAAAAGCGCAATAAAAAAAGTCATTCCCCAACCAAATCCTAGCTTTTTGAGTTTAAAGGCATAGCCAATTCCCAAGATTCCTTTAAACAAAATCATAAACGCCACGAAAGCGACAATGGCTAGCGAAGTGAAGTCAATTCCATTCCAAAAGAAAATCCAAGCAAATAAAAGATTCAAAAGTCCATCAACCAAAATAAACTCCGCACCCCTTGCTTCCCTAGCATAGAAATAATAAATCACATTACTAAGCCCACCAATAAGCAAAAATACCGGTAGCAACACTGCAAATCCCACAAAAGTCTCAAGCGGCATCAAACAGCCAAAAACGCCACTTACAATCATCACCACACTAAACAACAACCAAACCACATAGCTAAAAAACTTCATTTTCTCCCTCTCTTAAGCTCTTGATTCTACACTTTTGATTTAATTCAAAATTCAATCAAGCCGCTCTACTTCACCAAATATTCTTGCATAAGACAAATAGAATCTTCCCCCACTTCCACATAGGCTTCCACTTGCCAACGCCCCTGTTTTTTGACTTCAAAAGCAGGACTTTGATAGATTCCATCCACCAATTCACCCGCTCCAAGTTTTTGATCTTCTTGTGTAGTGTTTGGACGCGTCAAAAAGAAAGTTATCTTTGCATTATTTTGTATTTTTTGATTCTCCAAATTTTTCACCCTCAAAAAAGCCATTTTAAATTCATTAATACTTTGCTCTTTTGCCCCTTCAAAATTTATAGCATATTGCTTTAAAAAAGCCTGTCTTTTTTGAGTGATTGCATTAATATTTTCATCTACATATTGCGAGTCCATTCCGCACATTCCCTTCATCTCTACAGGATTTGTCAGTGCAGTTTTGATTGTCAAAACAATCAAACCCACCACCACCATCGCCAACAAAAAAATTCCAATAGGCCAATAATTTTTATTCATTATTTTCTCCTTAAATACACAAAAACAAACAAAATCAACAATACAAAAAGCATCACATAAAGGGCTGTTCTAACTGCGATTTGCACCCCTTTGTTTTGCTTAGGGAAACTATGCTCAAGCTGGACTTGATAATATTCTGCTATCCTATCTGCGATATCCACAAGACCATTGAGCAAAAATGCAGAGATTCTTTGACTATTTAATTCTTTATCTGAAGTAGGTATCAATGGGACAATATAATCCCAATAAACTTCTTTTTTGTCAAATACTTTTTCAATATCTTGACTGACAAGAATATCAATTTTTTTTTCGGCTTTTACAAAAAAAAGCAACACATAGGGAGCTTTTAATTTTTCAAGATAAGCTTGTTCTTTCTCCTGAAGATTCACTCCATTTAAACCCTCAAGAGCAACAACATACATTCTTACACCTGTTTTTTCATAGACTTCATCTGATAAAATCTCAATAAAACCTGTTGTTTTTTCCACTAACTGGTGCTGGTTTTCTAATACATAAGGCTGTGCAAAAATACAATTCAAAAAAAATAGGGAAAAAATCCCTATTTTCAACTTTGACAACATTCTAACCAACAAAAAGAAGCATATCTGGGATAAAAACTACTGCAATAGAAGCAATAATTGCAACAATATGTGCTGCAAAAAGAATTTTTTCCAATCCGCTATATTTTGTCATCTTTACTCCTTTGCATTTTGAAAATGTTGAGCGTTTTCAACACTTTTCATTTGTATGCTATTTGCATTTTCAATCACATAAGGATTATTAGCTTCTGCTTTTTGTGTAATAACTGCTGTATATCCCAATCCAAATACTACTGCAAGCAATAATACAACAGCTATAATATAACCACCTAGCCCATTAATTCCAAATAAACCATTCATAGCACAATCTCCTTAATTTTTATCCGAATAAATAAAATGTCCTAGAGCTTCTTTTTGAATGTCTGTAAACATTTGATTTTTAAAGGAAGGCATAATACCAATGTGTCCTTTCTTGCCTTTTTCCAAAACTTCAGCTACAAATGATGGAGTTCCATACTTGCTTAAATCAGGTGCCATTCCACCCATTCCTTTACCATCTTCACCATGGCAAGCATTACAAGTTGCAGCTTCATAAAGTTTTTTACCCTTTTCTACCAAATCTGGATATTTTGTTTTCTTAACCTCAGAAATTTCAGCCATTACATAAGCAGCTACTGCCTTTTTATCTTCTTCTGTGCTCAAAACACCCGGAGCAACTTCTTCAATAGGCAACATATCTCCAAGCATATAGCCTAATCCTTTGCTTCCTTGGTCAATAACAGTAATAATCCCTTCTTCTCTACCCCACTCAGCTAGATTTGCTGCTGTCCCATTCATACCTTCAGTGGTAATTCCGTGGCATTGTGAGCATTGAACCAAAAATAGATTCTGTCCCATTTTGACCAAAGTAGCTTCATCGATATTTTGCCATTTTGCCTCAAACTTTGCATTATAAGCTTTTACCTCTTCATTGTATTCACCAATTTGAGAATAAGAATTCAAAGGATATCCAACAAACCAATACCATAATCCCCAAATTATAAGCACGAGATAAGTTACACCCCAACCAATTGGGATATCATTTTTAAACTCTTTAATTCCATCCCAATCTTCACTTGATAAATCACCTTCTGCTTTGCTATTTTTCATTTTCTTGATATAACCACCAGCAACAAAAATAGTCAAAACCAGAATCGCCACAGCACCAAGCAATCCAAGCTGATTGATGCTATCGCCTAAGTTAAACCATTCCATTTAGCTCTCCTTCTTTTTATCTTTATTGCTTCTTGCTTCCACCAAATCATCATTCAAATTATCATCTAAAGCCAACCTAGCATATTTTTCATAGTCAATTTTCCCAGACTTTTGGCTTTTATACAAATGATAAATATATCCATAAAGCAAAATTACTAACAAAATCGTAATAGCCCAATATGCATAACCTTGAATAATTCTTATAGTTTCGTAATCCACAACTAATTAGCCCTTCTTTTTTGTCCCAAGCTATTAAGATAAGCAATCAATGCTACAATTTGCTTAATCTCCCCTCTCTCCAATGCTACCTTAATCTCTGGATCCTTCATATCCTCAGCCAAAACTTTAGCTTCTGCTAAAATTTCTGCTCTAGCAGCCTCTAAATCTCCAAGTTTAGGATTCCCCTCTGTATCATAAGGCACTGCAAAAACAACTTTTTGGGTGTAAGCTTCTGCATATGCTGTATCTACATCCACATTCTTTTCATACAAATGTGCATACGCAGGCATAATAGAGCCCGGAACCACAGAAGCTGGATTTAACATATGCTCTTCATGCCAATCTGTTGTCCTATAATCACCTACGCGGTGCAAATCTGGACCTGTCCTTTTAGAACCCCACAAAAATGGTCTATCATATGCGTATTCACCACTTAAACTATAAGCTCCATATCTGTCAGTTTCAGCTTTAAATGGACGAATTAACTGCGAATGACAAGCATTGCAACTCTCTGCAATATAAATCTGACGACCTGCTGTTTCTAATAATGTATAAGGTTTAAGATTCTCCGTAGGACGAGATGCTTTTGCAAAATCTGGCAGAATCTCAACCAATCCAGCAATAGAAAATACCAATAAAAAAACTACCGTAAAGAAAAACGGATTTTTTTCCAACCAATGAAACATTCAACCCTCCTTTACGCTGCCATTGGAGTTGCATAGTTAGGTTCTTTTTCAAGCTCTCTACTTGCAACAATGGTCATAATAATATTATAAGTAAATATAATAAATCCGATAAGATACATTGTTCCACCTATTGCCCTAATTGTATAGTAAGGGAATAGCACAGTTACAGTATCAATAAATGAATAAGCCAAACTTCCAAATTCATCTGTTGCTCTCCACATCATACCTTGTGTGATACCCGCAATCCACATACTTGAAAAATAAAGAATAATGGCAATGGTTTGAATCCAAAATTGAATATCCATAAGCTTTTTAGAGTAAATTTCTCTTTTAAACAATCTTGGAGTCATATGATAACAAGCTGCTATGATTGTAAATCCAACCCAACCCAAAACACCATCATGAACATGCCCTACAATCCAATCTGTAAAGTGTGCTAAAGCATTAACAGATTTGATAGATTGAATTGGACCTTCAAGAGTTGAAAGCATATAAAAAGTTGAAGCAAGTATCAAAAACTTAATCAAAGGCGATTCTTTTAATTGATGCCATTGTCCCTTCATAGTCAAAAGCATATTTACAGCTGTTCCCCAAGAAGGCAAAATCAACACAACAGAGAAAATTGAACCCATAGTTTGCATCCAATCAGGAACAGTAGAATAAATAAGGTGATGGCTACCTGCCCAAATATAAACAAACATTAATCCCCAAAATGAAAACAAAGTCAATTTATAAGAGAAAATAGGCTGTCCAGATTCTTTTGGCAAGAAATAATAAATCACCCCAATAATCCCTGAAGTAAAGACAAAAGCAACAGCATTATGACCAAACCACCATTGCACCATTGCATCATTTGTCCCTGCATACAAAGAAATAGAATTCCATACAGAACCAACTCCTGAAACAAGATAAGTTGGGATAGATAAATTATTAAAAATATAGAGTGCAGAAATTGCGACAAAAGTAGCGATAAAATACCACAAACTAATATAAATAGTTTGCTCTCTTCTTACCCCCATTGAACCAAAGAGACTAACACCCCACAAAACCCAAACAACAACAACTAATAAGTCCAATGGCCAAACAAGCTCTGAATACTCTTTTGATTGAGTAAGTCCAGCAAATAAACTCACAACTGCCAATGCCATCAAAACAATATATAGCACAAAATGCAAATATCCGATAAATTTCAAAAACGGATGCTCATTGTAAGATATTTTTAATACCCTTTGACCCAAATAATACCAGGCTGCCCAAATACCGCTCAAAGTGAATCCATAGATAATTCCATTTGTATGTAGCGGTCTAAGTCTTCCAAAAGTCCCAAACTCTCCAGCTAGATAGTTAAGATTTGGAAATGCCATTTGAAAAGCGATAATCACGCCCAACAATAATCCAACAATACCAAATACAATCGTTGCAAAAAGAAATAACTTTGCAATGGAGTAATCATACTCTAATGCAGGGTTTGATTGCATATCTACTCCTTCTTTAAGATTTCCCTAGAAATATTTTAGAGAACTTAGCATTTTATAAGAAAAAAAATAATTAAAAGCTTAAAAAAACAACAAATGGTAAATGAAAAAATAAAAACAATGAAGATAGTCTCCTATCCCCACTTTTGAAGAATCTTTAGAATATGTGAAATTAGATTCGCCCTACTTCATACAATTGAACAATCCCCACAACTTTCTCCCCCTCCATTACAACCAACTCTTTAATTTTTGATTCCATCATTAAGGATTCTGCTTGGGTTGCCATTGCATCGCTTTGAATCGTTTTTGGCTGTTTTGTCATAATTTCAGCAGCATTAGAATCAAATTTATCATCCATTAATGCACGCCTTAAATCCCCATCTGTGATAATTCCGACCAAACGCCCATTATCCAAAACCAAACACACTCCCAACCTTTTACTTGTCATCTCTGTAATTAAATCTTTAAAATTAGTTTCCAAATTTACAATGGGCAATTCTTTAGAAACCATAATATCTTTAACTTGTGTGAGTAATTTTCTACCCAAACTTCCTCCGGGGTGAAACATTGCAAAGTTTTCAGGCTTAAATCCCCTAGCTTTCATCAAAGCCACCGCAATTGCATCTCCCATAGCCAAAGTCGCCGTTGTAGAAGAAGTTGGTGCAAGTTGCAAAGGACATGCTTCTTTTTTAACTGCAACATTTAAAAAATATTTCCCTTCCTTTGCCATAGTAGATTTTGGATTCCCACTCATTACAATTAGCGGTATCTCCCTCTTTTTGATAATAGGGATAATACGCAAAATCTCTTCACTTTCTCCAGAATTAGAAATAGCAATCACTGCATCTTCTTTTGTAAGCATTCCCAAATCTCCATGCAAAGCCTCTCCGGGATGCAAAAAGAAACTTGGAGTCCCTGTGCTTGCCAAAGTTGCTGCAATTTTTTCGGCAATATGCCCAGATTTCCCCATTCCAGTAATCACGCAATGCCCTTTAAGTTTCAAAATACATTCAACAACAGCATTGAAATCCTCACTTAACTGCCCTTTTAATTCTAAAATCGCCTCTGATTCTATCTCAAAAACTTCTTTGGCTATTTCTATAAAATCTTGCATTTAAAACTCCTTATAATAACATTGCGCCAATCATTCCACCAATCAATAATGGAATATTGTAAGCCAAAAATGTTGGGACACAAGTATCCCAAATATGATTATGCTGTCCATCTGCATTCAAACCAGAAGTAGGACCCAAAGTGCTATCAGATGCTGGACTCCCAGCATCTCCCAATGCTCCTGCAATACCAACAAGCAAAATAATTGCTTCTGGACTAAAGCCCAATTTCAAGGCTAAAGGACAATAAATTGCAGCAATAATAGGCAATGTCCCAAAAGAAGTGCCAATCCCCATTGTTACTAGCAATCCTATCAACAGCATCATCAATGCACCACCAAACTGCCCACCAGAAAGCGAAGAAACTGCCTCAACAAGTGATTCAATGGCTCCTGTCTCTTTTAACACATTCCCATACCCAGCAGCCACCAACATCACAAATGCAATAAATGACATCATTTTAAAGCCATCTTCCATAACAATATCAACATTGCTCCATTTAATCGCCCCAAAAACAATCATAACCAACAATCCAGCAAGCCCACCAAGAGGCAAAGAACCCTCTACAATCTGCACCACAAAAGCCACGATTGCCCCAAATAAAACCCCATAATCTTGCTTTTGCATTTTAGGATTGTCCAAATGTTTTAAAACATTTTCTTCTAAAAAAGTATTTTGGTATTCCCTAGGCTTCTTATAAAATACAAAAATTGCCAAAAGTAAGCCTACAAGCATACTCACTCCACCAATCCACATCACACTTGAAATATCATTCAAGCTAACATTAACTCCATTTTGCACCAATTGATCTCTCAAAATTGTATGAAAAATCAAACCAAATCCAACACTAAAGCTCACATAAGGTGCTTTCAATCCAAAAGTCAAAGCACAAGCAACCGCTCTTCTATCAATTTTCAAACGATTCATCAAAGGTAAAAGTGGAGGAATAAGAATGGGGATAAAAGCAATATGCACAGGAATAAGATTCTGCGAAAAACAAGCAAAAAAGGCAATAAAAAGACAAAACATTAAACGGCGATTTTGAATAAAATTTGCAATATAATGAATCAAAATAGGGGTAAGATTCGTCTTAGAAATAGCACTTGCTAAAGCTCCCAAAAGAATATAGCTTAAAGCAGTTTCCAAATTTCCAGACATTCCCGCTATTAGAGTATCAATGCTCTTTTCTACACCCAAACCAGCCATTACTCCTGCCACCAAAGCAGAAATCAAAATCGCCAATAACACATTCAATTTTGCCAAACAAAGCACACTCATCACAAGAATAGAAACCACAACAGGATTAGTTAGCATACCAAGCCTTTATGCAAAATATAAGGGGATAGCAATACAAGCTCCCCCAATCTTTTATTTAAATAATCTGCAATCACATTGCATTTAATTTTAAAAAGAAAAAATATTCTAGAATCTTCTCTAGCTATTTTCTCCATTGATTCAAAATTCCCCATACCCTTTGCAAACACCAAATCTGCCTCTTTAAATATTGTTTGGGATTGAACATTCGCCAAGGGATAAATAAACCCCGGACTTGGCACTCCACTATCCACCACTTCACAAAGAGCAAAAAGCCTAGAATGGCTATTTTTAAGATCATTCAAAGTGATATCATTGATAATTTCCATTCCACGAACAAAATAAAAAATTTGCATTTGCGGATAGCAATCTTTCAAAACTTCTATCAAAATCTCATCTAGCTCATTTTCTCCCGCATTATCCCCAATATAAACAAGCTTTTTAGTTTCCCTCAAACGCTCCAACAAAGCCTCCAAATGGAAATAAGCAAAATCTGTATGAAAAATTTTATTGCTTTCTTCTTCTATATCATAAGAATGTTCTGCACCATAATCTATAACATTTCCAAGAACTGCACAAGAAATAGCAAAAGCCAATCTATCTTCCTTTGGCATAAGAGCCATTCTTTCAAGCAATTTTTCTTTAATTTTCCTTGCTTTTCTTATGCTTTGTTTTTTAATTTCACTATAAGGTGCATTATTTTGCAAGACTTGTGAAATTTTATCATACAAGACAACTGCTAAAAGCGTAGGTGGAATCTCTATATCTTCCCCAAAAACTATACCAAATTTTTCTGCAAAAAATGCAAGAGCTTCCTTTTGATAATTATCCAAAACTTTTTTACTTTCTTGCTCAATCAATTCTATCTCACAAAAATCGACATTTTTAGCTGTCCTTATTGCTTGTTTTGCCAAACACTCCAAGCATCTATTTTCTAAATTAATCTTCTATTCCTTCTTTTGGTTTTGAATCAACAACCTTACCCCACATCATTTTATATTTTCTTTTAAGAAACTCTATCTCTTCTTGTGCCACTTTTAGCTGCTCTCTTAAAAGCGCTATTGTTTTTTTATCATCTTCATAAACTTCTTGCGTATTAAAAAGCGCATCTTTAAGGAATTGATTTTCACTTTTCACACTCAAAATAGTCTCTTCTTTTGCACTCATTACTTTTTCATGCAAACTAAGAATGGTGCCAATAGTTTTTTCTACAAACTCACTATCCACGCCCCCACTATGATTCTCCACCATCACCGCATTTCCGGTAGTATGCACAACAGCTTTTGTCCCGCTCCCTGCATCAATCATAAATTCGCCATTTTCTTGCTTCCCTTTTAGCTCTCCATTTGCCACCATTTCCAAAATTTTTTCTCTAGTCAAATTTGCCAATGTAGAAAATTCTTCGATTTTAACCCAAGTTTCCATATATTTCCCTACAAAATTACCTCAATATCTTGAGAATCCAATTCCACATTCTTTGCTTTCATCACTCTATCTTCTCGCAATTTTCCCTCTAATTCTGCATTTTCCAAAGCCAGAATCTGCATTGCCAAATAAGCACTATTTACCGCTCCAGTTTTACCCAATGCCACAGTTGCCACAGGCATACCAGAGGGCATTTGAACTGTTGATAACAAAGAATCCAATCCATCCAAAGCCCCACCCTTTAAAGGCACACCTATAACAGGTTTTGTTGTCATTGAAGCCACCGCTCCAGCTAAATGTGCCGCCATTCCAGCCGCTGCGATAAAAACTTTTGCTCCCTTTTGCTCTGCTTGTTTAACATATTCTTTAGTTCGGTTTGGGCTTCTATGTGCAGAGCTAATAACTACTTCATAAGACACATCAAACTTTTTTAAAACACTAATGCACTCACTCATTACTTCATAATCACTCTTGCTACCCATCAAAATTGCTACAAATTCCATAATTCTCCTTATATTGTTGATAAACCTACACCTATGCCTATTAAAAATCCTCCAACAAGCACAAACAAAAACAAATAAAAAAATAAATACAAAAATGCTGGCAACAGCACCAACCACCAAGACCATTGAATCTTATTTGTTAATTTTAAAGCAATCAACAAAAGCTGCAATCCAACAAAAAATAATTCTGTCATTTATTCTTCGTCCATTTCAAAAGGTTTTTTTCTCGCTTTAATACGCACAATTCTAGCACCCTCAGTAGCCAAAACCTCATATTCACAGAATTCATCACTAATAACATCGCCAACTACTGGCATACGCTCCAACAAATTAAAAACATACCCACCAATAGTAACCTGCTCTGTATCCTCTTCAAAAGAAATTCCAAGCACATCAGCAACTCTTTCTAAATCCAGCATTCCATCAAAAGAGTATGTATCCTCATCGATTTTGTGGTAATCCTCACTCTTCTTGTCATGCTCATCAGAAATATCCCCAATGACTTCCTCCAAAATATCTTCCATCGTCAATAACCCAGCAGTTCCACCATATTCATCCACTACTAGCGCAGTATGTATCTGTCTGCGATTCATCTGCAATAAAATATTAGAAATCGAGGCACTCTCTGGGACAATAATCATCTCTCTAACAAGCTTTTCTAATTCTCTTGAAGGATTCTCTGACAACATAGTCTCCAGCAAATCCCTTAAATGCACCATTCCAATAATATTATCTTTTCCTTCTTTGCAATATGGATAACGCGTGTGTTTGGTAGTTGTTACAATTTGCATATTTTCTTCATAACTATTATCATCATACAAACAAATCATATCTTTCCGCGGTGTCATAATCTCTTTTGCCATCGTATCAGAAAAGCTCACCGCATTTTGGATAATCTCATTTTCTATGGTATCTAAATAACCACCTTTTAAGCTTTCTCCAACGATGATTTTTAGCTCTTCTTCTGAATGCGCGCTCTCCTCTCCTTCACTTGCAGGCTTGATATTGATAGTATGAAGAATCATAGCAGCAATAAAATCAAAAATCTTAATCACGGGATAAAAAACAATCCAAAACCAATGCAAAGGTCGAGCTACCAATAATACAGATTTTTCTGCCTTAGCTATTGCAATAGATTTAGGCACAATCTCACCTACAACCACATGCAAAAGCGTGATAAAGCTAAAAGCAATGACAAAACTCACAGAATGCAACAAAACAGGATTTTCTCCAATAAAATATTTAAAAGGAACTTCCAATAATCTAGCAACTGCTGGCTCTCCAATCCAACCAAGCCCAAGAGATGAAAGGGTGATTCCAAGCTGCGTTGCAGAAAGATAAGAATCTAGTTTTCCTGTAATTTTTAAGGCAAGCTTTGCACTTGGAACCTCACGCTTTACCAACTCTTCCAACCTTGAACGACGTATTTTGACAATAGCAAATTCAGAAAGAACAAAAAAACCATTTAATAAGACAAGAAATAAAGCAAGAATGGACAGCAAAATCGAATCAACTTCCAAAAAATTCTCCTTAAAATTTTAAAAATTAAAGTTATTATAGCATAATATTATTCTTGAATCTCTTTTTCTAACTCTTTGATAAATACTTCATTAATTCCCCTGCTTAAACTCATACCAAAAAGCAAAATTGCCCACGAAAGATACACCCAAATAAATAAAAACAATAAAATGCTAAAAGAACCATATAATGTCAAATAGGCTTTATTATAAAACACATAATACACAAAACCCCATTTACAAAGCGACCACAACAATGCTGTAAAAAGAGAGCTCAAAAGTGTATTTTTTGTGCTAATATAAACATTAGCAGAAATTTTAAATAGCACAAAAAATATTGCCCACGTTACCAAATAAGGCGTTATGCGAAACAACCAAAGCATAAAATCTTTATAACCCAAAATATCCAAATAAGCATAAGCCTTAGCACTTAAATAAATAGAAAATAAGATTCCAACAGGAAAAAGCGTCATACATGTCCAATAAACTGCCAAAGAATCCCAGAATCCACGAGGCTTTGTATGAAAGATTTTTCCAGCAATAAATTGATAATTTTTAAAAAATAAAATCGAGGTAACAAAAGCATAAAAAAGCCCCATTCCACCAAGTTTGGTAGAATTTGCCAAAAAGCTATCCATATACTCCAAAAAAACATCAGAATAAGTAGGCAAGAAATTAGTAATGACTAAATTTTTAAAACTCTCTAAATATTCTTTGAATTCAGGCAAAGCCGCTACCAAAGAAAAAACAATCAAAAGCATCGGCAAAAGCGCAAATATAGTATAAAAACTAAGACTTGCTGCAAAATATAGCAAATCCCCTTTTAGAAAAATATACAAATGCTTTGATAAAAGAATCATCTTTTCTCTAATTTTGTCAAGAAAATATAATTTCACTCGCTGCCTTCACTCACAACTTGTAGCTATACCATAACCATAACTTTTAATTCTCTCAACCTCTTCTTTTGGTTTATTTCCTTTTGTGGTAAGATAATCCCCCAAAACAACTGCATTAATTCCACATTCAAAAAGCTCTTTTTGATCTTCCCCAAAAACCCTCTCTCTACCTCCAGCTATCATTAATCTTGCATTAGGCAAATATTCTCTTGCTAATTTTACACATCCTAATGCTTCTTGCCTAGTTAAAACTTCTTGAGTGAGAGGTAAAGCGGGATTTGGAATGAAAAAATTAACCGGGGAACTATGTGGATTTAAAGTCTGCAAGGCATACAATAAATCCATTCTATCTTGCCAAGATTCACCCATTCCAAAAATCCCTCCGCTACACAAACCAAGCCCCACTTCCAAAGCATTCTCACAGGTTTGATACCGCTCATCAAAGCTATGCGTTGTGCAAATTTTTGGAAAAAAATTCTTGCAAGCCTCTAAATTATGATTATAGCTTGCAATTCCAGAATCTTTTAATTCCTTCAAAGCCTCTTTGGACGCAATCCCATTACAGCCAATTAAATGCAAATGCAAACCCTCTGCGACAATTGCCCTAGCAGCCTTTGAAACATACTCTACTCTCTTATCATCAAGATTCCTTCCACTTGTAACCAAACAAAATCCCAAAGCCCCATTTTTGGCAGCTTCTTTTGCCTCAAAAACAATTTGCTCAATAGGCTTTAGTCTATATCTTTCAATGTCTGCATTATATTTCGCGCTTTGGGTGCAATATGCACAATCCTCAGCACAGCTTCCACTTGAAATATTTGAAATTGTGCACAAAAAAATATCACTCATCTCTTTCCTTAAATTTAATATTTTAATATCTCTTCTCTTCCAATAAAATCTTGAATCTTAATACTCACATTCTCCAAATAAAAAACAACAAAATTTGGATTTTTTGGATTTTGATAAATATTTTCAAGAGTTGGATATTTTTCAAACATTGCCTCTTTGAGTGCCAAATCATCATCAAACTTCACTTCTCCACGAATCCTAATCCACTTATCCTTGCCATCAAAAGCACTCAATTCCACCCCGGCAAAATTCTGCATATGCTTATACATACCTTTTTGATTAGAAGTGCAAAAATAAAGCTTTCCATTTTTGTATAAAGCAGATTTAATAGGACGCACTCTTGGATTGCCACAAGTCCCTTTTGTCGCCAAAAAAGTAACATTCTCATCTAAAAAATCTAATATCTCTTGTGTCATAATTCACTCCTTTGTTTTATTTTCTGTATCTTCAATACGCTCTTTGCAGGCAATACATTCCAAAATAGGCTTTTTGCGATAAAGTCTTTTTGCCATCAAAGAATCGCATTTGGGACAATGAATATTAGTAGGCTCATAAGTCGAGATAAAGTCGCATTTTGGATAATTCCCACAACCATAAAATTTACCTCTTCTACTCATTCTCTCCAAAATCTCCCCTCCGCATTTAGGGCATTTCACACCTTCTATTGCCTTTTTGGTATTAGAGATTGGATTAAGAGCCTTTGTGTTTTTGCAATCTGGGTATCCGCTACAAGCCAAAAACTCTCCATTTTTCCCATATTTTTTCAACATTGGCTTACCACATTTCTCACACACTCCATAATCTTCATTGCTTTCTTGATTTGTCTCTGTTTCTTTTTTGATATATTTGCATTTAGAGTAACCACTACAACCAACAAATTCTCCAAATCTACCACTTCTTTTAATCAATTCCTTCCCACAAAGCGGACAAATTTCACCAGTTGGGATTGCCACTTTTTGACTTTGTATAATCGTCTTGCCTTCATTGACTTTTTGGATAAAAGGCTCATAAAAATCCCACAAAAGCTTTTGCCAATCTTGTTTGTTTTCTGCAATCTCATCGAGCTTTTCTTCCAAACTTGCTGTAAATTTAGAATCTACAATTTCCAAAAAATATTTCTCCAAAAGCTCCACAACCTTAAAAGCAACCTCTTGAGGTTTAATTTGTTTCTTTTCAATTTTGATATATTCACGCGAATTAAGAAGCGAGATTGTCGGCGCATAAGTGCTTGGACGACCTATTCCTAGAGATTCTAATGTTTTAATCAAACTTGCTTCTGAGAATCTCGCTGGAGGCTCTGTTTGATGCTCACTAGCTCCGCATTTTTCTAGCTCTAAAGTCTCTCCGATTTTCAAATTTGGCAACAATTTATCTTTATCCTCATTGCTTAAAACCCTATAAAATCCATCAAAAATAAGCTTTCTACCACTAATTTTTAACAAAGATTCACTAGAAGCTACAAAAATATTTTGCAACTCAAACTCTGCATCATTCATCTGTGAAGCTAAAAATCGATTATAAATCAAAGAATAAAGTTTCAGCTCATCTCCTTTGAGATATTGTGCTGCAACTTGCGGAGTAAAATCAATCAAAGTAGGTCTAATCGCCTCGTGTGCTTCTTGCGCTCCCTTTGCCTTTGTAGCATAATTTTTTGGCTTATTTGGAATGTATTTTTTCCCATAATTTTTATCTATAAACTCTCTAGCCTCATCTTGTGCTACTTTGGCGATATTTAAACTATCTGTCCTCATATAAGTAATCACTCCCATAGAACCTTTATGAGTCATTACTCCTTCATAGAGTTTTTGTGCTGTTTGCATTGTCTTAGAGAGTGAAAATCCCAAAATAGAACTTGCGCTTTGTTGGAGTGTTGAAGTCATAAATGGCGGGGGAGTGCTGACTTTACGCTTTTTATTTTCAATTTCCTTTACTTCAAATTTGGCTTTTTTTAGCTTTTCTACAATCTCCAAAGCACGCATTTTATCTTGCAAACTTAACTTTTGTATTTTTTCTCCACTAAATTCAACAAGCTCTGCTTCAAGATTGTCTTTTAAGATAATATCAATTGTATAGTAAGTGATGGGTTTAAAATTTAGAATTTCTTTTTCTCTATCTACAATAATTTTTAAAGCACTGCTTTGCACCCTTCCAGCGCTTAAACCTCGCTGAATTTTAGAGGAAATCAAAGGACTTAGTCGATACCCCACAATCCTATCAAGCAATCTCCTAGCCTGTTGTGCATTGACTTTGTCCATATCAATATAGCGAGGATTTTTCAATGAATCCAAAATCGCCTTTTTTGTAATCTCATGGAACACGATTCTAGGCAATTTTAATGGATCTTTGCCAATAGCAGTTGCAATATGGAATCCTATTGCTTCACCCTCGCGGTCCTCATCGGTTGCGATATAAATGGTTTTAGAATTTTTGGCTAATCTTTTTAACTCATTGACAACATTTTTATGTGATTTATCAATTTTGTATTCTGGAATAAACTCTTGATTGTCAATTTTAATTCCAAAAGTATGTTTTGGCAAATCTCTAATATGCCCTTTTGAGGCAATTACCTCATAATTATTCCCCACAAAGTTTTTAATTGTTTTTGCTTTGGTTGGAGATTCTACAATAATTAAATCTTTCAAAACTATTCCCTATTTTAGAAAATTTTTCTAATCATACAAAAATTTTACAATAAATATCAATAATTCCCTCTAATCTTGTAAAAAATCTCTATAAATCTCTCCACCCACTTGACTCTTTGCAAAAGCGATAAAATGGTTATTTCTGATATTCTCTTTATTGTAAAGCAATGGTTTTTTGGTAATGCAGTCTAATATCTCTCCCCCTGCCTCTTGCAAAACAATATCACAAGCAGCCATATCCCACTCGCTTGTGCCATTAAATCTAGGATACAAATCCGCCTCACCTTTTGCTAATGCACAAACTTTCAAAGAAGAGCCATATTTTCGCACCCTTAAATGGTATTTTTGCAAAAATTCTTGTGTTTCTTTGGTGCTATGAAAATTCGAATCACAAGCCACTAATTCCTTATCTTCTAAAGCCCTATCACCATTTAGATGAATTTTATGGGATTCCAAAAACACTTCATCAACCAAATGAGATTCCATAGCATTTTTTAGCAATTTAGCATCAAAAGTATAACTTCCACTCCCCTTTAATGCTATATAAAGTTCATAAAAACAAGGTGCATAAACCACACCCAAAATAGGACGATTATTAGAAATCAAAGCAATATTAATTGTCCAACCTCCATTTTGTGCCAAAAAATCCTTAGTCCCATCAAGCGGATCAATCAACCAATAATAATCTAAATCTCTACGCTTTTCATACTCCAAAACCGCTTCTTCAGAACAAATTTCAAAGCTTGAGAGATTTTGCAAACTCTGCATAATAAAGGCATTTGATTCTAAATCTGCTTGAGTAATGGGAGAAGAATCACTTTTCAAAGAAAATTCCCCCTTGCCATAATATTTTAGGGCAATTCTCCCAGCCTCCATTGCAACCAAAGCAACTTGATAAAGTAATTTTTGCATTATAATCTTATCTCCAAATCCTTTTTAGAATCAATTTCGCACCAACCTCCATCAATGCAAACAGCCAAAGCATTATTATATTTGTCAATTAGCCCTTGCAAAAAACTTGTCATAAACATATTGTGAAAATCTTTTCCATCATACAATACATTACGATTTAAAGATTCATAAAACCCTAAAACCTGAGGTAAGAATCTATAAGAAAATTTAATCAGTCCAATATATTGCCCCTCAATTTCTTGATAACTTTTAGCCTTTTTACCTATCTCTATAACCTTACCTTCCCTAATTTTAAGCGTTTCAGCATCATCTAATGGATTATCAAAGCGTTTTTCCCAAAGTTTCCTCCATTGCTTATCTACAATAATCCCAAAAGGAGTATCTATCTCCATCAATTTTTTCACAACTTCTTTAGAATAGACAATATCTGCATAAGAAATTATTAAATCATCTTGTTGAGATATACAAGATTCTATCCATTCCCTAGCACAAAATAATGTTGCAACCATATTTGTAGAATCAAAATAAGAATTTTCAAAAAAGGTTTTTATGGCATATTTTTGCACTAGATATTCTTTTAAAATCTCCGCTAAATATCCACCAACAACAGCAATTTCGTGGATTCCAGCCTCCCACAAAGCTTCAATCTCATAATCAATAATCTTTTTACCCTGATATTCCACCATACATTTTGGCTGATTTTTGGTTAATGGCATTAATCTTGTTCCAAGACCAGCTGCCAATATCAATGCTTTCAAACTATAACCCTCCTTGCAATATTTGTTCAATTTGTTCTAAAATTATCTCTACAGATTCACCTGTATGATAAACTATCTCATCTCTAAAATCTTTTATTCTTTTGGTATCCTCTTGGAATGTTGCTCTCTTAAGCGCTTCTTTTAGCTCTTTTAAGCAGCGTATTTGCCCTCCACCTCCCATACTAACAAAAGAAATATAATTTGCTAAATGCGTATCTAGCTGCAATGGTGCAAAAAATATACTAGGGCGCAAAGTGCTAAAAGAAAAGGTAAAAGCAGTCGTTGAAAAATCAGTAATCAAAAATTCACTTGTATTACAAAAATCATTACCCATTTTTTCATCAAACTTGACGCGTTTTTCGTTTTGCCATTTTGCCTTAATTAGATTATAAAAACTATGATTATTCTGAAAATTCATAGGGTGGGCACGATAGGAAATATTATAAGAAGTATATTCTAACAATGCCTCTATTACACTATTCTCAAATCCAGCAAAAAGATTCAAATTCACATTATCACCACTTACATAACGCAAACTTGGAGCATAGGTAATAGCATTAGAATCTTGATAGCAATAACCTTGGATAGCCTTATCAAGTTTTGGATACCCGCTTTTTAATAATTTAACTTTACTTTGCTCCAAAGTTTTTTGAAAAGATTCCATGGCAATTTTAGAAGGAACCAAAATATAATCTACCACTTCACTAGCACCAGTAGCTTCAATTAAGCTATGAGGAAAATAAATGCGTTTTGCAGTTGTGCTAAGAAAAGTTCTGTCAATTTTTCCATCCTCATAGCCTACTTGATCTGCACTTAAAATCAAATCAATTCCTTGAATATCCGCATTCAAATAAAAAGTTTGGCCATTTTCAATAATACGCCAAGGAAACAATACATTATAATGCCCACTCTTTTCAAACTCATCATTTAAAATACGATCCACAATTGTAATAACATTGTATTTTTCCTTTAATCGCTTAATCAAATCTCCATATTGTTTGCGATAAGTAGGATAATACGAAACTATCAAAATATTCTTACGCTCTACACTAAGATACCCCTCAATAGTTCTTTTTGTTTGGGCAATAAATTGCTCAATAGTTTGCAATACATTCATATCACAGTCCCTCTAAAAAATTCTTGCATTTTTGTTATTTTTGCTTTTTGTATGACAGAATACTCCAAAAATGCTTTTTTCAATTCCTCTAGCGAATAAACATTATGCGTAACACTCTCTAACATTGAATAATATTTATCATTAGCTGGATAAGTGATTCCATTAAATCCAAATAAACACAAAATACTAGGCTTTTGGGTTAAAAAAGCATATTTAAAAACCATATTAGAGACATCACTTACAACAACCTCTATCTTCTTTGGAGCATTTTTGCAGTAGTCAATGGAATCTCCAAAAATATCTTTAATAGATTTCATAATTTTTAAAGAAGTTTGAATATGTGGCAGATAAGACACCTCCAACATTTCTAACCCAACTAAAGTTTCCAACACCATCACATCAAACCCACAAGCAACATTCCCATGCAAATCATCATTGCATTTCCTTTTACTTGGTGCATACAAAACTTTCATTTTTACTCCTATAGTTTTTTTTTCCATTCCTCAAAAATAGAAGCATCACACATTCCATTTTCCCTCTCAATATGCCACATCACTCCAAAAATTGGTTTATGCTTATGTCTAAAAGCCTCTATTGTAGAATCTTCTGCAAATGCTATGCCATACAAAGGCTCCCTTATTTTTTCTATGCAGTAATTATGAAATGAATTAACTATTCTTTTTTGATAAGTAGTTAGATTTTGAATGGAATGTTTGCCAATATGTATATCGCTTCTTGTAAAATTTGCTCCAAAATATTCTGCAACCCTTTGTGCCCCACGACAAACCCCCAATAAAGGCAGAGATTCCTCTAAACAATAAGTGATAATTTGCCCTTCATATTCATCACGCTTTTGAGAAATTTGATTGGCATTTAAGATATTTAAATCATTTCCACCACTCAAAATAATTCCTTTTAATGTTCCATTTAACCTCTGTGCATACTCTACAAAAGGTATCTCATAACTCAAAGGTAATGGCAAATAGCCATTTAAATGCTGCAAAAAAAACTCTCCCCATTCCAAACTCAATGCTTCTCTAATTTCAAAATAATTAGAATTTTCTATAAGGCGTTGAGAAATTCCAATAAATTTTAAAGGCATATTATTTGCTCGCTTTGACAATCCAATCTAATCCTTTTAGCCTGCAAGTATCGCTCAAAAGAATCCTCCCCCACTCCAATAGCAGCAGGCAACCCAAGCTCTGAAGCTCTAATTGCCATATGAGAATTTGCTCCCCCATAGCAGGTTATTAATCCTGCAATATTTTTCGCAAAAAGATAATCAAACCCGGGATCTGCAGATTTAATCAATACTATTTTCCCCTCAACCTCTCTATCATTATGCAATGCAACTTGTGCATTTACCTCTTTTTGTGTAACAAAATTTGGCACGATTCTTGTTTCAAAAAAACTAAAAATTTCTGAAGAATCTGTAATTAATATTGGCAATTTGAGTGCTAAAGTCAATTGATATTCCTCTTTGTGGTATTTAATCTCATCCAAAAAACGCTCTTTAGGATTTTTAGAGTATAAAGAAGCATATAGACTCAAAATACTCTTAATATCCAAATGTGCCATATCTTCTTTACTAATTCCATAATAATCCCCAAGCTTACCTATCAAAACCAATACATAAGAAAGTAGTCTTGTAAATTCAAATTTAGCATATTCTCTTCCCTCAATGGCACATTTTAAAAATCCCAAAAATTCTTTGGCTTCAATTTTTAAACCATGCTCTACCAATAAATCTTCCAAGATTTTCATCTTTGAACTATCCAATTCAAAAGGTTGCCTACTTTCTTCTTTATATGCTATATTGCTATTAGTTTTAATATCAAAATATTCCTCAAATGCTTCATCATAACGAGGTGATAAAATATTATAAGTCCCAGCTCTTAAATGCCCAAATTGCTCTAAAAACTCTTCTTTATTTTCGAGATTCAATCTAGCAACCTCACAACTCAAAGTTTTACTAATTGTTTTAAGAGAATTCAAAAATTCTTCTCTTTCTTCTCTACTGAAAAAACCGATTTCTACCAATGAATTTAACATTTGCATTGCTACAAATCCAGCACGTGCAATTCCAGCAAAAGGAAGTGTTCCATAACGCTTACAACTTTCAATAGCCCAATAAATTTTATCGATAATTGACAAATCTGCTTCTTCTATTTTTTTATGGATTCCTCTTAGTTTTTTAATCTTTTCAATATCTTTTAAATACAATCCTTTTTGAGGATCAATAATATTATTAGTCAATTCAAGAAGTGCAAATTCAATGCGTTTTATCTCATTAGCATTAAAATTAAACTTTTGTAATTTTTGTAATTTTTTAGGCGTATTTAAATCATAACAAGAAAATACAATATCAAACTCTACTTTATCATGTAAATGAGGATTATTGCTCAAAGAATCCAAATAAAATTCTACCAATTTTGCAGCTATTTTAGTATCAAGATTCTTAGGGATAAAAGAATTAAAAGACAATCTCACATCAATATAGGGAATCCCCAAAAATGAATGCATAAGAGGATGAGAACGCAAATTTAAATAACCATAGTTATCTCTTTGATATGCCCAAATGCTATCTGTAATAATTTCTTTATACAAACTTAATGCCAAACGCTTTGGTTTTAATCCAATAATCTCTGCTGGATTCCAATCAGGCATAACTCCAAAAATAGTTCGCTTACCATAAACATCTGCTGTTGTTTTTTGTAGCGATAAAAAACGTTTCTGCAATCTCTTAAGCGCTTCTAATGGCAAAGATTGATTGAGATTAATTTTATTTTGAATGACTAACGGACGCACTTGCAAGCAATAAATTTCCCCTTGCTTATCAATGGCAAACTCCACATCCAAAAATGGATAATCAAAAATATTTTCCAGTTCTTTTAAAAGCATAATAATAGATTTTAATTGAGAATTGTTAGGCAAAGGAGCTTCTCTATGGCAAAAGAAATTTATCTTTTCCTTTGCACTCCCATCGGTAATAGAATCTGTTTTGCCACTTTCATCATACTCTATACAATAATAAGGCGCTAGCGTATCTTTATTGACGCTCATAGCCACTCCACATATTAGAACATTCTCCAACATTGGTTGTATCAAAATTTCATCATCTAAATTCGGCATAGATTGTGCAACTCTTTGCAAAGCTCCCACTATTTCTTTTTCTTGTTTTGGCACATTTGCAATACTTAAAAAAGCTCCTGCATTAGAATTTTCTTTACTATCTTCACTCTTAGAAGAACTACGCACAATCACTTTGGAAGTCTCAAAACATAAAATATCCCTTAAAATTTCCTGCTTTTCTTCAAATTGCTTTAAAGAAGTAATAACCATCGGGAGTATCTTAGCTGACTTCAATTTACCCTGCAACTTCTTAAGATTTTGTGCTTTAGAAATAAACTTCTGCATTATTATATCTCCTCTAATTTTTGAATAATGAAATTTGCAATAAATTCGCTGGATTTTCCTAAATTAAACACCTCTTTTTTTCTGTACTCCTTGATATTTTCCTCTCTTCTTTGTTGATTCTCTTCTAGTATTTCCTGTATTTTTTCAAAACATTCTTTAGCATTTGAAGCAACTTTATGCAAAATAGGATTATAAAATTTAATCCCCAAATATTCATTTTCTAAATCATCTTTATTTCTACACAACAAAATTGCCGGTTTTAAAGTAGTCAAAGGAAAGGTATAAACCAAACTAGAATAATCCCCAATAATACAGCAACTATCTTGCATAATTTGCACATCTAATTTCTTAGAGGTATCATAAACAAACCAAGAATACTTAGCATACTCCTTAGCAATTTCCTCACTTTCTTCTTGCAAAATATTACCCGGATAAGGGCGAAAATATACCTTTTGCTCTGTTTTAAGGTTTATCTGGCACCTTGCAAGAAATTCTTTAATAATTAAAATACTCTCTTGATGATTAATAGCAATCAAAATATTACGCCCCCTCCCCCTTACCATTTGTCCATACTCTAAAATATTTTTATCTAAACTTGGATATCCACCACACACTAGCTCTTTTTCATACCCACATTCACTAAATTCATCTTTGTAAATTTGATAATTTGAAAGACTAGGCACGATTCTATATCCATTAATACCCATTTTCTTTTTAAACCAAAAATCATCCAATGTTCTTTTTCTCTGCATTAAAGCAGCAATAGGATCAATAAAGGCATGAGGCACATAAATTGTTGGTCTTCCCCAACTAGGGGAAGTAAGCGGCATACGACAAGTAACAAATAAATCAAATAAATTCAAAAAACTTCCCATATAACTTAATTGAATTGGGCAAAAAATACTGTTTTTACCAGTTTGCTTTTGTGCTTTTATAAATTCTTTCTCATCATAATAAACATAAACTACATTAACTCTCTTTTGCTCTAAAATATCTCCAATATCCCCCAAATGCTTGTTTCCCCCAAAAGTCGTTACAGCAATTCCAACACTTTTGGGTAAAAGCTCAAAATATCCCTTAAAATACAAATCAGTCTGCTTACTTAAATCTTTAAGTATAGATAAAAATGCTCCTTCCTCTTTTAAAGTAAGATAAAATTGCATTGCAAAATAACTAGCAAAATTTAAAAGAGATAATGTTTCATTTGGAGAGTTTTTTTGTATTTCTGCAAACTCCACTTTCTCCAAATAAACCAACAATTTCTCTTCAAGCTCAATAATTCCATTACGCACAATTTCTTGAGGCAAATTTTTAGCATTTTGAAATAAAATATTATACATTTTCCTATCTTGATGAACAATCCATAATATTCCATTTTCTTTAACTCTTTGATGATTGTATGCAAGAGAAGTTTCCTCTCTTGCATCATCCAAAATATTAATCTCCCCTACACTCAATAATGTTTTAAAATTTTTTAATATCACATAAATTGCTTGTGCATCCTCTCCATTCGGATAAAGATAAATATTTTTATACTCTTTTAGCACTCCAACACCTTGTTGTGTATTTAATATCTAATTCTTGTGGCAATCTTTGTTTGAGGGCATCAGTAATTTTATTAAACAACTCGTCCCCTTCCTTTGTTTCCAAATCCCAATAAGGATTCTTCACGCTTCGCCAAGCTTTGATATAATTTTCTAAACTCTGATGAAAATAAAAATCCTCCTCAATATAAATAATATTATCAAAAAGCTCCTTATGGGATTCGATAATAGGTCTTTGATCCTCTCTTCTAACACCTCTAGTGTAATGTGGGACAAACTCAATAATGGTATCCTCTGCTATCTTTTGAATAGGATCATTAAGATCCCTATGATTCCACATACAAGAAAAATAGGTTCTAGGTTTTAACAAACGATGAGCCTCTTTTAATGCTTCTACTCTGTCCATAACATTAAAGCTACTCCCAAAAGTCACCCAATCAAATTCCCCTTTTTGAAGTGTGGAATCAATTCCTGTTGCTCTAACCCACTCTATTTTTTGTCCTTTTGTTCTCTCTATCCCAATTTCTCTCATCGCATCATTAGGCTCTACTGAAACTACTTCGCAACCTCTCTCTAAGAGCATAATACTCAAATTACCTGTCCCTGCACCAATATCTGCAACTTTAATTGCTTCTTTATTTTGATTCTTTTGCACCAATGAAACCAACATATCAATAGTCGCGGGTGCATAATTTGGTCTAAACTCATAAAATTTTGCATGCTTTGTATAATCCCATACTTGTTCAACGATTTTTTGCATTTTTAAATCCTTCCATTCTAAAAAGCCTAGAATGGAAGGATTTTTTATGCTTTCCTTACACTCCAAGCCCTAATTTTATAAGGAATCTCAATCTTATCAAAGACATCAATTTTCTTTTCTATCATTGACAAAATTTGATTCCACCGCTTTTCTCCCGCTTGCGCTTGAATATCATTAACGGACTTCCAAGCACCAATATAGCGATTCTTATCCATCACCTCTACATAATCACATTCCATAAAAAAACAATCTTTAAAATGCCCTGTAGAAATAAGAATATCTTCCCATTTTTTAGCATTTTGACTTCCACTGCTCACACGAGTAAGCTCTGGAACAATATGCTTAATTTCCTTTTCAATCTCATCAAATACTGAACCTTCTACTATATTTCTAGGGTTCCAAATGGCTGTAAAATAGCCCCCCCCCCCATACCAGTTTTTAGGATTCTTGCAAATTCTGGCAAAGATTTTTTGGGATCTGTCCAATGAAATGAACTTGCCATAATCACCCAATCTGCAAAATTTGATTCTACTCCTGTAGCTTCTCCACTTCCTTTTTGCCATTTTATATTTGTCTCTTTGGTATATTTAATTCCCTCTTCTCTCATATTATCATTTGGCTCAACTGCTAAGACTTGCATTCCAAAATCCCAAAGCATTCTAGTTAGCTTTCCTGTCCCAGCCCCTACCTCAACCACCTTTAAATCTTTGGTTGCTTTATTTTCATCATTAATGCATCTCACTAACTTTTCTAACAACATTTCACTATATGCCGGACGATTATGATAGTGTTTTGCCACCTTTGTAAAATCACCTTGTTTCATCTATTTTCCTTTTTTTATTTATTCTTATTATTTTAACAAATAACATTATTTGGTTTCCATAAATTATTATCTTTTATATCATTAAATCCCCTTCTCTTCACAGATTTTAAGAAATTCTTGATAATATTTCCAAGATTCCACAATGTCAGGACGATATCGCTTGACAAACATAGTCTCTTCCTCTAAAATTTGTTTTAAAAGCATTGCATCTTTAGTATTATTTCTTAAATGATCCATAACATCATCAATTATAATTAGCTTCTGTTCTATATAATCCAGCAAACTCTCAATTTTTCCTACAAAATCTTCCAAATAATCCAACACTTTCAAATAACATTGATTATCTTCCATTAAAATTTTCATTTCATCTCTTTTAATGCAAATATCATAAACATCATCTCTTTTATAAGAATCTATCTTACTAGCCAAACTCACCAAATCTTGCTGATTTGCAAATATTTTTCTAATAAAATTCACTTCAATCTTTTGCTCATCTGCAACTTCAACGCTTAATTTTAATGGCAACCATAAATATGCCTCACCCTTAAAAGCATTACCGCTTAATGTGCTATGATAACTCTCTTTTGGGATTTTACATTTTGCTTTTTGCAAAAAGCCAACCATTTTTTCTTCTATATCCGCTTTATGTAAATCTTGAGTATCTAAAATTTGAATTTGATTTGCTGGATACATTTCTAATAGCTCTTTATAACCCCTTACCACAAAAAGGATAGGAAAAAATCCAATCCAAACTTTTTGATTAATATGGCTCTTATCTCTCTCCACAAACACATCATCAAAACTATCCTGTAAAGTAAAGCTTTGCTTTTTAATCATTACACTTATATGCCATTGTCCTCTTCTTACCACCAAATGTCGGATAAGCAACAAAGGATCTCTCACATGATATAAAAGTGGCTTTGTTTGATCTAACATAGAAAAGAATTTGATTCTATTCTCATAATTTTTATCTTCATTATAAACTCCAGAATCGCTAAAATCAATAAAATAATCAATATTTAAATTTTTACTCATAACTTTATAAAAATTTTTATAAATATCTACAACAACAGATTTTGGAGGCATCGCAAAATCTCTAACAATTCTTAACACAACAAGCCCAACAAAATAAGAATAATGTAATGCTCCAACCCCGTGGGAAAATAGATATATAAAGTTATAATTCTCCGGTAATGGCAGATTCATCTCCCAAGCTAATTGCGCAGAAATATTTTTATAATCCGCCATTTTTGGATTAATAAGCGAAGAATAAGGATGTTTTTCTTTTTTATACCTCTTATGAAATTCACTGGATAACAACCAGCTTTCTATCTCACTAAAATTCTCTAAAAAATAATTAAAATTATGCAAAATATTATCAATTTATAGGCTGATAATCTTTATGTGCTTGAAAAATACGATTTATCTTTTCGCAATTAATCTGTACACGATTCTCTAACTCAATACAATAAATTATCTCTTGTTTCTCTTTAGGGATAATCCTAACAACCTCTTGGATAGCCCTATGTCTTGCCTTAGCTTTTTCTATCTTGCTTAAAAGTTTTAAATATCCTCCCTTATGCCAATTTTTATCAGCCTCAATCAATGCGTTACCCAACAAATAAGAAAGGCGCAATTTATATTTTAAGCTTTCATTATAGTCTTTACAAGCATCTAATTTTAGATATTTAAGTTGTGGAAAAATTTAAATGGTTTGTTGGTAGATTTTATGATTTTTTGTATGACTTTTCTTAATTTTATATAAAGAGATTATGAGGGATAATACCCCCCCCCCCCTCCGCTGCTTTAGAGGAAGCAATCATAGCTTGCCCAAGTTTATAAGAAAGTTGATTACGCACTCTCTCAATTGCCGAATTTGCATTTCTTATCATCATTACACTCCAATCTCAAATAAACCTAGCATTATATCAAACTCCCTAAAACTTTTCACAACTTCTTCTTAAACATAAATATCATCCCAAAAGCGATAAAACATTCTCTACTTTTTGTTTTAAATTATTTTGCAAATTATTATCAACCACGATTTCTGCCCTAGGCTCATCAAAAGCAATATCTATACCTACCACATTTTTTATTTTGCCCTCTAAAGCACCACTATATAACCCTTTTTGATTACGCCTCTTTAACTCATCTAAATCACATTTAATATAAACTTCCAAATAATTTTCTAAAGTTTTCCTATTATAGATATAAACTTCTTCAAACATTGAAATTGTTGTAATTACCACAATTAGCCCCTGCTCACTCAAAAAATGAGCAAACTTAGAACGCTTCAACGCCACTTCAATACGTCCTTGTTTATCATAATCATAATGCCCCAGTAAATCCCTTAGCTCATCCCCATCAAGATACACAATATTTGGATTTTTTTCTTTCAATGCTTCATACAAACTAAATCCAATTGTACTTTTTCCACTTCCTGCTAAACCGCAAACCCATATCACAAGCCCTTTGCCATTTTTAATATATTGCTTCATTGACTACCTTTATCACTTCCTTTACTTCCTCATCACTCAAATGTTCTCCCATAGGCAGAGAGAGAATCTCACTTTCCCAAGCCTTTGCATTAGATGTTTTGGATTCTACCACATAAGGCTTATTAGAAAAGGCTTCTGTATTTGGTAGGCAGATAGGATAATGCAATCCTACTTCTATTCCTTTTTCCTTTAATTTCTGCATTAAATCATTACGATTTTTAGTGCGAATCACAAACAAATGCCACACACATTTACACTCTTGCCTAACCTCTGGCAACTCCACAATCCCTTTTAATCCCTCCAAATATTGCTTTGCAACTTCTCTACGCCTTTGATTCCAAGCATTCAAATGCCTTAATTTCACTCTCAAAACCGCCGCTTGAATCCCATCAAGCCTAGAATTCCTCCCAACAATCCTATGCTCATATTTCCTAAGCCCCCCATGATGTGCGATGCACTCACACTTTTTAAGCAAAGCCAAATCTCTACTTACAATTGCACCTCCATCACCATAAGCTCCAAGATTCTTGCCCGGATAAAAACTAAAAGCAGCAATATCCCCAAAACTACCAACCTTTCTCCCCTCATACTCTGCCCCATGGGCTTGCGCACAATCCTCTATCACTTTTAAAGAATATTGCTCTGCCAGCTCCAAAATCTCCTTCATTTTGGCAGGCTGTCCATACAAATGCACCACCATAATCGCTCTACTTTGTGGCGTAATCTTAGATTGCAAATCCACAATATCAAGCGTATAATCTTCCCCACAATCCACAAAAACTATCTTTAGTCCATTCCTAATCACTGCTTCTGCACTCGCTGCAAAAGTATTTGCTGGCACCAACACCTCACTTCCTTTGGGCAATTCCAAAGCTTCTAGGGCAATCTCTAGTGCATCACTCCCATTAGCCACTCCAAGTGTGCTAACCCCATTGCCAGCAAACCTTGAAAACTCCTCCTCAAAAGCTTTAACCTCTTCTCCTCCAATAAAAGCACTTTTTTCTATTACCCCAAAAATCGCCTTATCTACTTCTTCTTTGATGCTCAAATATTGCTTTTGCAAATCCAAAAATTTCACAGCCATAACACGCCCATTTTCCAAGGCTCTTCTCCAACCTCTTGTATTTTCTTATAAACACCAAAATCCACAATTTCCCTCCAAGCTTCTCTCATACCCTCGCTCCAAGCAATATCATCAAATAGCATAACTCCACCTTTAGCCATAAAGGGCAGAATCTGCTTAAAATAGCTTAAAGTTGCCTCTCTATCATGATGTCCATCAATAAAAGCAAAATCGATAGGAGAAATCTCTTCTAAAAGCTTTGGTAAGACAATATCAAATCTACCTACAAACACAGAAACATTAGATAATCCAAAAAAACGATGATTTTCTTTAGCAATCTCTGCAATATTAGGACTCCCTTCAATGGTATAAATCTTTGAATTAGGAGCAAAAAAGCTCATATAACTACTTGAAAATCCACAGCAAGTTCCAAGCTCTAGGATTGTTTTGGGTGCCAAAGAAGAAAAAATCGCATAAATACATTCCGCTTTTTCTTTTTTTACACCAATTTTTGCTAAATCACGGAGTGGAATTTCTACTTTAACCCCCATTTCCATTTGCTTCTTACTCCGCTTATCACTTGGATTCCCCGCTCCAAAATCAATAACTTCCACCATTTGCGATTGTGTTTTTAGCTCATTTCGTCTTTGTTCTATTGTCTCAATAATCTTATCTATCATTAATCTCCCTTATCAGCCTTGCAGGATTCCCAGCATATATGCCTTTTTTGGTAATATTTTTTGTAACTACACTCCCAGCACCAATCACCACACCATCACAAATACTTACTGGCAAAATTGTAGCATTACTTCCTATACTCACATTATTGCCAATCTTAGTTTCTCTCCACAAAGCAGAATCTCTAGCAGGTCTGCCATTTTCAAATAAGTCATTAACAAACATTACCCCATGCCCAATGAAGCAAGATTCACCAATGCTTACCAATTCACAAACAAAAGTATGGCTTTGAATTCTTGATTTTGCCCCTATTTTCACGCCTTTTTGAACCTCCACAAATGGTCCTACAAACACCTCATCTCCAAGCTCACATTCATAGAGATTGCAAGGCTCTACAATTTTCACATTAGCTCCCATTTTTACTTCACGAATCTGACTTTGAAACAAAGTAAAATTTCCTCCCTCCAATGATGCAATAGGGTGGCTCAAATCCCGGCATCGATGTCGCACGGATAATTTTTTCAATTAACGCCCCCCTCCCCCATATAAATCAACACACTTAAGACTTTCAATCTCATTGCGGTAATGAAATTCTCTCCTAATAGCCTCACACTCATCTTGCGGTTTCAACAAATAATCCCCATTTATCAGTTTTGATAATTTTTCTCTAAACAACTCTAATCCCTTTTGGTTAGCCAATTCTACCAATTCATCCACAAAACAATTTTTAGGTATCACAAAACGCCTCTCAAACACAATATCTCCACTATCTATTCCGCTATCCATTTTATGCAATGTTACACTAAATTCACTATCTTCATTTAGTATTGCAAAACTAAATTGATTACACCCACGATATTCTGGAAGTGGTGCCAAATGCAAATTAAACGCCATTTCTCTTGCACAATCAATATGTGCTTGAGTGAGAATTAAATGGTATTGAACACTAAAGAGTAAATCAAACTCCAACTCAAATAAATCGTCCAAACTTTGAATTTCTTTAATCAAATGCTTCTTGCAAAATTCCTGTATTTCTAATCCTTTTTGCGAAGTCCCTACCGCAACAATTTCAAAATCCAATTCCCTTTGTCTAGCAAACATTTCCTCTAAACATTTTAAACCGATTTTTTTAGCACCCAAAAAAACATTTTTTTTCATAAATGCCCCAATTTACATCGTTTGGGCTGGAATCTCAAAAATACTTCCTTGCCTGTTTCAATAGATTCATACATTGCAACAATCAATTCCAAACTCTTTCTACCTTCTAATCCATCAACCAATGCTTTTTTATTGTGAAGAATAGAATCAATCACATGCAAGTAATATTCTTTGTGTCCAAACCCATAAACATTCGGAGGATTCGTTGAATATTTCTCCACCACTTCTTTATCGCTCTCCAAAGCATTTTGAAAATTCCAAGTCTTGATTTCATTGACTGCAAATCCGCCAATCTCCACACTTCCAAACTCACCCAAAATAGAAATACTCCCCTCCAAATCCTTTGGACGCGTTGCAGTAGTTGCTTCAATTACCCCTAAAGCTCCATTTTTAAACTTCAAAACTGCCACACCTGTATCCTCTGTCTCAATATCACTCAAAGCTGTTCTTGATTTTGCAAATACGCTCTCCACATCACCCATCATCCATTCTAGCAAATCAATGTGATGGCTAGCTTGATTAGTAAAAACGCCTCCATCCATCGCCCAAGTTCCACGCCAAGAATCTTGCTTATAATATGCGTTATCCCTACACCATCGAACACGCACACTTCCCATTACAAGCTTACCAAACCTCCCAGATTCCAAAGCTTCTCGTAATTTCTGCACTGGCAAATTATAGCGATTTTGTTTGACCACAAACAGCCTTACTCCATTTCTATCACAAGCCTCAATCATCTTATCTGCATCTTCCAAAGTCAATGCCATAGGCTTTTCAACAACAATATGTTTTTTATAAGGGGCAACTTCTAAAGTATTTTTTGCATGCAATCCACTTGGTGTCAAAATTGAAACAATTTCAATCTTTTCCCCACATTCTTGCATCATAGATTCCAAATCTACAAAATAAGGCACCTTGTATTTTTCTCCAAATTTTCTAGCACGCGTTTCATCAATATCACATACACAGATTAACTTAGCTCCCCCTATCTCTCCCTTGCTCAAAAGCTCTGCGTGTCGCACTGCGATTCTTCCACACCCAAGAAGTGCTACTCCTAACATAAAATCTCCCTTTCAATCCTCTCAATCATAACATCAAAGCTACATTCTCCCTGCACAAAATAACTCCTAGAATCTACCCTTTTGCCAAGCATAGCCTTTGCAATCTCTATGATTTCTTTACAATCTTGACTCCAAAACATTAATTTATTCTTAATCAAATATTGATCATGCACCAGCCAAATAGAGCGTGTAGAAATCGTAGGAATCCCATAGCAAACTGCTTCAAGATTCATCGTCCCTCCACCGCCAATAAACAAGTCAATAAAGGGATAAAATTCCTCTGGTTTTAACTTCTCTTCTAAAATTGTCGCAATCCCTCCAAATTCCCTTTTCAATCTCTCTTTCTCATAACGGGGCATAATCACCAAATTAGCATCCATTTCTTCTTTTAATAATGGTATCACTTCATAAATAGTTGGAATCTTTTCTTTGACATAATGCGCCTTATATTCTTCTTCTCTAATTAAAATTGTAGGTTTTTTTATATCTATCCCATAGCGGATTCTAAAGTCATTTTTAGAATCTTTTTGAATCTTATTAATCCACAAAGCCACATCAATAAAAGGATAAGATTGAATTTGATTGTCATCAAGTGCAAAACGCAATATAAGCTCTTTAGGAAAAATAAAGGGATAAAAAAAGATTTTAGAAAAAGGCAATGTCAATCTAGCAACAGCTGTTAATTCTTTTGGACATTCCTCATCTCTAGGTTTTGTAAAAGCAGGAGTATCATAAATATTCACCACAGGAATCCCAATCCCATATGCCACTTGCACGCTATCAACTACCGCTCCGCAAATCAAAACCTTTGGCACACCTCTTGCTTTAAATAAATCCAAAATTTCTTTTTGTCTAAAGATTCTTGCTTCAAATTTTTCCAAAAGCGTTGCCCCGCCATATTCCCCAAGCACAATATGTGGGATTTTATGAAGCTCTAAAATCTCTTTTGCTTCTGTATAATTTGGTGCATAACGCGTCGTAACAAGCACTTGATGCCCTCTTTTTTGCAAATCCCCAATCATACTTGCAAAAAACATCGCATACTTTGGAGTTGCTACATCAATCCATATCATATTCTTCCCCTTAGCCCTTCAAAAACCATCATTCGAATATCAAAAAGACTTTCATAATTATACCCTAAAGTTTGCATTAGTTGCACCTCTGGGGCACTAAAACCTACTTTATCTTTTCTCCAAGCAAGCTCTTTACTTCCCATTTTTTCCAACAAAAGCCTTAAAATATATTTACTATACCCCCTAGCAAATTTCAAATTAGAATCAAGATTAAAAGCAAACTCCACGACACGATAATCTGTAAAAGGCGTGCGATTTTCAATGCCAAAAGCCATGGCATTTCTATCTTCATAACGCAAAAGATTAGGAAGATTGTATCTAAAAGTATCTAGCCACAGCCCTTGATTAAAATCAAGTAAGAATCTTTCCAAAAGATTCTCCATAGAAGGAATCAAAAAGCCCATTTTCTTCAATTTCTCAATTCCACCTTGATTATCTTCAAAAAATAACTGCATTTTTAAAGAATCTCTCAAAGAGCATTTTAAGCCAAATTGATATTCTCTCAATGCTTCATTACCATAAATTTTAATGCGATTCTCAAATTCTATGGGATTTGAAAAAATATATCGCCCTATATGATGATAATACCCACCAAAAAGCTCATCAGCCCCTTGCCCCCCTAAGACAACCTTACAAAAAGGTGTGATACTTTTAAAAAGCAAATATTGAGAATAAATTGAAAAGCTACGAAAAATCTCATCTTGTGTTTGCACAAGATTCAAAAAATCATCTTTTATATTCTCCAAAGTAGGGGCAATATAATTAATCTCTACACCCAAATCTCTTTGAAGTTGCTTGATATGCTTTGTTTCATCTTGATTTGATTCTTTAAAATTCACGCCAAAATAATGGCATTTTGCTCCCATTTTATTTGCTAAATGTGCCAAAATCGAACTATCCACTCCCCCAGAAACAGAAAGTGCCACAGCCACATCAGAACGCAATCTAATCCGCACAGCATCACCCAAAATCTCTTCTAATCTCTCCAATGCCTCATCTTGTCCCAAATTTAAATCTACACAAGGCACACATTCCCAATATTTTTTTATCTGCAAATCCCCATTAGCAAACCTAGCAAAATGTGCAGGCGGAAAATTCAATATCCCCTTATAAATCGTTTTATTCTCTCCTCCATTCCCAAACAAAAGCCATTTAGAAACCTCCTGCAAATCAAATTCAAAACTTTTAATCTGCAATAGCGCCTTAATTTCAGAAGCAAAAAAGAATTTTTCATTTTCCAAATAATAAAAAAGTGGCTTATTTCCCAATCTATCTCGTGCTAAAAACAGGCTACTATCGCGTTTATCCAAAATACAAAATGCAAAATCTCCATTGAATTTTTCAAGACATTTTTCTCCAAGATATGCAAATGCGTGCAACAAAACTTCCGTATCACTTTGCGTAAAAAAGGGAATTCCAAGCTTAGTTAATTCCTGTTTAATTTCTAAGTAATTATAAATCTCACCATTAAATACTAATACCAAATGCGGACAAAAAGGCGAAGTAAAGGGCTGATTAGCCTCACTATCCAAATCAATAATGCTTAGGCGATTATGGGCTAAAGCAACCACCCCATCACTAAATTCTCCGCTAAAATCAGGACCTCTATGCACCATTGTTTGTGAAGCCTTCCTAACCAACTCTAACGGATAATTCCCCCCACAAATGCTACACATTTATCCTACACTTCCCTTTTGCTTCAAAACTTCAAATATTTTTTCTGCAACCATTTCATTACCTTTTGCATTACAATGTATCCAATGATTTGTAAAAATAGATTCTTCACTTTTATGGAATATTTCATTTAAATCAAAAACAAAATCACAATCTCGTATTTTATCCTTTAACCCAGCAATATACTTTAATATCCTATTATCAATGATTTCATTTTGATAAGCCAATGTATGCTCTAATAACTTTCTCTCTTTATCCCTCATTTCTTTCTCTTCTTTAGTCCATTTTAACTTACACGGCAATAGGGGTTGTATAAAGGCATAAAATGCCCCCCCCCCCCACTAGTTACTAAATTAAATTGCCTCAACCTACAAGCTATAGCTTCATTAACATCATCATCAAGAATCTTATTATTAATAGCCTTACGATCATTGCCAATTTCACTATAAAGTGGTAGCTCGCTTTTGGTTACCTTCTTATAGGCGTATTCATAAAAACCCGGTGTGTATGTCATTTTATGTGTTTTCACCAAATGTTCGCATGAGACTATTCCCGTTCGCCAATCTGTTCCCCCAAAACAAGAAATTACAATTTCTGGCTTTAATGGAAAAACCAATGCATTATAAAGCATCATTTGCTCATAAATTGTATAACCTGTTACCCCAAAATTAAGCACAATGTATTTTTTGCCGAGTTTTTTCTGCAAAAATGCTGTTATGGTATCCTCTAATGGCAAATATTCTACCCTCAATGCACTATTACCAAAACATGCTACCAATTTGACATCTTTAGGGCGTTGCATAATTGCTTCAAAATCAATTTTTTGAACAAAATAAAAGTTCTTATCTTCCTTTTTTTCAAAAGAAATTCCAATATTAAAACCGGGATATGCTATATGTGCAAGATCGCTTTTAATTAAAGCACTCGTATAAAGTTTAGCAAAAATAGTTTGTCCTATCATGGTGGATCTTATTTTATTGCTCCATTCCAACAAACTATCAGCATTGCTTTTTTTGATTTGATAATACTCATTTAACATTGCTTTCATTTGAGAATGAAAATATGTCATGCTTTGATCATCTTCCAACCATTTTTTTAGCACTTGACTAGGCTCTTTGAAATATTCTCTAACTAAAAATGCCATTTTGTTTTTGTAGTCATATGTACTAATAAATTTAATTTTCACTTTAGGAATACCTGCATCTTTTAGCTTATTATATGCTTCTTTAGCACTTTCTTTATTTATAATGCATACAAAATAAATATCAAAATTTTCAGTGATTCCTTTTTGATCAATAAAAATATCATCTTGAGTAAAATCAAGATTTATATTATCATCCAACACCTTACATTCAAATCCTATCTTAACACATAACTGCAACATACTTTGTCCAGTCCAACCAAATCCATAAATCAATACCTTTTTCATTCTACCCTTTCGTTAATCTTCTTGCAAATATACTCAATCTCCCCATCTTCTAAATACGGATTCATCGGCAAACTCAATACCTCTTTACTCGCTAATTCTGCATTTGGAAAATCCCCACAACTATGCCCAAGAAAAGCAAAACATTCTTGCAAATGCAAACACAATGGGTAATGCACCGCTGTTGGAATCCCCTCTGCTTTCAATTTTTCTCGCAATGCTTCGCGATTCTTCACCCTTATCGTATATTGTGCAAAAGTAGAAGTTCGATATTCTAATACCTTAGGCAATATTGCATCAACACTTTTAATGCCCTCTTGATAGCCCAAAGCTACTTTTTGTCTCAAAAAAATATCCCCCTTAAAATACCGCAACTTTACCCTCAAAATGGCTGCTTGAATACTATCTAACCTCCCACCAATTCCAATATATTGATGAATGTATCGCTGTTTTTGTCCATGGATTCGCAGACTAGCAACCCTATCTGCCAAACACTTATCCTTAGTAAAAACCGCTCCACCATCACCATAACACCCTAAAGGCTTTGCTGGGAAAAAACTCGTTGTTGTTATATCACCATACAAGGAATCTTTTCTTTTCATAAACTCTGCACCAAAGCTTTGCGCTCCATCTAAAATCAATCTAACATTATACTTTTTTGCTATTTCTTCTAATTTCCTTAAATTTGGGGGTTGCCCATAGAGGCTTACTGCAAGAATTGCTTTTGTTTTTGGGGTAATTTTGGATTCTATTAAATTAAAATCCAAATTATAATCCTCCAAAGAAATATCAACAAAAATAGGTTTTGCCCCCAAAAGTGCAATCATTTCTGCAGTTGCAATAAAAGTAAATGGAGTTGTAATAACCTCATCGCCTTGATTAATATCCAAAGCCATAAGCGCCAAGAGCAAAGCATCACTACCGCTAGAACAAGTAATAGCATAGCCTCCTCCTATGAATTCTACCAACTCCTCTTCTAATCTCTCTACTTCCTCTCCCATAATATAATTTGCATTCCTTGCAACCCTTAAAATGGCTTCCTCAATTTCTTTTTTATGGGCAATATGGGCTTTTTTTAAATTTGCAAAATCGATTTTATTCACAAATTCCTCCTTATAACCTCTATCGCACCATCTTTTAAGCAATACTCTTCTCCATCATAACTATCTTTTGCTATACCATTCTCATTAAATTGCATTCTCAATCCCCCTTTATCAATCCAACCTATTTGTCTAGCAGGATTCCCCACAACCAAAGCAAAAGATGGGACATCTTTAGTAATTACACTTCCAGCCCCAACAAAAGCATACTCCCCAATTGTAATCCCACAAACAATTGTTGCATTTGCGCCAATAGAACAACCCTTTTTAAGCAATGTTACTTTAAACTCTTCTCTACGATTAATAAAAGCACGTGGATTTATCACATTTGTAAAAACCATAGAAGGACCCAAAAATACATCCTCTTCACAAATTACACCTTCATAAACGCTAACATTATTTTGCACTTTACAATTTTTACCCATTTGAATATTCGGTCCAATCACACAATTTTGCCCAAAAGAACAATTCTCCCCAATCACACTCCCACTCAAAATATGACTAAAATGCCAAATCTTACAATTCTTGCCGATTTTAACATTTTCATCAATAATTGCAGTTTTATGTGCGAAATAATTACTCATTTATACCTTCCACCTCTGTACATATAATGGAACTTTATTTAACATTTCTCTTTCTATAACAATACCCATCCGCCTTTTACTTTCACACTCTTGAATACCCACAAAATAATTAGTAGGATTCTCAAGATAGAAAAGGAAATTTGACAACATATAAATCTCATTCTCATAATGCCTTCTTGCCAATGTCTCTATTGTGTCTCCCTCATAAATAAATGTTTGCATTATTGAAATAATTTCCCCTTTATCCGTCTCTTCATTAAGATAGTGTAAAGTAACCCCCAATGGTTTGTCTTCATATATTGCCCACTTAAATGAATCTAAACCACGAACCATAGGTATAATACCAGGATGGGCATTAATAATCCTCTTACTCTCTACACACTTTTTAGACAAAATATTACTTCCTGCCACTAAATACACATCACACTCTCCATCAATTTCCATATCACTAAGACAACGCCTATAAGGTATTCTATGTCTTATAGCAATAGATTCTGCAGAAACAGACTTTTTGGAATAAGGGCGATGAGGAAACAACACTACCCTTTCCTCTCTCTCAATAAAGGGAAGTGCATAAATAATTAAATTCCCCCCCCCCCCCC
>JFBN01307371.1_pt1 | contig 43109 bp, 60 predicted proteins | sample 768741 | NCBI WGS metagenome assembly JFBN01 (sample SAMN01983846, study PRJNA193217) | chicken gut metagenome | biome: terrestrial biome; isolation source: ceca of Broiler chicken | host: Gallus gallus | place: United Kingdom: England | collected 2010-09-07
CACATTTAGAACAAAAGAAAAAGCCCCTCAGACAATTGCCGTTGTCTATAGGGGCTCATGCTTGAAGGTTCGTGCAGAAGCTCTAACTAATTCGGTCACATAATTATTTTACACGAAATTGCGCCGACTGTCAAGCTTACGGTCCAAAAACCGGTTGATAAAGTACACCTGACCTTTCCCGGTCACTTTGGGCGTTTTGTTAATGGTCACATTCCCGGCGCTGTGCACTACGCTGGTTTCCTTGATCTCAAACAGGCCCATTTCCATGGCCTTCTGTGTGGGCATGTTGTAATCAGTGCCCTGGCGGCGGATCAGGAAACCATTTTGCCGCATCCAGTCAAACAGCCGGTTCTGCCCGATCTCCACGCCGTTCTGCCGCAGCAGCTTGGCAAGCTCACCCACCAGGATGGAGCGCTCCGACGCAGACACCGCATCCGCGAAAATAACTTTGGGCTTGTTGGCGGTGTTCTCGGCCAGCAGGGCCAGCCGTTTTTCCTCCGTGTCGGCCAGGGCACGCAGGGCGCTGGGGTAATCTTTGGGCAGGTTGTATCCGCCGGTGCGGCGGATGCTGGGCAGCACCTCGCTGGTCACCCAGCGGCGAAACTTGCGGGCCGTCGGGAGCTTCGACGACAGCACCAGGCTGTACAGCCCGGATTCGTTGATAATGGGGACGGACTGTTTTCCGCCGGGGGTGAGGATTTCGCTCACCCCTTTGTCCTCGTCATCTACATGGGTGCGAATGGCTTCCTGCGGGTTCTTGTACCCCAGCGCGGTGGCCACGTCCTTGCCCACCAGCCAGGGCTCGCCGTCCAGCTCGACGGTGCGGATGGAGCCAAACTCGGGGTTCTCAAATACGGTCAGTTCTTTCATGAGTTCTCCTTTCTTGTATCTTTTTAAGATACTTTTTCACCAAAAAAAATAGAATCAACCTGTTCTTCAGTCAGAGCGTACCGCTTTTTGATGGCCACGATCTCTGTCTGGAGGAACTGTGCGCCACGATACTCGTTGATTTTGGCATTCAGACGAGACAGGCTGATTCCAAGATATTCAGCCAAATCTGCCTGAGTGTCAGAGTGGAGTTTCATAACGCTTTCGAGAAACGCTTTGTTCATTCTGTGCCTCCTTTCTGTGTCTTTTTAGGACACCACCAGAATACCACAGGTTGAGGATCTTGTCAAGATATTTTTTCTTGATTTTTTGAAAAAATATATTATCATTAAGATACAGGAGGGGGTAGACATGACGACAGGCGAAAGAATCAAGGCTCTGCGGCCGCAGAAGTTCTCGGAGTTTCCGCTATTTGGCTGCTCACGGAGCATAACAACATTTTTAAATCAAAGAGACGGTAGGCGACCAGCTTGACACTCCCCCACACACGCCGTCTTATTCAGCAAAAAGAAGAACCCCCGCCGCCAAAGGCTTGTGCCAATGGTGACGGGGGTTTTAGAGTACACTGAAAAGCTGCAAAGAAACTTTAGAGCTTCACAGCTTCTGCAATCTGACCTGCGCCTCGATGCGCCGGGTCAGGTAGGCGGCAATGTCGCCGTAGTTGTTTGTAATGAAGTCTTTAGCAGATTCGCTCAGCGACGCCATGCAGGCCGCGAGGGCCTTTGTGACGGCGATCTTCTGGGCTTCTTCGTCGAACTTGCCCAGCTCTTTCAGCTCGTCCACATAGGTCTGCGAGGTGCAGGCCACAGCATCGGCCACAGCGTCCGCGATCTCGGACAGCAGCCGGTTCTCAGTGTATGCTGCCGCCACCTGTCGCAGCGCACCGGCGGCAAAGCCGCCCACTGCGGTAACGGCCAGCAAGAAAATACCGCCGATCAGTTCGTTCATGGTATGTACCTCCCGTTACAGCTTTTTCTTTTCGTCAGCAAGGTACACATTCGCCTTGCGGGCTTTGAGTGTCCAGCTGTTATTTTTCCAGTAGCCCCACAGGGCGGCGGCGACCGTCCAGACGTTGGTAACGATCAGCTCGATAGTCTGGTCCTCAATGGGCAGAACACTGTGCCCGGTCATCACAAGCACCTGGTTGACCAGGGCAAGGGCCAGGCAGATCAGGCGGGCGATGGTGCCGGCAGTGATGTTGGTGTTCATAGTGTGCTCCTTTCACAATTAAGCTGTTCTCTGGAAATAGATGCCCGCCAGCTCATGCGGCAGGTAGTACAGCGCAAGGCCGGTGCCGGGGGCGTCGTCCCGATCGCGTTGCAGATGTAAGTATTGCTGTCCTCAGGGTCGAGGTAGTACTTGTCTTTGTAGTAGGTCATACCGCGGTATGCCTCGATGGGCTTGTCCGCGCTGCCGTCGGGCGCATCCGGCGCAGGCTCGTCCCCGCCGCTGCCCTCAAGCAGTTGCCCCACTGTTTCCTCCAATTCCTTCAGCCGGCGCTCCACCTGGGTGCGCCAGATGGCGGCCTCGTCATCAGAGTTGTTGGCGTCGAGGTTTGTGGCCATGCTATACAGCTCATTGTATTCGTCGTCGGTGATCTGCTGGCGGGCGTGCTGTACGCCGATGATCTCCAGCGCGCGCTTGACCGTATAGCGCCCGGCTTCGATTTCCTCTTTGATGGTGCGATAGCTCAGGGTCATGGTATCAACCTCCTGTCTGGGCATTGAGTTGTGCGGCTGCGATTTCCTAGATATGCGATTCCGCCGCGGCCAGTCGATCGTCAATGTACTTCTGTGTGTCTGCTACGTACCTAACCTCCAGCCCCGCTACGTCCTCGGCGGTGCTCACCACGGTGGTGCCGTCGTAGGTGGTCAGGGCGCGGTAGGCGGCGAGTTCTTCGTCGGAGAGAGGAGTTTCGATAGGGGTCTCCATCACATACATAATAGTTAAAGGTTTTCCCTCTGTGTTTTTTTGAACACAAAAAGCATTTAATTCCTCGATAGTTTCAAAGTATGGATCCAGCTTTTCTGGCTCAGTCCATATAAAATCAAAGTTTGCATTACTATTAAATACACTGGCCGGAAAATAATTATTCAAATAAACATATTGCGCCCCGTATAATTCCATAACATTTAGCGCGGAATTGTACGTTAGATTCCAAAACTGTCCATTAGCACTAGCAGAAAATTTTACATTTGTTCCATCAACAACAGTTTTATTTATATACTGATACTTTTTTCCATTGCTATAATCAATGATGTCCGCCCATCTTCGCTGCCCGCTCGCATCAGTATAATTCCCGCCAGAATCAACGGAGACACCGGACAGACCGTTGGATGTGTTGATTGCAAGCTGTTGGCTCTGGTCTGCGCTGTTGGATACAGTTAGGTCAATACTGCCACCATCCCCCGCACTCACAATCGGCACAGGACTTTCGGGAGACGGCGTGCCGTCCTGCGTACTCTTGCCATAGACTTTGAGGCCCAGCAGCGGCCACTCCACGCTGTCGGTGATGCTGACAGGGTTGCCGCTTGCTGTGGGGCGGATGGCCGCACTAAGGGGCGCATACGGCCCGGCCAGCTCATAGGCGGAGCCGTCGGCCTTGACGGTGGGCACCTTGCCGGCATCAGAGGTAGTAGTAGCGGGGACGCCAAGACCGGGGTCCCCCTTGTCACCTTTTGGACCTTTAATGTTCGCGCTTGGGAGCGAAGGCATACCGGCTTGACTGCCCTGCCATGTGAGGACGCCGTCATCGGATACGGCAGGCGTATAATAGCCGCCCTGATACAAGGCATCGGTGTCCTGATATGCGCCTGTTTCAGCGTTCCATACCTGCCACTTGCCGGTAGCGGTGTTGGGCTGGGGCGGGTGAGAGGCGATGGCCTCGAGCTCTGTTTTGTGTGCTGCCGCAGCATCGTCAAGCGCACTGGTTTGCGCCGCGCCTTCGTCCTTGACCGCTTGCACCTGGGCGGCGCCGGCGCTGTTGATCTGGCTGATTTGGGTTGTCCCGGCGGACTGTACCGCACCGACCTGCGTTTCACCGGTCTGTTTGATCTGGTTGATCGCGGCCTGTTCCGTTTGCCCAATGGCTTCCAGCGCGGCAGTGCCCGCGCCAGCAACGGCGCTCTGCTGCTTGGACCCCTCGTTCTGGATATCGGACAGCGTATTCTGCCGCTCTGTGGCAATGTCGTCCAAAGCGGACTTCCCGGCAGACTGGACGTTTGCAAGAGCGTCGGCTGCATCCTTGGCCGACTGTTCGGCATCTGCGGCGGATTGCTCGGCGTCCGCGGCGGCTTGTTTGGCCCCCTCCACGTCGGCGGAGATACTGCTGGCCGCCTCTTCGCGCGCCTTGTCGATGGCTTCCAGAGCGCTGTCCTTGGCGTTGCCGATGTCTGTAACCGCCTGTGTCCCAGCGTTCGTTACCTTCTGCACGGCGGCTTCAGCGTCAGCTGCGGCCTGCGCGGCCCGGTCTGCGTCCAACTTGACGGCATCCACAAACTGCTGGAACTCGTCCGGGGTAGGCGCGGGGGTGTTGTCAGAGCCGGCACTGCTGCCGCCCACGGTATAGGGGACGTCAGAGGTATTGACCAGCCGGCCGGAAACATACCCCTGAAAAGAGATGCGGCCATTGGGGTAGGCGACCACGCTTTGGGTGGCCTCCCACGGTACAGAGATCACACCGCCGCCGTCCGGGACGACAACAGGCACGCCGCTCGGCTGGAACACGGCCTTGACGGTCAGTCCCTGCCAGCCTTCGCCGAGCACGACGTTGATCTGCTCATTGCCATAGCTCCCCGCCGTACCAAGGTACAGCATAGGCTGACAGGCAGAGGGGCACCCGCCGCCGGCGGCATAATTTTGTAAGGTCAGCTCATGTACATTCATGGGGCTCCTTTCAAAAATAAAACAGAAATCAAACGGAAATCAAAAAGTGTTGCAACCTTTGCTAACTACAGTTGCAAAATTTGCAACAATCATTTAGCAAAGTGTTGGATTTCAAAAGCCGTTCAGGTGCGCGCCTTTGATAATAGCAGGGTAGTCTTTATAAGCGATATCAAGGTCTACATTGCCGGAAATGCCCGGCACGCGCCCTTTGCTGCTGTACTGCCACATGCCATAAGGCAGGGGGACTTTGCCGGGGTCAGTCCCATAAGCGGCCACCCACACGTCATAGGCTTTCAGCTGGCCTGGAAGCAGATAGTTTGTCAGCCAGTCACGGCTGCAATACAGGCCGGTATAGTAACCGGCGGCTTCCAGCGTCTCGCAGAACGCCTTGACGATGTCGGTGCGCTGCTGGTCGGTCAGGGCCTTGATGCGCGGCTCGTATTCCTGGTCAAACCATACAGGATATTCAAACTGCTTGTCCCGAATGGCTTCCAGGCAAGTTTTCGCCTCGTTCCGGGCGCTTTCTGTGTCGGTGGCGTAACTGTACCAGTAAGCGCCAACGGGCATTCCAACGGCCTTGCAGCCCTTGTAATTGTCCGCAAAGAACGGGTCAATCTGCTTGATTGCCCGGCCATAGCCTGCCCGAATGATGGCAAAAGCGGCCTTGCCGCTGGCCTTGACCGCAGCCCAATCAATCTTGCCCTGATACTTCGATACGTCGATTCCGCTGGTCTGCATTATCCGTCCTCCCTCTCTCCCAAAAAGTCCCGCAGCTTCAGCCGTTCGTCGTACACTCGCCCAATGTTGGCGATGGCATGGCTGGCCCGGTTGTTGCGGTAGTTGGGGTGATTTTTGCAATACTGTTCGTAGGCATCGATCACGGCCAAAATCTCGATGAAATCCTCCCGGGTGTGGCGGTCGCCCCGCAGAAGCTCGTTGTTAAAATGCAGGACGCGCATTCGCAGCGTATCCGCGTTGCGTTCATCGTCCGCCCGGATGTGCTCATCCAGGGCCCTGCGGGTCTCTTTCTGGGCCTTTTTGGCTTCTGCAACGGATTCCAGCACCTCGCCATTGATGGCCCGGCCCAGAGCCCTGGCAATGGCCCGCCAGGGGTTCACCTTGACGGGGGTGATTTCGATCAAGCTCAAAATCACCACAAGCCCCGCCCCGCCGCCGAAAAGCAAGTCCCGAATGGCTTGCAGCAGTTGTTCTGCCGTCATGCGTCCTCCCTCATGATTTCGTTGTTGTTCATACTTCCCTCATTCTGTCAGCGCCCGGAGCTGTTCGTCTCGCAGGGTGCTGGGCAGGAGGCTGATCTCGTGGTAGGTGCCCCGGAAGCGGCTGGAGCCCTCGGCGTTGGAGATGCTGACCGCGCCCAGGCAGGCGGCCTGCCCGCCGGAACCAAAGCCGCCGAAGCTCTGGGCGATCTGCTGGCCGTTGAGCCACAGGTCACACGTACCGGTGTTGTAATGGATGCGCAGCACCGCCTTGTTCCGGCGGATCAGACTGCCCCCGGTGCTGAAGTATTGCTGCCCTCCATCGTCGAAGCCGACCACAAGCAGCTTCGCCGGGTCCCCGTTGCCGGTGTAGAGGCGGCAGCAGGTGTCGTTCCATTCCTGGGGGCTGATGCCGGCGCACAACACGTTGTTGATGACCGATGTGCTGCCGTCACCTTGGTTGCCGGTGAAAGTAAAATCCAGAAACAGCGTCAGCACGCTGTTGGACGCAGCAGTGAAACCAGCGGATTGAGTGAAGGTCTGCCCGCTGGCGGCGTTAAAATTGCGGAGAAGGACGGTCTTGTCCATCCCGCCGCCCAGAAGAACCCGCCGCCTCATGATGCACCCCACGACTGATAGGCGAGCATATTTTGCAAGATGGACAGTTCATACACCCGGCCCGCCTCGATGACGTAGCCGTCGGGGGTCTTGACGCCGTCGGGGAGGTTGACGGTGGCCGCCGTGCGGCCGCTCTTGAACATCACATGATAGGCCGCGGCCTTGCCGCTCGCGGGGGCCTTAAACGTAAAGGTCAGGGTGTGGGCGTCCGCCTGGGTGAAGTCGTACAGGACGCCGGGGGAGAGGGCGTAGCTGCCGGAGGGCGGCGCGGCCTTGACCACCGGCTCCAGCAAGGGGGCGGCAGACCCGCCCTGCAGAGCGGCCAGCACGTCCGCCAGGGTGCCGCCCTGGCAAAAAACCGCTTGCGCTGTGGTGTAGAAAAAGGCCGGCTCTCCGTCCGGGGTCTGGCCAACGAGTGCACGGCCGCCGTCCGGCATGGATACGGTGGGGACGGTGAAGGTATACTCCGCCGTTGCCGGTTCGTAGTCGTCGTGCGAGATCGTGACACGGATGGTGTGAGCGCCAGTGTACAGCACACGGGCGTCCACTGGGATGGTCGCCACGCCGCCGGAATCCACCTGGCCGGTATAGATGCCGGCGCCGTCCAGTGTAGCCTGCACGTCGATGTCCGTCAGGCTGGGCACGCCGGTAACGTTGATGTTCAGGGCGAGCTTGAACTGCCGGTCAAGCTCGCCGAGAGAGGGATTCGGGCCGCCAATGACAAGCAGTCCGCTGGTGACGGTATAGAGGGTGCTGGTGGCAAACGGGCCCTGTGCGCCCTCATTGTCCACCGCACAGGCGCGGTACTGTACGGTGCCCCAGCTGTTCGATACGGTATCGGTCTGGGTCAGCGTGTTGGCCTGTGCAAACTGCTGCCACATGCCAGAGTCCACCGAGCGCTGATAGATGTAGCTGGCGACGCTGCCGTCGGGGTCGGTGGCGGCGGTCAGGGTAATCGTTGCTTTCTGCCCGCTGACGACGTTGGTCACGTTGATGCTGCCGGGGGCCGTGGGCGGCTGATTGTTTGTCACTGCCACAGTCTCGGAGGCCACCCAGGTGGAGGAGGTAAAGCCGAGGTTATCCTGCGCCCGCACCTGCACCTGTACGCTGGCCGTGCCCTTCGGCACGGTGAGCTGCTGGGTGGTGGCGGTCGTAGGCCCGGACAGCGCCTGCCATGCGCCTCCATTCAGCCGGTACTGGTAGGTATAGGACACTGTGCCGCCGTACTTTTTGCCGGTGGATGGGGTCACAGTGATGTCAATGGAAGTGCCGCCCTGAATGCTTGCGGGGATGCTTACCGCCGCCGGGTCGATGTTATCGGAGCCCTGGTAGACGTACCAGCTACCTCCGCTGGAGCCGTTGTTGGGATAAGCGCCGCTGGAAGCGTTGGAAACCGTCCCTTGCAAGGTAGGACCCTGCGAACTGACAGAGGCGATATAGTTCCGGTAGATGCGGCTGCCATTGTGAGAACTAGAATCCGGATTCGATCCGATAAAAATGTCAATATCGGACCCTTCAGCGCTTGAACCGTCGATGATCCAATAGCCAGAACCTGACTGATTTTCATAAATATAGCCGTTCCAGCCATAGATTGTTCGAAGCCTCAATGCGGAACTGCCGGAACCCGCTGTATTGTCCCCGCTAGATGTATTGACGTTAGAATTTTCTACATCATAATTGTCGTACGGGCAGAAGATCGTTGCATAGGGGTAAGTAGATAATGGCGTCCGCCCAACGCTGGAACTTGTGCCCGAGTTAGCAACGTCAATGATATGATATTTTCCGGTGTAACGAATTCGATTCGTGGCATCATCGATGGTTGGCATCCTTTCAAAGCCAATCAGATATGCCGCATTGCCAGCTTGGACTTCGGCCTGATTGGTGTATGCACTGGATTGCGAACTCCACTTCCATTCGTAACCGGTCTTGATGTTATACCTGTTCCACACATACCGGTTAGCCATTGCTTTCACCTCCAAACGTCGGGATGGGTCCGGAATAGTCCCTTGCTATGGATGCGTAAAGGGTATCGGGCTGACGGTCTGCGGTCGGGATGTTTTCGGCCATGACGATAAAGCCGCCGCCGTCAGTCACTGTCTTGAGATTGGGGAAGTAGGCTGCGAGCTGCTGCAAGGCCGCCTGCGCGGCGTTGACCTGCTGCATCAGGTAGTTGTAGCCGTGCTGCATGGTCAGCCCAGCTTCCTCGCCGCCGGGTGCTACGGTCTGTCCGGCCGTCCAGTTCTCGGGCAGGTCGGCCGGCAGGGATACAGTGATCGGGTTAATTGCTGCCATGGTTTACCCCCTCTTCAAGCGTGATCCGGTGCTGGACCGTCTCAACGGACGGCACAGGGATGTAGACCGATGCGGACGTCAGCACGGTGCCGTCTGCGGACAGCAGCTCCACCTGCGTAATGGTTTCTGCCGTAGACGGGGACACCGTGTAGCTTACAGTCAGCGTGCCGTCCTGCTGCGTCTTGTACAGCGCGTTGATAACGGCCGTGCCGTTGATGCGTGCCGACGTGATCATGGCCGCGGCGTCGGCGGTCATGCCGTTGATAAGGGACTGCTGGATCGAGCTTTCGTTCGCCGTTTTGACCACCTCCTCTTCCAGGACGCTGCCAAAGGGCAGCGCGCCGAGCGCCCACTGCCCCAGGTTGTAATTCCAGTTTCCGCCGCGGCTGTAGCCGATCGCCTCGTTGACGACAAGGTCGATCTGCAGGCTTTGCCGGAAAATAAAGACGATGTGCGCGGGTTTGATATGATTGACCGTGAAAATGATCTCCTGCGCCTGCTGCTGGTCCTTGGCCTCGCTGTAAATATACAGTGTGTAATTGCCGTAATCTACATCTACGGTGTACATCCCTTTCCCCAGCAGCTCGTCCAGCTTGTTGTAGAGGAACTGCAGGGTGAAAGGCGGTTTTGTCGAGATGCGGTTGATGATGCGCCAGCGCCGGAAATCCAGCGTCTCAGAATCCGGGTCGGCCAGGATATGGAGCGTATCTTCCCACTGTTCGACGGCAGAAACGTCCATCGTCTGGGGGAAAAAATTGTCAAGGACCGCCTGCATTTGCATCTTGATGTCCTGAAAAACAGGCTGTTCGGCTTGACACAGGGCTTGATAGTCCAGCACCTCGCGGTACCAGGGCGGAAGCAGTTTGCAAAGTTCGGTATCCGTGTAGATCATGTCAGGGTCACACTCCCAAGGACTGGCACGGACTGCGCCTCTCCCGTCTGCGGCAGGGAGATGTCAGCCGCCGCGCCATTGATGGCTACGTTGGTGGCGTTGACGATACCGGTCACGCCGATGATGGCGGCGGTTACTTTGGCCAGGTAGATGTTGGCGGCATAGGCCACGCCGGTGCTGCTGATATTGTCTGCCCAGCTCTGGCGGACGGTCAGCAGGTAGGCTTCCAGGGCACTTTCTACAGCGCTCTGGACCTGCCCCACGTTATACCCGCTCTGCATGGTCAGCGTTGCGGACACGCTGATCTCTGCCTCGCTGGGTGCGGTAATCGTGACCTTTGCGCCGATGGGGGCAAGGCCCAGGCCAAGCCCCTGGTTTGGCGGCGGGTCGATGGCGTTCTGCACCTGCTCCACCAGCGTAGGGGATGCGGGGAGATAGTCAGCCCCCAGGATGGAGCACTTGACCGTTCCGCCGCCGTCCCAGACGGGGTAAATTTGCACCGCGCCCACGCCGTCCATCTCCATGATCTCGGTGCGGTAGCTGGCGATGTTGCCGCCGAAAGGCCGGTCCGTAAGGGCCAGGATGAGCCGCGCCCGCAGCTCCGTGTCCGTTTCGGTATCGTCGCCAGGCACCAGGATGTCTGTGATCTGGGCGGACGTCAGGCCGGGGATCGCCGTAATGGGCAGGATGGGCCCGGTGTAATCGTTGCCGATGCTGCCGGGCGTATCGGCGGTAAGCTGGTACTGGTTGCCGGACACCGCGGCGGTAACAGTGAAGTCGATGCTGTCCGCGCCGTTGATGGTGGAGAACCTGCTCCCGATGGGCACGGACGTATTGAATACGCCCAGCCGGACGGCGGCGCTGGCCTGGTAGCGGGAAATGCCGCCCAGAACGGCCCAGTTGTCCAGGTATTCCCCGGATGCCGTCTGAATGGCTGCCTGCAGCTGCACCTGGTTGAGGTCGATGTACAGGCCGGCCGCAATGTAGGCCGCCGGGCTGAGTGCGGTAGAGATAGGCTGTGTATCCCGCTTGTCAAAGGTCGAGGGGACCATGGCCAGCATCTGCTGGAGCAGCGCCTGATGGGTATTCTGCGTGTAATCGGTCATTGCAAAGGCACCTCCACGCTCTCGGCAATGCTGCCGTACACTGTGTTGACGGTGAACACCGCGGACAGGGACGACCCGTCCACGGTGTAATCGTAGTCGGATATACCGGTAACGCGGTCATCTACCGTAAGGGCGTCGATGACCCGGCGCTGCAGCTCTGCGCCGACATAGCATGGGTCCTGACCGATCAGCCCGTCCCACTCCATGCCGGAGTAGGGGCGGTAAATCTGCCAGCGGAACCGCTCGACGTGCAGGATGATCTCCACTGCCTGCCGCACCGCTTCCAGGCCGTCCGTGGTGCCCTCGATGCGGTTCGTCTCTTTGTTGATGTTCCACGAAAGGGACGGCTGGCTTTGGAAATTTACGCCGCCGGTGATATCCACCGACGAAACCGGCAAAACCGCCATTTACTCCCCTCCTTCCTCGCTTTTGAACTCACGCGACAGCACGATGAACCGCTGCCCGTCGTTGACCCGCACCATAACCACCCGGTCACCTTCTTCCAGTTTCCGGTTGAGGATGATGTACCCATCCTCGATGGGCAGCGCCTTGCCGTTTTCGTAGCAGACGATATCCTCCTGCTGCAAAGTGGTGGAAGCTCCTTCCGACACCAGCGAATCCTCTCCCAGATATTGTCCGGTAAGCCCGGGGCTGGTGGCGCCGGTGGGGCAGGTGTGGGTGTGGGTCAGCGTGGAAATGTAGTGCTTATGGGTGAGGACCGGTATCTTCTTTTCGATCACAGGTTCCGTCAGGATCAGGACGGGGGCTTTCAGCACCTGCATGGTGTTGTCGCAGGTGATCTCCAGCGGATCGGCTGCCGTCACCGTTCCCGCCACAAAGTCAGCCGGCTGCATCGCCTTCGCGGCGCTTTGCATCATGATATAAAGCTGTTCTGCAAGGGTCACGGCGGCCGCCTCCTTATAGTTCCATCGTTTCTAGGTCCATGGTGTGCACGCCGTTTTCCCATCGGTGGGAGACCCGCTCCAGCATGACATACTGACTGACACCCGTATCCCCCATCCCGTCCGCTTTCACCAGGATCATCTGCCCGGCGTGCAGCCCGGGAACGCCCAGAGAAGATATCTTGAGGGTTTTCAGCACCCGGTTGTAATACTCCAGCGTGGCGGCGGCCTGGGCCTTGATCTGGGCCTCGTTGGCGTCGCCGTCCACCTTTTGGTACAGCTGCAAAAGGCCCCACTGCCCAATGGTGCCGCTGTCCTCCTGGATATACACATCCGCCCGTCCTGTTTCCTCGTTGGGGCGCACCAGCTTGATGCTGTTGTAGGTCTGCTTGTCGATGTCGGTGGTGTAGGTATAATCGGTCAGCAAAGATCGGTCGCCGATCACCACATCCGACATCATGTTGGCGGCCTCCTGCAATGCCAGGCCCTGCCCGTCATCGTACAGGACAAAGACCCTGCCGGTGTTCAGCAGGGTCTGTTCGATGGCGGTCTGGAGGATGTCAAGGCAGGTCTGGTCCTGTTCCACCAGAGAGGGGAGCTTATAGCCGGTATCCTCCACCGTCCCCACGTCCAGCTGCAGGTCGCCTGCGATCTGGCGCAGGATGTCCCCCGCAGACTGGGCATAAAAGGTATAGGACGCGTTGGCCTTGAGATACCGCAGCCGGTCGTAGCAAGTGACCGACACCTCGCCCCAGCGCGTCTCGCTGCGGGTAAAAACCCAGCCGTAAAACTGCACCTGGCCGTCCACTGAAAAGCGCACGACGTCGCCCTCGGTGAATGTGACGTCCTTGTCTTTGAGATAGGTGAAGGTGAATTTGCCGGGCTGGCCGGTGCGGTTGGTGACCCATTCGCAGCTTTCCACAAGGCCGGAGATCTCGATCATGCCGCCCGCCTTGCTGGCGATCACAAGCTCAGTTTTTTGCAGCATTGCTCACCACCCGCAGCATCTCTTTGCCGGTCCACCCCAGAGCCTGCCCCGCCGTGTCCTTGACATAGACCGGGGCGCGGCGGGTGCCGGCCTCAATGCGGCTCACTGTTACCTGCAGCCCGGCCGCCGGGGTCTGCGGGCCTGACCCATCCGGAGATTCGTAATAGGCGCCGTCCAGCGTGCACAGGCTGCCCACCACGAGCTGCCGGGACGGGGTCTGCCTCGACGGTTCCAGCGACGCGGCCAAAGCCCCGGACGCCGTCCCGGATACGGCTGCGGCCGCTGTCTGCGTGACTGTCCGCGCCAGAGCGGACACTGCAGCGCTCTGAGCGGCAAGCGCCGTGGAAGCGGTCCCCTGGGCGGTATCCTGCACCACCTGCACCCGCCGGGGGGAATAGTCCCGCCACTCGACGCACTCCAGGTCGTAGTAGAAATCTCCGGTCTCCCCGCCCTTTTCCCGGTAGTCGAACCGGGTCACCAGCACATAGTATCCGGTGAGGCTCATGGCGTAGGGAACGCCCATCTCGTTGATCCGCACCGGGGTATACAGAACCGGGTCGCCGGACGCCATCGCCCGCCGGAAAAACTCGATGTAGTACTCCGGCGTGCGGTAGCTCAGCAGGCTGGTCAGGGAAGCCGATGCCTGCCCCGGGAAGTAGTTCGAGATGCTGATCTTCCGCTGATTTGGAGTGCGCGGCACCATGACCGGGCCCAGCCCCAACACGTTGTATTCGCCGTTGCTGGCGTCCTGCGTGTCGGGCAATTCGCTGGGGTTGTGAGGGAGCCGCGCCACCTGCCCGTTGTGGGTAAAGTAGATGCTGTAAAAATTCGCCATTCCCTCACCCCCTTAAATAGGCCGTGCCACGGCGCGGAACCCTCCGGCCGCCCACTGTTCGGCCAGGACGGTTTTCAGCATCGATTCCAGCGCGGCCATGTCCTCTTTGGTGTTGCCGGTGTTCTGCCCGTTGATGGTGATGACCGGCGTCTGGCTGGTCAGATTGACCTGGTTGACGTACCGCCGGGCGGCCACGTCCACCAGCATCTTGACGTCCTCGTTGGACAGGTCCACCGACTTCTTGATCCCCTTGACGTCTTTGCCGATATCGCCCAGCGTACCAGCCATTTCGTCAAAGGCGGGCACATCATAGAGCCCGCCTGCAGACGTGCCAGACGTCCCGGCAGCGTCCAGTTTTGCGTTGTAGATGCCCACTTGGCGCTGCATATGGGCGGAATAGGCGTCGCTCCGCATTTTGTTCAGGTTTGCGGCGCGGTCGGCTTCCTGCTTTGCCACAGCAGCCTGGGATTTTGCCAAAGCATCCGCCCTGGACGCTTTGGCTGCCTCGTTTGCGGCGGCAGCTGTAGAGGCGAAGGTCAGTTTGTCGATGGCGTCAATGGAGACGCCTGGCAGCAGATTCACCTTATCGATCATCCAGTTGATGATGTCGATGGCGCCGTTTGCCATGCCCTGGATCTGTTCCAGCGCACCGACCTTCATGTCACCAAAAAAGTTGACCACATTCACGCCCATCGTGAACGCCGCCAGTCCAAATTCTCCGAACTTGTTTTGGATGGCATACATGCCGGTATAGATGCCGATTCGGAGGTTATCCACCCCGGAAAGCACCACATCAACCGCCGTAAGCCACGCCACCTGCACGCCGCCCACAGACTGCACCCACACAGCAATGGCGGCCACCGCGACACCCACGGCAACGGCGACCCACAGAAACGGATTTGCGAGCATGGACGCCACAAGAGCCCGATTGGCCGCTACCCCCAGCCATGTGGCCGCGTTGGCCGCCGTTTGAGCCCCGGCATAGACCGTAACAGCTGCCGCAAGTCCGGTGACAATGGGGATCAGCCTTTCGGTGTTGTTTGCTGCCAGGCTGATGAGGTCCAGCACCGGCTGCATGGCCTGCAGGGCCATGTTACTGCCCATGGTCCACACCTGGCTCCAGGTAAGAGGCATCTGCTCGTACGCCGCGTCCGTTTCAGCTGCGGCGGACAACATGGCGTTTTTCACCACGTCCGCCGTGATGGCCCCCTCGCTGGCCATTTCCCGCATCTGGCCTGTGGTGACGCCCATGTAGTCGGCGATGGTCTTGGCGATCATGGGGGTCTGCTCCAGCACGCTGTTGAGCTCATCGCCCCGCAGGGTGCCGGATGCAAGGGCCTGGGTCAGCTGCACCATCGCAGCCTGGGCCGACTGCCCCGACGCGCCCGAAATGGCCATCTGCTTTTGCAGCTGCTCGGCAAAGGCGATCAGCTCGTCGGTGCTGCTGAAAGCATCGGGGGCCAAAGTGCCCAGCTGGGCCACCATGTCGGCCATGTCCATATAGGCGCCCCGGGAGCGCTGCGCCGCTTGATAGATTTTGTCCTGGGCGTCTGCGGCGGCTTCTGCGCTGCCGGTCATGAGCTGCAGGCGGGCGTTGATCTGGGTCATCTGGTCGGATGTCTCCACCAACTTCTGCACCGTCTGCAGGCCCACATAGGCCCCCACAAGGCTCTTGATCCTGCCGGTGAGGGCCTGCGTGGCATCCGCCGTTTTATTCTGTGCGGCGGCGTTTTCGTGCTGTGCCCGGGCTGCTTCCCGGGCGCGCTGGGCTTCCAGCCGCTCCTGGGAGGCAAGGGCGGCGGTCTGGGCGGCCTGTTCCCTGGCGGCCGCAGCGGCGGCGCTGCTTTTCATGGCGGCGGCCTCGTAGGCAGCGGAGGCCAGACGGGCGTTTTTGGACGCCTGCGCGGCGGCGTCGTTCAGCTCCTGCGTAGACGCAGTGCCCTGTTCTGCCAGCGTGATATAACGGTTGAACGCCGCCGTGAACCGGTCCTCAAGAACAAGAGCTTCGCGCATTTCAGCCATTCAATCACCCGCCTTTCTTTACTTCATCCAGCTCTTTCTCTTTTTTGCGCTGGTTCAGCTCATACAGGATCATTTCGTTGGTAAGCCGCTTTTCTCTGTACGGCAAGGCATCGTACTTCGACAGCGGCCAGCCGTGATTCGTGAGAAGGTAGTAGGCCGCCAGGGTCTCTATCTCACACGAATCACCGCCGATTAGTTTTTTACTTCTGCCTCAATGGCCGCTTCACCTTCGGGGCTATCGTCAAAGGCGCACAGCTCCAGGATGGCGCTGGACAGCCGGGCATACTCGCCCGACTTGAGCCACTTGCGCGGCACAAGCAGGGGGTCAGACACGCCCGCAGCGTCGCACACCTCTTTGGCCCTGAAATCGGGGAACACGGTGGCGGCGACGATGATCCGGGCCGAAAAGTCGTCCATGTCAAAACGCTCCGCCCACTGGCCGTTTTCCTTGACCTTGCGGGTGGCCTGCGCCCGCAGGGCCTTGTTTTCGTCCTGCGACAGCGCGCGGATTTTAAATTTCATGGGCGACCCGTCAGCGTTCTGAAAGCGGTCGGAAATGGCCACTTCCTTCTCCTCGTTGACGGGGCGCACCGGATGGAGAAAGGCCGAAAGACCGGAATTTGCCATGTTTGCCTCCTATTAGCTGCCCAGCTGTGCGGGTGCGTTGAAGTCCTGCAGGCGCTGCACGCGGGTATAAGTGAAGTTAAAGTCATAGTTCAGCATCGAGCTTTCGCTGTCCAGAATGGAAAGCGGAATCTCACCGGTCAGGTAGCAGCCATAATAGGCAGTGACCTCCGTCCCGATGGTGGTGGCCGGATCCTGGTTGGTGATCTGGATGCTGAACTCGGGCATAACGCCGGTGTTGATATACTGCAGCACCATGTCCCGCCACAGATCGTAGCCGTAATAGCAGTTCGCGGTCCCGGTCTGTTCCACACCGTTCATCTTCTTCTGGATGGTGCGGGTGCCGATCACCCGCATATCCTCGGTCTGGATGTTTGCCACAGGGCGGATGTTGCGCAGGTAAGCGACCTCGTAATTCTGGCCGTCCCGCGTGACGATCACTTTGCCCTCTGCACCGTTTACGGTGTCTTTTGCAAGCAGATAAGCCATATATCACGCCCTCCTTTCTCAGCTGATGTACCAGGTGACATAGATAAAGTTCGTGGCGCCGACCACCCACAGCGTGGCGTCCACGCGCACCGAATCCACCTTTTTGCCCTGGTATACCGACACGTCGGTCTTGCCGTCAAAGTTCTGGATGCCCCGGTTGTCCTGCATGGTCAGCAGGTAGTTCACCAGAGCCGACTTGATGTTCATGCGGCCGGCGTCGTCGTTGTTTTCCACGCCCTTAAAGCGGGTGGAAAACTGGTCGTTGATGTCGTTGCCCGACACCATTGCCACGCGCATGGTGCGGTTGAGGTGGTACGGCTCGGTGATGTCGCTGGTATAGGTCACCAGGGAGTTGATGTCATACACCACGCTGACGGTGCCGTTGCCATCATCCTGCAGCACCCACTGGCCCGCCTGGATGGCGGCCTCCAGCTCAGAACGGGTCAGCTTGCTGGGCACCTCCACCGCGCTGGGGTAGCTTGCGCCGGTCAGGTCCTCATTGTACTGGGCCCCGGCCAGCGCGCCGCCTGCCCACCAGCAGACCTGCTGCGGGGTGAGCTCGGTGCCATCGTCCAGGGTCACGCCCGACACGACATTGACGGCCCAGCGGCTGTCAGGGTTGGTGAGGTTTGCCGCTACCAGCTGCGCCTGGCGGCCGTTGTCGTCGAAATACCGCTTGATGAAGCTCAGCATGGCCGTCTTGACGGTGGCGTCGTCGCCGTCGTAGACCATGGCGTCAAAGCGGTAGGGCTCGATAGCAGTCAAGTAACCGGAGTAGTCCGTTGCCGCCGCTGTCGGGTCCACGCCGCCGGTCAGGGGCGCGCCCACGGTGGAGGTCAAAGCGCCGGTGCCCGAGAAGGTCACCCAGTCGTTTGCGGTGAGGGTGTTGGCGGTCGCGGCCATCTGGCTGTCCACGATCCGCCTGTCCACCACCGTGTCCACCGTGAAGGTATCCTCGGGGTCGGTCAGCTCAGTGATCACGATGGTGATATCGTTGCCCCGCACCCCGGGATAGTTGGCGGTAGCGGTCAGTGTGCCAGTGGTGACGGTGGCCTCCTTGCCGCCAGTGCCGCTCAGCCGGTACAGCAGGATGCGGTAGGGTGCAGAGGTACGGTTGGTGCCCTTGAGCATCTCCTGTGCCCACTGGTTGTGTGCATCGGTAGAGGCGTAGCCGGTATACGGCGTCAGGTCCGCCCCTGCGTCAATGGTCTGCACCACGCCCACCGGGCCCCAGCTCAGGGCCAGGGGAATGGTGACGATGCCCCGGGTGGAAGGCTGGATGGTGACGCCAGCATTGGACGAATACTGCTGGTATACGCCGGGAATGATCTTGTTTTCGTTGCCGTCCCAAGAACCGCCCATCAGGTTTTACCCCCTTTCTCGCGTTCAAAAAAAGCCCGGGCTTTCGCCAGGGCGTCCTCGACGGTGTATTCCTCCTCAGTGAGGACCGCCGCCAAAAAGTCTTTCTGATACTTCGCGAAGCGCTTGTCTTTCAGCAGCACCTCGCGTCTGAATTTCTTGGCGCTCTTTGCCGCGCCGGTCTTATCGGCCATGGTCAGCCTCCTTCATATACTGGTGCAATTCCAGCTCCTGCATCTTGGGCACGTCGGGCTTGGGCAGGGTGACCCGCTCCCGCAGCTCGAATTTGTAGTGCATGGCGTCCAGGTCTACCTTCCACGACCGGTCATAGGTCCGCAAAAGCGCCTGCCCCGTGCTGGAGCCGTCGGAGTAGGGGAAGGTCTCCATCACAAGGTCAAGCGCTTCGGCGGCGGCCTGGTACCGTTGCTGCAGGTCCGGAAGGTTGTAGTCCAGCAGGTACGTCAGGTCAAGCCCGAGGGTGCGCAGCCAGTAGCCGTCCATCTCGAGCTTGAGCCTGTTGTGCCGTGTCTGCAAAAACATACAGGGCGGCTGGCTGCCCTGCTGGTTGGGGTCCTCGTACATGGCGACGCCGGGCAGCACGGGGGCCAGGTAATCGGCGAGGGAGCGTGCGAGGGCCGATACAGTCAGGTTCACTTGGTCAGCCTCCCTATCTCATCGTCAAGGATGGTTTCCAGCGCTTTCTGGTAGGCTTCTTTCCCCTTGTCCACCATGAACTCGCCTTTGACGTACGTGGTCTTTGTGCCCACCACAAGGCCCACCTTCGCCGCCGGGTCATAGTTCAGCTGGCCGTTTTCGTCCACATAGAGGCCGGGCACAAAGTGCCGGTCCATCCGGTGGCCGTCGTTGACATAGGACGCATATTCCATGTCGTTGGCCAGGAAGGTCACATACCCGCCGCCTACCTTCTGCGGCTCTGTAACACTGTCCGTCTCCCAATGGGCTTTCAGCTCACCGGTGACGGTATTCACGCCGGGCAGACGGTCCCCTCCCGCTTTGGGCGGGGTTGCGTCCATCGTCGCCTCCACCGCCCTTTGCGTGGCCTCTCTGGCCGCGTTGGACAGGATGTCCGGCAAGTCGGCCTGCAGTTTGCGCAGCTGTTCCACCCGCTGCCGGATGCTCACAGCGCCGCTCATTGGGCGCCGCCTTTCGTCCGCTCTTCCTGCCGCAGGGTGATTTCCTGGTGGGCAAGGCCCGGGATGATCGCGCCGAAGGGCTCGTAATAATAGACCGGGTCCGCCGCGAACGCCCTTGTAACAGGGCCTGGCTTGCCCAGCTTTGCTCCCCGGGTGATGATCAGCTCGTCCCCGTCCCGAATATCCGCGTCCAGCCCGCAGGCCAGTTTATCGGTCTGCTGGATGCTGGCGGCTTGCTGGCTCATCCGGATGGGGTTATCCCCGCTGCGATAGATGCGGCAGGGCACGCCCTCGGCCACCAGCTGGCGCTTGTGCCGGGTCAGCGTCCCGTCGGCCACATCCGTGACGCGGTAAATGTCCACCGTGTCGGTGTACCAGTCAGCCCAGTTCATTCCTATCACCTCAAATCACTGTCATACCGGCAAGCCCGATCAGCTTTGCCCGGTTTGCCAGCATCTGGCCGTAGGTGGTGCTGTTGAGGTCGCCCCAGTCCTCGGTGCCGGCCGTAATGGCGCTTGTGTCGTAGGTGACGGAGCTGTCGCCCAGAGTGGCCGACTTGACCACACCTACAAGCGCCCCGGAGGCGGCGGCCTGCTGGGGGGAATCGCTGCTGGGGGAGTAACCACGGAGGAACAGGGTCACATAGTGAGCGGTATAGAGCCCAACGGCGAAGCGCCATTCATCCAGCCACTTGTCAGGCTGCACGGCGGTGTTCGCCATATCAATGACTTTGCACAGCATCGGCGGAGGCAGCAGGGAAACGCCTTCCGCCGTGAAGAACTGCGGATAATCCGCCTGGAACTGGTCCACGGTGTAGTTCCCCTTGCCGTGCCCGATGTTGGCCGCTCTGCCGACAATGCCGAAAAACTGCGGATGTCCGCAGCCCCAGCCGCCAAAGCAACCCATACGCGCCCTCCTTATTCCTCGGTAACTTCTTTGCCCCGCCGGGTCTTGACCTTCTTCTCGGCAGCGGCCTGCATGGACTTGTCGGATGTGGCGCTGGGGACGATCTTGCCGTCGGCCACAAGAGCCTTGAAATAGGCCGTATCCGCCGCCCAGGCGGGCACGTCCGCCAGCTGGCCCCGGCTCAGGTGCACTACAGCGCCGCCGTCAGGCGCGGGAAGGTCGATGTTGCGCTTGCTTAGAACAAACATTTGAAGTTGTTCACCCCCTTTTTACTCTACCAGGCTTCCATCCATCTGGAATTTCAGAAAATGGACGCACACAAATTTCGCTTGAGCCGTTTGTATACCATCGAAGCGATTTTCTTGTTTCGGAAATCTTTCGGTTTCTTTCCTCGCTGTAATCAGACAGATGGTTTTCAACGGCATGCTTCATTTGCGCTTTCATAGACGCCCATTCTAGGTTGTCAACGCAATTGTTGTGCTTATTTCCATCTTTGTGATTTACAGTAGGGAGGTTTTCAGGGTTGGGCAAAAACGCCTTGGCCACTTCTCGATGGATATCGAAGCATATGGCTTTTCCATTGTGGAATGTTCCATAGAAGTAATAGCCCCCGCCCTTTTGGGTTACTCCCCGTTCGTGCTTAAATTCAGGGCCTTTTGTCCACCCCGGAACAGTGCAAACGCAATTCTGTCCCCACCTGCTCTTGCGAACAAATGATGTTGTTACGCGGCGAATCCTACCCAGCGAGCTTATTTGGAAAACGCCATCATATCCTTGAATATCTTTCCAGATTTCCATAAGGCAAACTATACACCGTCAACGTACCGGATGGAGGTGGGGTAGAACAGCTGCACCTCGGAGATGTTGGCCATGTAGGCGGTATCGTAGCAGACGTTTGCCACGTTGGGCTGGCTCATGATGCGGGCCAGGGGCACCAGCTCGTCCATCTTGACGAAGCGGGGGTCGTTGTTGTAGACCACCATGCGGTCTTTGCTGCCGGTACCGGCCCCCTTGCACCACCGGGTAGCCCCGATGAACAGGTCGCCGCCTGCCTTGGTGGCCGCGTTGTTCTTCATCAGGAAGTCATAGATGGTCTCGGTGGCAAGGTCAGTGACCTTGGTGGTCATGATGTACAGGTACTGCTCATAGGGCAGCAGGATGTGGTTGGGGATGGCGCTCTCGTCGTACTCGTTGGCGGCCCAGCCCGCGGTCAAAGCGTCGTTGACGTCCTTGAGGATCTGGCCAGGGGTCTTGTCCACCCACTTGGTGGAGGGGCTGTCTGCGCCATTGCTGGCGGCGGTGGTCTCCACGGCGTCGGGGTTGTTGACCAGGCCGGTGGTGCCGTAGTCGGTCAGGCCGACATAGACGTTGGCGTCCATGTGCTTGTCGTAAGCCATGCGCACGCCATCCTGCAGCAGGTTATCCAGGCTGCGGCCGATGTAGTTGGAGCGCTGCATATCCTGGAACATGACCCGCAGGGCGGCGGCAAAGACATGGGCCTTATAGACGCCCTTGTCCACGCTGGCCTGCACGATGGGGATGCCGTTTGCGCCGCCTGCCGTTACGGGCCCGTTGCCAGCGCCGCCGGTCATGCCGTAGGCCACCGACATAGCGGACACATAGTCCACCCAGCCGCCGCCGGTCAAAATGACGATGTCGCGGGGATAGGTGAAGCTGGTCAGGGGCTTGCGGATCACGGGATCCCGCTTCTCCAGCTCACTGACCAGGAATGCGCCGCCGGAAGCGATGCCCGCGGCGTCCATGATGGGCGCGCCGGAAGCAGGCGCGGCAGAAGCCGCCTTGCCGCCAATCACGCCGGCGTTGAAAGTGCCGACATTCTGAAAGCTCATAATTTACCTCCTGTTTATCAGGCGTTCTGCTTGGTCAGGATGACCAGCTCTGCAATACCGTTGGCATCGGCGGGGCCGCCCCACTGGCAGTTGGTCAGGGCCACAGTCTTGCCGCTCTCATTGTTGGCGGAGAAGCAGCCCACCTCGCCGGTGGTGTAAGTCTCGCTGGTGCCGGTCCGCACGTACACGGTCCCACCCAGAGCGGGGGTACCGTCGTAGCATTTGACATTGATGGAGCCGCGCTGGAACACGCTCACAGCGTCGCCGGGGGCGTCCTGGCCCGCCTGCTGGTCCAGATAGGTCAGAGCGCTCTTGATCTCGCAACCTGCAACGCCCACGAAATTGGCGGCGGCAAAGCTGGCACCGGCCTGGACTACAGCGCCATCATCATAGACAAGGGGCGCGCCGAAGGGGATGGGGGTCTCGCCGCCAGCGGGTCTGGTTTCGACGATCATATCGGGCTGACGGGCATAGCAACCCGCGAACCCGTGGGGCATGTCCTTTCCAATGATCTGAGGATTCAAAGGCATAATATTCACTCCTTCTTAGGTGGCCAGCATCCCCGCCGTGCGGAGAGCGGCCAGAAGATTGTTGAAATCCTGTTGCGTGGGGGCTGCGGCCAGGTCCGCAATAGCGGCCATCTGAAGCACACCGCCCCTCACTGCTGTGGTTGCGTCCGGGAGGGTATAACTGGGGCCTGCGGGTCCTTGGGGGCCTTCCGGCCCCTGGGCTCCGGGCGCGCCGTCCGCGCCAGCCGGGCCCTGAGGGCCTTGCGCACCAGGAGCACCGTCTGCGCCGGCTGGGCCTTGCGGGCCGGTGTCACCTTTGGGGCCTGCGGGTCCCTTGATGTTGGCGCCTGCAACGGCGGGCATCCCCGCCTTGCTGGCCGTCCAGGTCAGTTCCCCGGACTCGCTGACAGATGGCTGATAATAGCCGCCGTCCTCCCCGGCAGAACCGGAGACAGCAGGCACGGGACCGACATAGGCAATGCGCAGCTCTGCTACGCCATTGTTATCCGCCGGGCCGTTCCACTGGGCATTGACCAGAGCCACAGTGTTCGCACCGTCCGCCTCGGCCTCGAAGCCGCCCACAACATAGCTGCCGGACGCGGTGACGCGGACGTACACTGTCCCGTCGATGGAAGGGGCGCCCTTCTGACACTTGACGTTGATACATCCCCGCTGGAACACGGAAACCGGCTCCTCCGGGGCGTATTGGCCCACGTTCTGGTTGAAGAACGCCGCCGGGCTCTTGACCTCCCGGCCGGCCACACCGATAAACTGATTGCCGGTGTTCCCGGCGCCCATGGGGATTACCGCGCCATTCTCCCCACGTACCAGAGGGGTTCCGAAGGCGATTACAGCAGCTCCACCCAGCGGGGCCGTGCTGACAATCATGTCAGGCTGCCGCGCATAGCTCCCGGCAAATCCATGGGACATATTCAGTCCGATGGTCTGAGGGGTCAGGGGCATGGTCAGCCCTCCTTCTTCGTGTGCGGGTTGCGGGCCGCGTAAGCGGCCTCGGAATCCGCGCAAATCTTATCGTAGGTGGTCTGACTGGTCTGGGCGGCGTTGACCTTGGCGGCGTCGGTAGCCGCGCGGGCGATCTCGGCCATATTGTCTTTGCCGCGGACGGCGGACAGCAGAGCGTCGGTCACGCGGGCCTTTTCGCCGGGGTCTTTGATCTCGGAGACCGCGGGCCGCACCCGGCGCAGCAGCTCGACGGCAGCATCGCGGGCGGGGCCAGAGGCGCATGCGTCGGTGTTCTCCACCGGGATCGTGATGGACTTGCCGTCCTCTTCCGCCCCAAGCAGACGCTTGATCTCGGCGTCGATGTCGCCTTCATCGTGCAGCGGGTGCTCGCCATGGCCGCCCCGGCTCTTGGCCTCCAGCATCGCAAGGATGCGGTCCAGCTTGGCGCCCAGGTCGTCGCCCTTGGGAGCCGTCTCCACCATTTCGTCCTTGGCGGCCGGTGCGGGCGGCTTTTCTGCCATGGGTTTCGCGTCCTGCGCCATAGAGGCGGGTTCTGCGTCCTGCACGGCCTGTGCCGTCATTGTCGGGGGAACATCCAGGTCCGCATCTGCTGCTGCCCCAAACATACCCGCCCAAAAACTTTTCCAGAAATTCATGTTCCAGGTTCCTTTCCCCGCCTGTGCGGCGGCGTCATGTATCGCAACATCGTGGCCCGCCCGCCCTCGCGGTACAACGGCCAGATGGTTGCCGATGATGTTGGTTTGCCTGTACCCGTCCAGGTACGGTTCAAACTTGCAGTTGTAGCCGCAGGACACCTCGCGCATGGCCCCGCTTTCCACCTGCGAGGCCAGCACCGGGTCCTTGATGAACAGGTCGGCTACTGTGTTGTCCCCCACCCGCCGCACGTGCTCCAGATGCCCTTTGGAGTAGGCGGACTGGTTTTCCGCCGTGAGCATCTCGGGCGGATGGTTGTCTGTGACATCCTTGCCTTCAAAGCTTGCCAGGGCGGCCGGCGCAAAGACGTCCTCCGGCAGCCGGTAGACCTTTACGACCCGCTCGGGGTCGCCGTCCAGTCCCAGCTCCCCGGCCAGGTAGTCCTGCACGCCAGTGCGGTTGATGGGCACATCCCGGCAGATGAGGTAGCCTTCCGGCGACCGGTCGATGTGCGGGGAAATGCTGGAGCCATAATATGCAACGGGCATCAGTCCGCACCTCCGATCATGGCGGCGTAGTCCACCGGTTTCCCGGTCAGCCTGGACAGCAGCCCGGCGATCAGGGCGATGTGGTCAGTTTCGTCCGCGTTGATCTCCAGCAGCGTGGCCACATCCCCGGGCGGAGCAACAGCCATGCACGCCAGATACAGGCGCACGGTGGCGATCTCATCCGCAAGAGCTTTTTCAAGCATCGTTTGATAACTTTCCATCGGGTGTCCTCCTTTCCGACGGCAACAAAAAAGCACCATGCTTTCGCACAGTGCTTCGGCCCACTTGCGCGGGTGGGTTCCGTTTTTATTTTGCCTCAAGGCACAGCAGCCGGAAGGTCTCTCTGCCTTTGGGCGTTACCATGGTCTGTGTTCCGGCCCAGCCGGTCTTGTCGTTCTTGCTTTCCCGTACCTCAAACAAGCCATTGTTCTTGTTCTCATAGGGCACCAGCTTGTGCTTTTGGATAGAGGAATTTCTTCTCCAACAGCCACGCCACAAAGGCTTTGGGCGGGATGCCCAGCTCTTTTGCGGTATCGCGGAAGCTGGTCAACAGGTGCCTGTCTACAAGATCATCAAAATAATCTGCTTTCGGGGCCATAATCGCATTTTGCACGGACAACTCACTGTTCGCTACTTCCAGCGCCTTGCGCTTGTCTTTTTCCTCTTTGAGGGCGGTCAGCAGCTTGATGCCAAATTCGGGGGAGTTAATCATCCGGTCGAGGGTGTCCTCGGTCATGTACGCGCCATGCTTGCGAATGGAGGGGATGACTTCATCGGCCACCTTAGCCTGGAACGCCTCCGCTACTTCGTTCTTAGCCTTCATGGCAAGACGATAGAAGATATTCTCGGGGATGAAATCATCATCCCCACAAGTGGGGACGCCCATTTCATCAAGATATTTGCGTACGCGTTCCCAGCGAACAACCTCATTTCCGCTCTTAGCTGTCTGGGTAAACCCCAGCCCTCGGGCGACAGCCTCCAGTTTGAGATAGACGGTGCCGTCCTTCTCGTAGCACTCAATACCGTTGACGTTCAAGAGCTCAATGTTACCAGTCATTTTATACCTCTTTTGTCTTGTAAGAGGTCTCAGCCTATGGTATAATGGATTTACCAAAGGGAAACCTCTGGGGTTAAAACAAGGCAATCGGGTTGATTTTCCACGTCCTCCCGATTGTCTTATTTTTTTATCTTGGCGTACTGGTCTTTGATTCCTTTTCTTACCACCTCAGACCGTGAAAGATTCTCCGCTTTACAACATTCATCAAGCTGTTTTAGCGTTTCTTCATCCATTCGCACTCTAAGCATATAATCTTTTGGATTCTCAGATGCAGGCCGCCCAATTTTGGCAACCATAATTCGCCTCCTTTTTGTTGCTACATGAATTATATACTTGTAGCAACAAAAAGTCAAGAGACAAATCTAAAATTTTCCCTCACAAGCTGGAAAAGGAAGATTTCAGAATCTTAGGCGCTTGATTCGGCGTTTGCCTCTCTATACAGCTTGCGCCACGTTTTCCACTTGTCATCATCCGCAGCGCGGTGCTTCTGGAAGGTGGCGAAGGTCTTGGGGACCGGGTCGCCCACCGTCATGCGGTACGATTGCCAGGTGCGGTATTCTCGAAGCCATTTGGCCCGCGCCTGCTCTTTGGCCCGGTAGGCTTCGATCTGCTTCTCCGTCCGTGGGTCCCGGCTGTATGGGTTCTTTGCGGGGTTGGAAAAGTCCTTGATCTCCTGTATCTCTTTGGCGCTGCGTCCGGCCTCTGTGAAGCTGTGGATGCTATGAAGGCACCCGGGGTGAATGTTGAGCCAAGTGTTGGTCAGTGTGTTCGGGCCGTTTGGGTCCTGCTTGCCAAAAGCATCGGACAGGGGAGGGTAGTCGGGGCTTGTCCCGCTCTTGCTGTATACCCTGCCTTCGTAGGGGGCGCAGAGGGCGCAGGTCGTGCCGTGGCTGCTGATGCGGTAAAGGTCTTGTTCAGGGTCTGCCGTCAGCACAGACAACACTTCCGCCTGTCTGGATGTGGTGCGCGAGACCATGCTGCAATAGGTGTGCAGGCTCCAGCGGCGGCCGGCCTTGTCCACAAAGGCGGTGACGCCCTCCCGGCGCAGCGCCTCCACAAACCGGGGCAGCTGCTTATACACCCCCTGCCCGGTCGCCTGCCGCAGGGCCACCTGTTCCAGGCCTACCCGGCGGTAGACGTCCGGCTCGATGCGGCCGATCAGAGCGCTTTGCACCGTGGCCATGACAGTGACCGAGGCGTCGGTAATTTCCCCCATCAGCGCCGCTACAAGCTGGTCAACCACAGCGTGCTGCTCTGCGGTCAGGGCGGCGGCGTTGTTATAGGCGCGTATATGTTTGGTCAGGCTTTCGCCCTGGATGCGGCGGGCTTCCGGGTGAGAAACATAAAATTGCTTCTCTATCATCTTGGGGGCGTAGGTCCAGGCGTCGCTTTCCATCTGCCGGAGGATCGCCTGCACCCGCTCCAAAGCGGCCACAGCTCCATAATCGGCCAGGCCACTGCTCCGCAATCTGCCAATCTCATTTATAATCGCCGTTTCAGCCCGGAGGAAAACAGCAATGAGCTTTTCAAGCTCCTGCTCGTTCGGCGCTCGGTTCAGTGTCGGCATTTACGTCACCACCTATCGAGTAGCCCAACAGAGGATCATGTAAAGCGGTCACATCTTGGTACGACTTTCCCGCATTGGCTGCGATTTCGTCGTCCGTTATGCTGCCGAAAAGCCCGGTTTCTTCCTCCAGTTTTTTCAGCTCCTTCTGGGCGGTGTCCACGTTCAGCAGACCGTTTGTATAGGCCGCCGCAATGGCTTCCGCCTTGGTCTTGCCGATCTGCGCCATCTCGATGGGAGACGGCGTTTTGAGCGGCGGGAAGTCGATCTCGATATCCTCCGGAATGCCGCCCAGGGCGCTCATGCACAGCACCGGTAGCAGCCGCTCCAGAACAGGCCGCAGCTTTGCCTCCCGCTGGGAATCGATGTAGTCGTAGTAGTTGGTGAGGTCGCTTTCGCCGGTGGCGTTGAGGCCCCCGGGAGAGCGCCCGAACAGCTTGGTCATGGGGTAGTGGGACGCGCCGCAGAGGTTCATGCACATGCTTTCGTAGACCTCTTGCAGGCCCGTAAAGCTGTACTGCGTATTGGTGAGCTTGGTGCCCTGCTCCACCACCTGGGTGGCGAAATTCGACCGCAGCACGCTCTGTGCCTGCATGACCTGCCAGAACCGCCGCTGTACCTGAGGCGACCCGATGGAAAGCAGCTGTTCCAGCCCCTTGACCTCCATTGTGTTGACGTTGGCCTGGAAGGTCAGGGCGGCCATGTTGGCCGATACGTTGTCGTGGGACACCACATCCCGGTACAGGGCCTCGACCTCAGATTCACCCCAATAAAGCTCCGTCTGGCGCTCGATGCGGGGCAGATCGCGCCCGACGAACCGCACCACCCTGGAGTGATGCACCGTCGCCGCCGTGTGGCCGCGCCCGTCGGTGATGGAATAGCTTTCCGGCACCTCTTCCCCACCGTCGAACACCAGCCCCATATTGGGCGTGATGCCCTGCCACCGGTCCAGGATGTACAGGCCCTGGAAGCTGCCGGGGTAGATCATGCCGAGGTCAAGAGGTTTGGACAGATCCTCCTGTCCCTTGATCAGGATAAGCCCCGCAGCGCCGCCGTACAGCCGCCCCCAGCGCAGCCCCTCGTTCAGGCGGGCGCGCAGGCGGGTCTTCCGTTCGAGCTTTGCAAGGGCTTTCGCGGCGGCCGGCGTGATGCTGCCGGTGATCTCGTACCACTCCCGCAGCATGTCGTCCACCGCCAGCCCCACCACGTTCTGTACAACCCAGTTATCCCAATAGAGGCTGTTGAGCAGTGCGTAGTTGTCGGTCATACGGGTGAGCGGGTATTCCGTCGCCTCCAGCGGCGACTGTGACCCGAAACCCAAGTGGAACAGGGGATTGGAAAAGGCGTCCAGGACGCTGACCGCATCCGTGACGCCTTGTGTGTTTTGTGCGCCTTTCGGGCGGTTTTTGTTGCGTCTGGACATGTTATACCTCCCCAAAACGCCAGCGAGGAATGGTGGTAGAAATGACGTATCGGAGGGCGTCCACGCAGTTGTGAACTACAATCCCGTCATTCACCGAGAAGTTGTGGAAGCCGTCCACTTCCATGTTGTAAGTCGGTTCCCGGCCTACGCTTCTTACGGCTTTGACTGGCACGAAGTCGAGCCGCGCAGCTTCTGGAACAGCACTTTGTTTTTGTATATTTGTTTGCAGTAAACTCTTTTCCACAGGCCGCGCAGAACCTCCTTTCGTTGTCAACGCCGGATTTAACCCTTGCAGCGGTTTTGCACGCGTTGCTGCAATACTTATGAACGGACCCAACAGGCAGGGCCAGATACTTTTCTCCACAATGCCTGCAAGTGTATTCACGCTTCTGCATGGTTTCGAACTCTTTTTTGCCGTGTTCGCTATGCCATGCCCGGCCCGCCTGGCTTCTGTGCCATTCGGAAGCGTAAGCGCGTGCGCGGTCCAGGTTTTCAACCACCTCTTCATGGTGTTCGCTTATGTACTTTCGCGAATGATACGAGGTGTGTTCACTGACTGGCACACAGGCAAGATTTTCAATGTCGTTGTGGTCCTTGTTCTCGTCCTTGTGGTGTATGTGGAATCCGTCGGGAATGGGGCCATTGAAGTACCGCCATACATAGCAATGCAGCCTTTCTCGTTTGCCCTGATAGGTGGGCTTACCGGCTAAGTAGTAACCGGTTTTCGAGTCCCGGCGGAACTTATGCCCATCAAAATAAGCAGTCTTCCCGTCTTTGCTGTAAGTCACTCGTTCCATAAATGCCTCCAATGCACGCAACTCGATCGTCCGTGCGCAGGTCTTTGAGCATCACCCAGCCCCTCTGTGTCAAGAGTGGATGGTCAGCCGTTGCTTTTACTTTTTTCCCGTTTGCTAATTCCACTTCAAAAACATCCGCCTGCTCTTGCGTCATGCGGACGTCGCGGAACGTCCCAACTTTTACTTTGCATCCATCCGTGCAATAAACCTCGCCGGCCTTCCCGACAAGCTCTCGAATCGGCACAGGCCCGCCTACGGCGTCTACAAGAGTGTCGCCGGTCAGGCAATGGTCATTTTGCTTGACCGGCCTTTCAACGCCGTTCTGTGCAGCCTTTTCATCCCAGATATACCCGGATATTTCACCGATCAGCCCCTCGCAGGTCTCGCATATCTTGAGCCTGCGCTGCCCCATGAGGGTAGCTACCCGGCGGATGCCGTCCAACACGTCGTTGTCCGCGTCGATGACATAGACGCCCCGGCGCTGCAGCTCCTCTTTGAAGCTGGCCGCCGACGGGTCTACCACCGCCGGGCAATAGAGCTGCGGGTCCGGGCCCATGAACTCCATGAAATCATCCGCGTACTCGGTATCAGTTTTCTGCTGCATCTTCTCGCGGCTGGCCCAGCGGTATTCTCTGGTGATCCACAGGGTTTCCCCGTCGTCGTATGCGTCGAGATAGACCATGTCGTTGATGGTGCCGTAGTCGATGCCAATATAACGCTGGGCGGAATATTTAAGGCCTTTCGGCTCATCCTCTTTGCGGTAAACGTTTTCGGTGGCGTCGAACATGTCGTAGATCACGCCGTCCGCAGCCACCCACAAGCCCTCAACGTAGCGCTGGTAATAGATGCCCCGGAACGAAGTTTTGTACCAGTTTTTGGTGGCTTCGTCCAGGCTGGGGTTGTCATCCAGCAGAAAATGCAGGTGCAAGGCGTTGCGTTCTGCCGCTTTGAGCACCCACTCTTTGTAAAACCAATGGTTAGAGCTGTCGGGGTTGCAGTTGAACCACGTTTTTGCGTCCTTAACGCTGCACCGCAGCAGAGCTTGCTCCACAAAAGAGCGGGGCATCAGGGCGACCTCATCCAGCAGCACACCGGCAAGGGTAATACCCTGGATCAGGGTGTAGCTCGACGCATCGCGCCCGCCAAACAGGTAAAAACGATTTATTCGGTTTCCTCTGCGGGCCGTGATAACATGCTCGCCCCGGTTGTACTGGATGTCGAAATTCTGGCGCAAATATGTAACCGACAGCAGGGGAGTGACAATGTTTCGTTCAGCCGACCCGACCGACTTGCCGCAATAGGCAAAAGCACAGCCGTTGAAATTCCCCATCGCCCAGAGAAAAAACGAAAGCGCCATGATCGAGGTTTTCCCCGAACGCACAGCGCCGTCGCATATGATCGAATCGTATTTTGTATACGGAAACCGCAGTATTTCACGCTGCTTATTGCTCAGTGCCACGTGCGGCCTCCTCTTTCAAGCTCTTGGTAATGGGGTCATCCTCCAGCTGTGCTTTCGGGTCGGATACCGAAAGAGGACCGTTGTCCGTCCTCCACTGGAAATTGTGTTCCAGGCTGAACTGTGCTCCCCGCGCGCCGTCCCGGTCGAACAGGCGGCTTTCGGCGTAGGCTTCACAGCGGGCCTTCGCGCGCGTAACCGTGTCAACGAACTGCTTTTTTGCCTGATAATTCAGCAGCGCCTGCCTGCTGGTAAACCCCAGCGCCAGGGCCAGCCCGGTGACAGTGGGCGGGTGCTCGTCCAGGATCACTGGGTAGCCGAACTTATTCAGGACGGGCCGGCCGTTTTCGTCCAGCAGGGGCTTGCCCTTGCAGTCCTCGAAGTAGGCGTCGATGGCGCTTTCCAGCTCGGCCACAGTCTTATATTTCAACGGTCTGGCCATCACACACCACCTCTCAAAACAAAAAATAAAAGCGCACAGGCGCAAAGCCTTCCGGGGCCTCCGACAGGTGCGGGCGTGAAGGGTACGCCCGCAAGCTCCCGGTGATGGGAAGCAAGAGTGTAGAAAACCATCATGCGCTTTGTGGTCCCGTTTACGGGGTACGGGATATGGTGCGACCGCCTGGAATTGAACCAGACCGGGTAAGACAAGGAGGTAAAGCCTGCAAACTCAATGACCCCAGACAGAGCAAAAGAACCCCGCGCCCCAACGGCCGGCCGCATGAAAAAGCCCCCGGTCAGTATGGGGGCCTCCCGTAAGCTGGGCTGCTGCCGGGGTACTTACCCGCCTCCGGCCGCGGGGTGTATGGTGACAGCATTGCGCTGGACCAAAAGAGCCGCCGGCGAAGGGGTGCGCCCCCGCCTGCGGCTCTCGATGGTATCAATATAGCATAGGTTTTCGGCTCTGAGCCGCAAAGATCATAAAAGCCCGAAATTTTTTGCAACGGCCCTTATGAATTCGCTGTTCCAACCCTGGCCTGTCCGCTCGGATACCCCTACCTTGATGGCCGCGCCAAACAGGGTGTGCGAGCGTTTCCAGTAGTACAGCCGGATCATCTCGAGGCGCTGGCGACCATGGGGCAGCTTTTCTGTTTCGTCCAGAGCCGCCCGCACAGCGTCCATCTCGCGGCGGTTGATCTCCGGCAGGGTGCGCAGGGCCGCGTTTGCCACAGGGTCGGACCGGCCGCCGTGGCCACCAGGCGCGCCGCCATAGTTCGGGGTAACGGCGGTGGTGTGCATGTCCGCTTCCCGGCGGCAGAGCTCCGGGTAACGGCGGATCATGCCCTTGACGTAGGGCCACCAGTCATACCGAGGGGTGCTCATGTAATTTTCTCCTTTCGATCGCTTCCAGCCCTTGCTTGTGGATTTTTGACCACGTGTCGGCGAACCATGTTTCCCACCTGCTGCATATCTTGGTGCTGCAATATGTAAATTGCGCGCACTCCACAAACGGGCAGGAAAAATCATCTGGTATCTTTGTTATGCGGTTCAAGATTTCGCCTCCAATCTTGCTCTTCATTATCTGTTTTTGTATAAAATAGGTTTACAACATAGCTAATTGCAAAGTTTCCAAAGTCACATATACCCACAAATAGACTTATTATCAGTATTAAGCCTCCTTATTCATTCAGCGCCAGCAGACTGCCACCGCCCAAATAAAATTGGACATTGGAAAGCGTCTGTTCATAAGATTTGCGGCCCTCAAAGGCATCCACAACCGCTTTTTCTTCATTGTCCATGCGGTTGTAGTCTTTCTGCCCATAACACGGCGGTAACCACTGCTTTTTCCTGCCTCCGAAAATGTTCAGCTTCTTCAGCAGCTCCGGGTTTGTAAAAAAGATGTGCACTGTGCCTTTCTTCTTGAACTCCAAGTCAAAGTATTTACAATGCAGCTTTCTGCCGTCGTAGTCTTTATCTATCGAATCATGCACAATTTTCCTCACACTCATTCCGTCTGTTCTGCCTACATCCAAATAGGTGAAGATTTTTTCCAGCTCTTCCAAAAAGTCGTCCGTCATGTATGTTGACCAGCTGCCTCCCCATCTTGGTTCATACAGCTGATAAAACGCCACAATGACCTTCTTGTTTATCCTTGCCGCCTTGTTGGTTTTCCATCCATTGTAGTAGTGTATGTTGCCGTTCTTTTCCATGCTATTCTCATAGGTTAGCCGGTCAAACATCCGCAAAATAGCATCGTCCACACTGTGCACAAGGTTTGCCGCAAGGTCTTTTTGGATCTGCAAAATATTGGGCATCATAAAGTCATAGCTTCTCAGTTCGTTTAGCTTTGCGCTCCACTCTGCCTGCACCTGTTGGGTCATCAGCGCCCGCAGCGCCGGCGAACCGAAAAGCTTTTGCCAGTATCGCGCCCGCAGCTCTCGAATGTACCAGTTTTGTTTTGAATTGTATTTTTCGCACTTATGATACTCCGCCTGTGCCACTTCCGCAGACACAATCCTCACTTTGATAATGCTTTCTTCATCATCTCCCAGCATTGCGCTCAGCCGCTCGCATTCATCCAGCATCTTCAGTCCTATTCTCGCCTCTGCCTGATACTGCTGTACAAGCGCCTCTATTGGGTCGCTGAATGCAAGCTGATTGCTTTCTACGTCACAAGGCGGCAAATCCGCAGCCCGGCGCAGTTCGTCCAGTGTGTAACTGTCTTGACGCTGCTTTGGGATATCCACATAGATTAGCGCAACGTCTACGTCTGCCGCTCTCTCAGCGTGTTTAAAGGCGTCTGGAATGGTTTTGATTTCGGCCTTATACTTTTCTAGCCTATGCATCAAATCGCGCCTTGATGGGCTTTCTGCGTTGTCCATGGTTGCAGCATTCAGCAGGCACACGATCTGCCCTCCGTGCTGCATTAAGTCCAGCGCGTGCAACAGGTGATACTCGCCATTCTGAAAAGGCGGGTTCATCATAATCAGGTCGTACCGGGTTTGGGCATCCCATGAAAGAAAATCTTCAGCAGCAACAAGGTACTTTTTGCCTCGCAGCACTTCCCGCAAATCAGGGTCAATCTCTGCACATTCCATTGCACAGTGATGGCCCGCCGCTTTCACGCCGTCCAGGATATCGCCCTTTCCGGCGGACGGCTCCAGCATCATGCGAACGCGGCTCCAATCCACGCAATCGATCATCTTCCGCACCAGGTTTGCCGGTGTCGGATAAAACTGTACGCCAAACATTTTCACACCTCATTCAATCTTGCTTTGCATTCATCTGCTTTGCTGGAAATATACTCTGCGTATTCAGATATATTCATGCCACTTTCCTCTGCTCCGCAAATGATACTTGTCATTTCCTCTGTGACGTCTAAGAGACCCTGTATTTGCTTTTCGCTGAGCTCCAATGTAGCAGACTTGTTGTTAATCAAAATCGGCCACAGGACGCTGTAAGCCTCCCGTGCGACTCGCCAGCCCTTTATCTGCTGACGCTTTGCGCAGTCCAAGCACTTTTTGCTCATAGCGCCTCACTTTCCAGCCTCGTCAAGGCGCTGCACCATCCGCTGGCGCTTGACGTCGGCTATGGCCGGGTCGCCGTGATATCCTGCGGCCTCCAGCATCTCGATGCAGATCTGCAGGTCGGTCAGCTCCTCACTGATGGCCAGCCAGCACTCGGGCGTGGTCTTGGGGGTGGGATTCTCGCCCCGCAGCCGCCGGGCCTCTTTCAAGCAGGCGTTGGCAAGCTCGGCGCATTTTTCAGCGGTCTGCTCCAGCATGGCGGGCTTGCCGATGCGGTCAACGATAGGTTTCATAGAGCACCTCCAAATCAAACAAATTCTTTCGGCGGCAAGTCTGCTTTCTCGCCGATCTTCTTCCAAAGGTGCAGGCAGTAGGGGTGATTGTTGACGTACTCGCTGCGAGGCGGATGGAATTGAACTACGCACTCTTCCTCTCCCCAAAAGATGTCCTTGATTCGACACATCTCATCCCATGTTGGACAACGGTTCTGCAGGCTCACACTGACGTGCTCCCAACCCCCGCACCATGATGCAATGATGGCCATCTCTCTTGGCGGCTTGTATTGCTTATCGTTAAGATAGCAGGCCATACCGTCAAATCCCATATTCAGAATTTTAATGTGTGGATTGCTTTTGATTTCAGAAATTGTCCTCATGGTCAATCCTCCGTTTCTATGATTTCGATACTCATAATCCTTCGTTTGCTCTTATATGGTTCTCCCGATAACGAAAGGTGGACAGCGGCATCCCACATTCTTTGGCGGCTGCCGTGCCGGTGATCTCTCCGCTTTTCCACCGTTTGCAAACATCGGCAAAGTTTTCCGGAAGTGGTTTGGGTGGCCGTCCAAATTGGACTCCGCGCATCCTGGCGGCGGCGATCCCCTCCGCCTGCCGCTGGCGGATATTAGTCCGTTCATTCTCCGCCACAAAGGACAGGACCTGTAAAACGATGTCCGACAGAAATGTGCCCATCAGGTCCTTGCCGCGGCGGGTGTCCAGCAGCGGCATATCGAGAACCACAATGTCAACCCTTTTTTCTTTGGTCAGGACGCGCCACTGATGCAAAATTTCTTCGTAGTTTCGCCCGAGGCGGTCGATGCTCTTGATGTAGAGCAGATCGTCTTTTTTCAGTTTACGCAGCAGCTTTTTGTACTGCGGGCGGTTAAAATCCTTGCCAGACTGCTTGTCGGTGTAAATGTTATCGGGCATCACGTCGGATTCGCGCAATGCAATGAGCTGGCGATCTTCGTTCTGATCTTTGGATGATATGCGGATGTATCCATATATAGCCATAGCGATATTTATCCCATTTCTATGATTTCGATTTCCACCCTGGGGCGCTGCCGGTCAAGCAGCACCCGGCTGCCGTCGTGTCCGGCCACCACCGACGCGCAGTCGTCGGCCAGGACCCCGGCCTTGACCAGGATGTCGTCGGTGGCCTCCAGCAGGTTGGTCAGGTCGACCCGCCGCCGGGTGGGCATATAGTACAGGCACTTGACGTTTACCGGCTCGGCCAGCGGCCGCGGCGGGCTGCGGATCTGCCACAGGCAGTCTTTTTCGTATTGGATGTACTCTTTGCTCTGGGCGATGGTCGGCTTCCCGCCTGCCCCGCGCAGGATGCGCTGGTGGTTTTTCTTGGTTCGCGGTGCGCCTTTCAGCGTGGCGCACCAGAGCAGGTCAGTCATTGGGGGCCTCCTTCGGCTTGAATCCATCGCAATACCCGTCCGGGTTTACTTCATGATCAAGATACGAGTCAATCTTGCACACTTTGCCATAGGTTTTATTTCCCATGACCATGCGTGGCGAACTGTGTGCGCAGTCTTTGCACCGGCCGATCGGAGGCGCGGGGCGGCGCTCGGCGTCTTTTTTAAGCTGGGCGCCCTTGTACCAGTTGGACCGCTCGGCCTCGATCAGCTCGTTCAGGCCCGGCAGGCGGTCGGGGATGGTCAGTTTGTATTGCATGGGGTCACTCCTTTCCGCAGGGCCCTGCCCATTGCTCTGCCATGGCCGTTAAATTGTAGACCATTGGGATGCCATGGCTTTTGCAATGCCGGGAAACGTCTTGCTCCGGCTCTTTGCGGCGCCGCCTTTTCTGCTTGCCCCCTTATATTTCGGGTCATGGGTCTTTGAGTAAGAGCCGCTCGAGACATACGGGATGTGATCTTCTATGATCCGAGTTGGTGTCAAAGGCGGCAGCCCTTTAAGCCAAAGACAGGTCTTTTTGCTGTACGGGTGTCCAAACTCATAAGGCTGGATAACTTGAGTACAGGGCGGCATTTCAAACACCGCAGACGGCACAGGGTTTTCAATAGCAATTTTCGGACAGTCTGTATTGTAAAACGCCATAAAGAATGCCTTTGCGTCAAGGCCTTTCTGATAACGTTCTTGATTGAGTTCATGTCCAGCCCACAGCCAGCGTGCCCCGGCATTCGTTAGATAAGTACACGGCGGATGCGCTATAATCATATCCCATTTCAGTTTCAGCAGCTCCAGCGCATCGCATTGCAGGTGATGCGCTGGGTAATTTCCACTGGTAGGCAGAAGGTCGCAGGAATACACATTTGTGAATCCGAGGTTTATAAACGCCTCCGTCACAGTTCCCGATTCTTCACATGCGACCAAAATCATTGCGTCTTTTTTCATCCGTGCACCACCCCTCCCCCGGCAGCGCGCCGGCCTTTTGCAGGCGGCGCATTACTTCGGCACAGACGGCTCCGGCCCGGACACGGAAGGCCGCGGCCTGAGCTGCCCGCTCGACTTGCTGCATGAAGGCTTTGTCGGTCCGGACGTCGGCCAGGATGTCCGCCCAGAGCTGCAATAACATCTCGGTTTCGGTCATGGTGTCACCTCCAGAAATCGCTGCTTTTCCTTGTCGAATACAATGTTGAACCAGATTCCCGCCTCTCCTTCCTTGTTCTTTGCCAAGATAAACGGGTGATCTGTGCCTCCCAAAAGAATAATAGCGTCTGCATCCTGTTCAAGCTGGCCCGACTCTTTCAAATCTGCGACTGTAGGGTCAGAGCGTGCGGCTCCACGGTTCAGCTGTGCAAGCCCAAACACTACCATTCCGGTACTTTGTGCAAGCTCATGCAAAGCAATGGAAATTTTCGTGATTTGCGTATACCGATCTTTTGCGTCTGCGCAACTCAAAATCTGCACATAGTCCACAAAAACAATCTGTGACTTTTTCCGCAGCGCCTGCGCCTTTATCCAGGAAACGCTTTTCCCGGATGCAGGCATAAAGAACAGCGGCGCTTTTCGCAGTCTTGCAAGGCAATCAAGCTCTGCAACAGGAACGCGCTTATTTTCCACATCCTCAAGCGGGTTGCAAATGCGGTTTGCAATCATACGATAAGACAAAATCTCTGTGGACGTCTCAAGACTAAAATAACACACACGATAGCCTCTAATGGCCATTTCAGTCGCCAGCTGTATCGAAAGTGCCGTTTTTCCTGCGCTCGGTCTGCCGCCAATAAGAATAAAGTTGCCCGGTAGAATGTGCAGATTTCTGTCCAGCTTTGAAAGCCCTGTCGGAATATATTCCGGCTTTTCTCCAAGTGAGCGGATATAATCGTCCACAAGGTCGCCTGCGCTTTTAAAGTCGTCTGTTTTGCCCTCAACGTCCAGCGCTCGTCCCATCTTTTCATAGTAGCCTTGCAGGTCATCATAACCAAGCGCCTGATTGCAGGACTCTAAAGCAATGCTGCGGAACTTTTCGGCGGCCCGGTTTTCCTTAAGCATTCGCAGCCAGTTCAAAATGTTTTCCCGTGTCGGCCTGATACATTCGCTTTCAATGGACTCCACACACTCTACAATGGGCACTTTCAAGGCCGGGTATCTTTCCGCTGCTGCGACCACATCCAGCTTTCCTGTGGCGTCAAACAGACCAATAAGAGCGGCGCACACCGGCCTTGTTTCTTCGCTGAACAGCTCAAGCTCAAGGTCACCGATCACGTCCGGCGCAACTTCCGGTTTAATCATGACAGAGCCCAAAAAGATTTTCTCTAAATCCATCACTTTGCCTCCCTATATTGCGGTGCGGGCGGTTCAGGATTGCGGCTATAAGCTCCGTTGTTAGGCTGATATGCCTTAATCTCGTAAAATGCCGCCCAGCCCCTCATAATCACTTGGTCTAAATAGGCATCAATGCCCAGATTACTTTTCCTTGCCATATCCGGCAGCGTCTTGATGCACTTCTGAATAGCCGATACGGTGTTGGGTGTGCGTTTAGCATTTCGCACTTCCAGCCACTCGCGCAAGCGTTCGTTTGTGCTTTCTGGATAGCCAAACGCTTTTACTGCCGCTTCTACGTCCTCCGCAGAATCACTCTTGCGTTTTCTCTTTGGCTTTTGCTGTTCCCCCTCTGGGGGATTATTAGGGGGTAAAGAAATATCTGGTTTACCAACCGGTTTACTAACTGGTATAGGTGCAACCTCTGAGTGGCTTCGAAACGACTCCACAGTAACATCCATATCACCTGTGCGTAATATGGCGCGTCCTACTTCTCCAAGCGAATACCACAATGTTCTATCGTATTTGTTCTCGTTGTAGTTCCCTGTTTTTATCAGCCCGTTATCTCTAAGGTTTTTGAGTGCAATCTCAATTTTTCGCTTCGATGTGTAAGGAAATAGCTTGGAAAATGCAGAAGCACTGTTATAAGTCCAATAATCGCCATCAAAAAAATTCTTTTCGTTGGCCTCGTTTTTCTGCACCCAATAAGATATATTGTAGAATAAAATAGCTTCCAATAATCCGTATTTTGTGGCCACTTCTACATCAAAGCTGTGAATCATAGCTCTTCATCCTCCGGTTCAAAAATAAAGAACGGAACCATAGAGCCATACGCCGCATCCAGTTCATTAGACTGGAACAACTCGGGGTAATCCTTCACATTGAACTCTTTGTTCATTGGCGGTTTGAGTTTTGATATAAAATACGGCTCTGCCATTTGCAAATCGGCCAAGTTTTGAATTTGCATCACACCGACCATGTTTATATCCTGCCTAAAAATGTACTTTTCCCCAAAAGACGCCAAAACTCCCTCGCTCAAATTTGTACTTTTCCCTACATATACCAATTCCATGTCGGAGAAGAAAAAATATAAACCCGAAACTCCCTGGTAAGCGTTCCCGATCTTGTCAAGAAACGCTGCCGAAAACTCTTTTTTTGATACTTGCCTAAAAGCAGCTAAATCTCTGTAAAAGCTTTTCTGCTTTACGTGCTGCCGATACGAAGGAGAATAAATTCCAATAAACCTGGATACGCTCTCAAAGTCGTATAAATCCGGCTTGTCAATGTTCAAAGTGTCCGCTATCGCAATAGCGTATGCAATCATTTTTTCAGTTGGTGCGCTCATTTAATCCACCCTTTCAAGATAAGATGCAACCGCAGCCTTAATAACAGAAGAAAGACTCATATTCCGATCTGCACAGAAAGCCTTCAAGCGGTTGTAAATAGTAATACCAAAGAATTTTTCCCAGTTCATTAAATCACCTCCTGTTTTTATTATTATACCACTAATTCAATACCGTGTCAATATCAAACCAACAGAAAAGCCCGGTTTCCCGGGCTGAGTGATATATTAAAACGGGAGGGTTTCGTCATCGTCCAGCGGGGCGGAGAGGTCAGCTTCCGGCGCGGCGTCGAAGGGGGTAGGGATGTTGGTCGGGGTCATGGGCGCGGCGTTGGAGTAGGTCTGGATCACACGCAGGACAGCCCGCAGGTCGAGCACCATAGCTTCGGCGGTGGCGTAGTAGTAGGTCTTGCCGTTCTGCCCTTCGCGCTTGTCGAGGTCGTGGACCCATACATCCAGCATGTCGCCCTTCTGGACGTGGAGGGCGGCGTCCGCCAGATCGTGCCAGCAGCTCAGGTTGACGATCTCGCCCTCATACTTGTATTTGCTGCCCTCGGGAGCCCGGCGGCTGTCCACCCGCAGGGGGATGGACACATAGTCCTTGCCGCTCTGGCTGGTCTTGCGCTCGGCGTCGGCGATGGCGCGGCCCGACAGCAGATAACCGATTTTGTTCTTGACGATCATGGTATGTACCTCACTTTCCATTTGCTTGCCAATAGGCAAGAGTATCAGAGATGATCTTGCAGCCTTCTATCGTCCGCCAGGTCGCGCCCTTCACGGTCTTAAGGGCGGCGTCCACGTCGGTGGCATTGGAGCCGGTGGCCTCGATGTACGTTTGCCTGTCGGCTTTCGCTTTATCCTGGGCGGCTCTGAGGGCCGTAGAAACGTTTTCCTGATTCGTACGTGTTGCACCATTACTGGGCGCAGAACGCCCGCCAGAAGGCTTATTTGCGGCCTGTCCGTGGGTGTTGGTCGCGTCCGGGTCGTCGGAACTGTCGTCGATCGCAAACAGGCCGCTCAATGCCGTTTTGCGTGCGTAAGTAGACGATGCGCCTGTAATTTGGGCTTCATCCATTCCACGCTTATCCAGCGGCTCACGTGCGTATGCCGTGACGGTAAACGTTTCGCCCTCATCCTTGTTGGTGTAAGTAGCGGTGGCTTTGATGTAATAACGTTCACCAATCAAAACCAGTTCATCAGAAACAATCAGGGTGGCCGGGCCCAGCAGCGGCTTGACCGCCTCCAATATGGCCGAACAGGTGCGGTAGTTGTACTTGCCGAACTCGTTCCGGGAATCCTTGGGAGACTTGAGGGTCTGCTGAATCTCGCTGAACTTCATGTACGATTGTTGCCTCCTTCCTCAATGAATGCGGGCCTCTGCAGGCCGTAGTCCCGCCGCCGCGCTTCCCGCATGGGAGCGGACGTGTAATCGGGCGGCAGGCCCTTTTGCTCGGTCTGGCGCAGCAGGGACTGGTACTCGAGGTAGTACCCCCGGCGCAGGTCTCCGGCGCGGTCGTGCACCGCCTGGGGCGTGTAGGCCGCCGCCAGCACCACATCGATGCAGGCCAGCAGACGGCCCAGCCGGGCGGCAAGGCCGCTGTTTGCATCGGTCAGCTGGTTGAGCCGCAGCCCGGTGCTGTAGCCCGCGTCCAGCAGCTCCGCAAACTGTGCAGCCAGCTCGCCGGCGTCGCTGCCGGTGCGTAGCGCCAGGTCCACGACGCGGTGCAGCACCGTATTGGGCCCCAGCGTCTCATAAATGCCGGGAGCCTTGTCCGGCAGGGAAGGGGTGGCATAGATGTCTTTTTCAGCTTGCATTTGTGTTATACCTCCTGTATAATAGAGGTGAGAGAGCTTGCAACTGTCTCACCTTTGGCCCTGCCCGATCTCGTCCATCGGGTGGGGCCGCTTTTTATGCTGCGAGGATTTCCATGCACAACTTGATGAGCGCAAAGGGAGCAATCGTGAGCGCTGCACACCATGCGATCAACGCGACCAGCGCGACAACGCCCATCATATATGCAAGTGCGGTTTCGATTTTAGGCTTCATCTGTTGTACCTCCATTCGCGGCTTTGTACTCTTTGTACTCCAGGATAAGGACCTCCCGTTCAGCTTGGCTTTTGAGCATCAATTTACCGTAGGTTATGCCTGCCCAGTCGGCTACGTTGGATAGCAGCCGCAACCGGTCCTCTCCAACTTGTGCTTTAGCTGCGGCACGTGTGGCGACGTCTGCGGGGCGAGGGTTGGTCATGTAAGGTCCGGCAAAGCTGCGAGCAGCCTTTTTTCTTTCATGGCCGGCTGCGTGCTGTTCCGCTTCCACGACGGGCCGGCACGCCGGACAATACTTTGCTCTGGCATAGCCCGCAGATGAGACGTCAAAAGACTGCCCACAGCGCTGACAGATCAGCTGTTTTGTGGCCGGGGCTGCATTATGCCGGCATATGTAAGACTGCCGGGACTGCTGCGCCTTGACCGCCTTTTTACAGTCCTGGCACCATTTTTGCTGCGGCTTTGGGTCGTCGATCTCACAGCCACAGCGTTGACAGTACACCTGTGTCCGGGCGGCCTCCTTTCGCCGTTCATAGGCCGCGCGTACCTTTTCGGGATTGCGGGTCCTATAATCCATGGCCATTTCCCGATTGACCTCTGCGCGGCACTCGGGGCAGTATTTTGCCCGGCGGCCCACGCCGTACAGCGTGACGCTGCACCGCACACAGGTGCGGATGTCCCCCCGCTTGCCCGACGTGCTGCCCATGGGCTGGGGCTCTTTGTCCGGCGCGCTCATGCGCTGTGCCTCCGATCGATCTTGCGGACGGGTACCTGCTTTGCCCGAGCCATGTCCTCTTCCAGCTCGCTTTCGGCGATCAATGCCCCGAGCAGAAATACGCAGCCCAGAGCAAAGGCACACACACTGCCCAGGATCACCAGCCACCAGGGATAGACGCCGCCGGGCTTTACCAGGCTCAGCATCATCCAGATGGCCCCGAGCCCACACAGTAAGAAAGCGGATTTTGCCAGCAGGATGCAGGCTTTGCGGATGTAGAAATGTTGCATATTAGTCCTCCTTAAAATGTAACTCCATCAAATCAGCGATCATCAGGTACTCTTTGGCATATTTGCTATTGCCATGCGTTTCACGCACTTTAGAACGGAACTCGTCAACGGTCCCGTAGAAACAGCCGCACTGGCAGCGGACATTATCCTTGCACCTGAAAAAAGTGGTCGTGCGGAAAACTCTGCCGAACCCGCTGATGACAGCAAAATCGGCGTCGCCGGACACTACCGCGGCGCCGG
>JFBN01432904.1_pt1 | contig 42815 bp, 35 predicted proteins | sample 768741 | NCBI WGS metagenome assembly JFBN01 (sample SAMN01983846, study PRJNA193217) | chicken gut metagenome | biome: terrestrial biome; isolation source: ceca of Broiler chicken | host: Gallus gallus | place: United Kingdom: England | collected 2010-09-07
ACCATGAATAGATTGCTGACCCTATTGTTTGCGTTGGGCCTCCTCGCGGGCCCAACCTTCGGCCAGACGGCAGACAACCCCTCCGACCCTGCCCCGGCCGAGTATACCTTCCGCTTCGTGGCGGGCGACGACATGTTCTACATCCCGTGGAACGGCAACGGCGAAGAGCTCGACCGTCTGTTGGCCTGCATCGCGCAAAACAAGGCCGCCATCACGGAGGGCTCCGTTCCCGTTCTGGTCGACGGCTACTGCACCTCGCAGCCCTCGGAGGCCGAAAACCTCGCCTTGGCCAAGACGCGCTCCAACCGCGTGAAGACGGAGATGATTCTCCGCGGCGAGCTCACCGAGGAGTGCTTCACAACGAAAAACCATGCCGACAAAGGCAACTTCGTCACCGTGCGCCTCGTCATCCCCGCCACTCCGTCGGAGGCCGAGCTTGCAGCCCGCCGCGCTGCCGAGAAGGCCGAAGCCGAGCGTCTGGAGGCCGCGAAGCGCGCCGAAGAGGAGCGCCTTGCCGCCGAGCGGGCCGCCGCCGAAGAGCGCCGCAGAGCAGAAGAAGACGCACGCCGGGCCGCCGAGGAGGCTGCCGCTGCCGCCCCCGCGGCCGAAGAGCCCGAGGAGAGTGAATGCTGCGCCATGGGCCTCGACCTGCGGGCCAACCTGCTGCGCTGGGCGACGCTGACGCCCGACCTCGGGCTGGAGTGGCACATCTCCGACCGCTGGAGCCTGGGCGTAGGCGGCTCGTGGACCTCGTGGTCGTGGAACAACAAGCAGCGCCGCTACGCCCTCTGGGAGGTGGCTCCCGAGGTGCGTTATTATATGGGTAAGGCGCGGCGCGGCTACCTCGGCCTGATGTTCAAGACCGGCGCCTTCAACTACAAGTTCTCCGAGACGGGACGCCAGGGCGACCTTCTGGGCGGCGGGCTGACCGGAGGCTACATCCTGCCGCTCGGCAAGCGCCTCTCGCTCGACTTCTCGCTCGGGCTCGGATACCTGAACGCCGACTATGAGAAATACACGGTCATCGACGGCGTGCGCGTGCGCCACGGCTCGGAGACCAGGGATTGGTGGGGCCCCGTTCATGCCGGCATCACCCTGAAGTGGAACCTTTTCTAAACCATGGAGGACGACGATATGAAACCAACACGATATATTCCGATTCTGGCCGCCGCAGCCACCGCGCTGCTGACCGCCTCCTGCGTCAAGGACACGCTCTACAACACGCCGCACCCCAACCACGGCAAGATTACCGTCACGGCCGACTGGTCGGCCCGCGGCGAGGGTATCGACATCCCCGCCACGTGGACAATCGCCATGGGCGACTATACGGGTACGGAGACCGCCGCCACCCACGCCCCCGACCATCTGTTCGCGCCGGGCAGCTACACCCTCGTGGCGTGGAACCCGGCCGAGGGCATCACCGTCAGCGGCACCACGGCCACCGTCGCCCCGGCCTCGGGCAGCCAGACGACGGGCGCCTTCATCGACAACGCCCCGGGGTGGTTCTTCACCCATACGGAGCAGGTGACCATCGAGAAGGACACCGACTATCCGCTGACCGCCGCAATGAAGCAGCGCGTGCGCGAGCTGCAACTGGAGCTGGAGGTGACCCAGGGACGCCCCGAACTCATCCAGAGCGTGACGGCCACCCTCAGCGGCATAGCCGGAGCCTTCGACATGGCGCGGGGGCAGACCACGGGCGAACCGGCCTCCACGGTCTTCTCCTTCACCCGTGACGGCAGTCGGCTCACGGCCGATGCCCGCCTGCTGGGTACGATGGGAGCCGTGCAGACCATGGTGCTGGACATCGTATTTGTGGACGGCGGACGCACGCAGCGCACGGAGGTCGATTTGACCGAGGCCATGAAGGACTTCAACGACGACATGACCACCGCCTACCGCATAACCGGCACGCTGGAGACCCCCGTCGGCATGGAGGAATGCAATGCCGAGATTACCGGATGGGAGTCGGTGGAAGGTGGCGATGCCAGTGCGGAAATGTAACGGTAACTATGCAATTTAACAATTAAAGACTATAAATATAATGAAGACAAGATTTTTTGCTTTCGCAGCGCTGGCAGTGACACTGGCCGCCTGCAACAAGGACAACAACGAGACGCTGAACACGAACGACCCCGTAGCTGCCCGGTTCACCGCCGAAATCGCCCCCGCTACCCGCGTCAATTCGGAAGGAACCGACTGGACCGACGGCGACCGCATCGGCGTCACCGGCGCAGGCTTCACCAACGTGCCCTACAAGAGAGAGAACGGTAAGTTCGTGACCGACGGTACAACCATCTATTTCAATGACACCGAAACGAAGACCTTCAATGCCTACTATCCGTATCAGGCTGAGGGCGGAACGGTGAGCGTCAGCACCGCAGCCGACAAGCAGGGCACGGCCATCGACTTCCTCTTTGCCTCGGGAGCGAAGGGAAGCACCCGCAGCCCGGAGGTGAGCTTCACCGACAAAACCGACAAAGGCGGTGAAGACAACTCCTTCCACCACTGCATGAGTCTCATCAAGTTCACCTTCAAGGCAGGCGATGGTCTCATTTTCAACGAAACGGAACCTGCCGGCTACACGTTGAAGGGGCTGAAGCACGAAGGCACATTCGACACGGCTACCGGCACGACTGCCGTAACCGCAGCCGCCAACTCGCCGATTACCATGCAGCTGGGCGGTGCCACCACTTCGCAAGTCATCATTCTCCCGCAGGAAGTGACCATTCCTCTTGACCTGAGCGTGTCTTACAACGGACAGAGCTACATCGCCCAACTGAAACTGCCTGCTACACCCACAGCCAATTTCTACACAGCAGGCTATGCCTACACCTACAACATAACGCTCAGCAACAAGGGCATCACGGTGGAAGAACCGGAGATTACCCCGTGGGAATCCGGAGATTCGAACGATGCAAGTGCAGAGTTGTAATCCCCGCACACCGCTGCCCCGGCGCAAGCGTCAAGCCGGAGCTGCCCATAGACAATATGGTGCGACGGCCGCCTTCGCAGGCGGCGGCAGCACAAAACGAAAACAAATAAAAGACAACCCGATATGAAGAAAAGACATTCCATCCATCTGCTTCTTGCCGCAGCCGCGCTGCTCCTTGCCACGGCTGCCTGCACGAAGGACGAACTGGCGGACGGCGACCTTCTGCCCGAAGGACAATACCCCCTTGAGATAGCCCGCATCACCCTCGGCGTGGAGGGCGGCGAGGCGCAGCCCTGGGGCGCACCGGCGACGCGCGTCAGCGAGACCGCGGACGGCACGGGCAGCGTGTTCGACACGGGCGACCCGTTCGCCGTGCAGATAGACGACGGCACAGAGACTGCCACCTACACCGTGCAGGACGACGGCACAGCCACCTCCGACGCGCCCCTCTACTGGACGAACACGACACCCAATCGCACCGTCAGCGCCTGGTACCCCGCCACGAACGGCACCCTCGACCTCAGCGACCAAAGCCAAAGTCTTGCCTATCTACTGGGCGGTACGGGCACGGGCGACTACGAGAGTCCTGTCGAGCTGACCTTCACCCACCAGTTGGCGAAGGTGCGCATCACGCCTTCGGACGATGTACTCGGCGAGGTGCAGAGCCTCCAACTCCATACCTATACACAGTGTACCTACGAAAAAGGCAAAGTCGTGCAGGGCACGGACGAGGGCTGGATAAAGATGAAGAAGTGCGAATACACCGATAACGACGTCACCATCACCTGCTGGGAGGCGAACGTGGTGCCCGGCTATGCCATTTCAAAGCTGCGGGCAAACGGCACCGAGGAACGCGACCTCTCCTCCGCCTTCACCCCCGAGGCGGGCAAGGTCTACAACATCACGCTGGGAAAGGACAAGGGCTACACCATAGACGAGAACGGCACCTACATCGTATACAGCGAAGAGGGGTTGAGGGCATGGGCAGGTTCATTATGGAGCAACCCCTCGCTGAGCATCATTCTTACGGCCGACATCACGCTGACACCGCCGGCCGACGACGGAAGCAACTGGAATCCGATAAATACCTATCAAGGGACCTTCGACGGCGGCGGACATACCATCTCGGGGCTGGTCATTAAGGGAAACTCCACGAGATTGGGCTTTTTCCAATTTCTTAAATCTGCTACGGTGAAGAACTTGACGCTGGAGAACGTACAAATAACAAACGATTTCAGCTGGGATGGTATGAGCTATGTCGGCGGCGTGGCGGGAGAAAACGAAGGCAGCGTCATTGAAAACTGCTTCGTATCGGGCAGCGTCATCGGCAACGCCATCGGGAAATGGAGTAAAAGCTGCGTAGGTGGTGTGGCGGGCCGAATAAGTAACGCCGGAACAGTGTACTTCGACGCAATCGGATGCGGCACCTCGGCTACCGTGAAGGGGCATAACCGGGTCGGCGGCGTGGCCGGTGAAGTGATTCTTGACAACGTAGCCAGCTGCTATGCCACGGGCAGCGTGACCCTTGAAAGTAAGGTCACAGACGATACCTATATCGGCGGCGTGGTGGGATACTGCTACGATTCATTCATCTCTGGCTGCTATGCCACGGGCAGCGTGACCGGTTCCGGAAGCGGTACCATCCATGTAGGCGGCGTACTGGGAACCAGCCTTTGTGCCACCTTGAATGCCTGCTACCATGCCCAAGGAAAGGTCAGCGGCCCGAACGGAACCACTGGCGGCGTACTGGGACAAAACATCCTGGACAGCTATTTTGGCGGCGGCGTACTGAATGTCTGCTACTGGGAAAACAACGGTCAGGAAAAAGGCATCGGCACGAATGAGGGAGGTACCGTCCTCGAAGCCACCAAGGTGGACGGCACGACCGTCACCTGGCAAACGGCCATTGAGGCAATGAACGCTAAATTAGACTGGCTGAGGACAGGCTGGCATTACGAGCTCAAAGACGGCAACAGACTGCCTACCTTGAAGAAACTGTAAACCGTCGGGCGGACTCCCGCCCGCAACCGAAACCCCGACACGGGGAGGCATTACGCCGCAAAATCGGCCCGGCAGGGGACCCGCCCCTCGCAAATGGCCGAACAAATTGACAGAGGATGGATTGACAAAGCCCGCTCAGGCCTTGTCAACAGCTCTTCGACAGACGGTCGCACCGGGCGTGCGACCGTCTTTTTCATACCCGCCCCTTGCACCCCGACGCACAAGGGGGATGCGCACAGAGGCAGCCGCTCCGCGGTCATCTGCGGCCCCGCCGCAGCGGAGGGAGCGCCGCCCCGGCTCGCGCGCCACATCGGATATTCATGCACAGGAGCGTTGCGGAGGTTCGGCGGGCGGCCGCGGACTACCGGAATGCGAAGCCCCGGGCCTCGAGCCGGCGGCGGATGGCTCCGCCCTGCGCACGACGGATAAAGTCGGGGAGCTGCTGCTTGAGCAGCGCCAGCAGCGCGTCGGCACGCTTCTGAAGGTCGGGCTCCTCGCGGCCGACCCGCTCAAGGGCCTTGACCAGAGGCTTGGCCGCCACGGGGTCCAAATCCTGAAGCGCGTGGCAGAGCGACCGCACGACGCGGTCGAGGCTCTGCAGCCCCGCCAAATCGCGGTTGTCCGAGGTGTAGTCCCCCACCAGATGGACGTTGTAGGCCACGCTGGCGAAGAAGCGGGCCGAGGCGGCATCCCGCCCGCCGTGGGCGAAGCCGAAGAGCTCCTCCGTCCGGCGGTTGAGCAGCGCGTTGCGCCGCTTCTGTTCGGCCACCATCTCCGAGCGGAAGAGCCGCAGGGTGCTGTCCCGGTCGAGGTCGTACTCCCGGCAGTAGCGGACCACGCGCGCCTCGAGCTCCGGGCTCCACGGCTCGGCGTCGTAGCCCCAGTGGAAGAGCAGCCGGTGCTTGCAGGCAAAACCCTCGTAGCGGGCCTTCAGCTCGCTGTAGAAGGGCTCGCACTTGTCAATCATGTCGGAGCTGATGAACTTCATCCACGCTCGCAGACGGGGCTCTTCGCGCAGCCCCATCACCTCCGTCATATCCGCAACGTGCTCCTGCCACGAACCGTGCGCCCGGACCGCGAAGCTCACCATCAGCGCCGCCAACAGCGCCATCCATCTGCCGAATTTCATATTCCGTCGATTCTCTGTTTTGGGCCGATTCTCAGTTTTTCTCTGTTTTCGGTCGATTCTCCGTTTTCGGTCGATTTTCCGTTTTGCCGGAAGGGGCCCGCACCCGGGCGTGCCGCTGCACGGACGAGGTCCGAAGCTCCGCGGAGGACTCCCCCGCCCCGCCGCCTGCCGGCGCAAAAGGCCCGTGCCCCGAGGAACTCCCCTGCCGCCGCATGCGCAAAAAACCCGTGCCCCGCGGAACTTCCTCGCCCCGACGCATGCTGGCGCAAAAGGCCCATGTCCCACGGAACGCCCCCTCCGCCTGCCGGCGCAAAAGGCCCGTGCCCCGCGGAACTCCCCGCCACATGCCGGCGCAAAAGGCCCTTGCTCCGCGGAACGCCCCACCGCCGCATGCCGGCAGAGCGACATTCGGCAAAGAGGCAAACGATTCCGGCCCTTGCACAGCCCTCACGACAAAAATAACGATTTATCGGGTCAAAAAGGGGCGGCGGCGGATTTTTTCACCTCGCCGCCCGAAACCGGGGCAGCGCCGCTCCCCGAAGCCCCGTCCGAAGGCTTGCGCCGGAGGCACACGCCGAAGCCCCATCCGAAAGCACGCACCGAAACCCCATCCGAAGACTCGCGCCGGGGGCACGCGCCGAAGTCCCGGCGCCGGTGCGGAATCCGCCCGCCTCCCCACCCGCTCAACCGCCCCGGAAGAGTTGTCAAAAAAGGGCCATCCAGCCAACCGACGCCATCGGCAAAAAACGGCGCGGTTTTCATCGCCAAAAGGCATCAACATCCGGATTATCCACCAATTACTCCAGATGGGTAAAACCATAGGAAAACATATCTAACGTAATCCGCCAAATAGCACTGATTTATAGTTAATTATGAATAGAGGCCGTTTTTTGATTGGATAGTTATATTTGCCTAATTTGGGATATAAAAGCACGCTTTTTGTCCCGTTTTTGTCCCGCCGTGAATTATCTTTGTTGCGCTTGCAAGTGACTGATATACAATATAGTAACAAATCCAAGAATCGGATAACACAGAAAAGAAAATGGGACGAAAGAAGAAAGAAATCAAAATCAAGGAGCCTGTCCGCATACGAGAAAAGAGGCTCAACGATGGCAATGTAAGCCTGTATCTCGACATGTACTATCGTGGCGCAAGGAAGAAAGAGGGTCTGAAACTCTACCTCGTGCCTGAAACGGATGCCGCCGCCAAGTTGCAGAACAGGAACACGCGCAAGCTGGCCGAGCAAATCAAGGCGCAACGCATCCTCGACATTCAGGAAAAGGGTCTTGTGAACTGGGAGGACGTGAAAAAGGCACGGATGACGCTCAGCGCATGGGTGGCGAAGTACACCGCCGAGGAAAATGGGCTAAGTCCGGCCAGCATGAGGTCGAAGCGGAACGCACAGGCAAGGGTGGAAGAATACCTATTATATATAGGCAAGCCGACCCTCGCCCTAAAAGAGGTTGACAAGGATTTCTGCAAGGGCTTCATCGCCTTTCTGAAAACCTGCACGTTCAACCAAGGCAAAAAGACGTTGAGCAGTACGACCTGCCGCATCTTTATGAACCGCCTTGCCGCTGCGCTGAACAAGGCCGTAAGCGAGGGAATGTTAGACCGCAATCCTTTCAAACTGTTGGAAACAAAGGAGAAGCCGCAGAAGCTGAGCGCCATGCGTGAGTTCCTGACCATTGAGGAACTTCGTCAACTGATGGCCACGCCGTGCCGCTACGACATTGTGAAAAAGGCATTTCTGTTTTCCTGTTTCACCGGGTTACGGTACAGCGACATGATGACCTTGAAATGGAGCGAGATACACACGGCGGCGGACGGGAAGACGCTCTACATCGAGCATCAGCAGGTGAAAACCAAGAACACGGTGACGATACCGCTCTCCAATGAAGCCTTGAAATGGATGCCCCGAAAGTCAAAGGATGACGACCGGGTTTTCCATCAGTTGCGCATCACCTCTACCACGGTGGAAGTAGTGTTGGGCGAATGGATGCAGGAGGCCGGAATACAGAAGCACATCACCTACCATTGTAGCAGGCATACGGCGGCGACCCTGTTGCTGACCCTCGGCGCAGACCTCTACACGGTGAGCAAGATACTCGGACACCGAAGCATCCGCATGACCGAAGTCTATGCCAAGATAGTGGATAAGAAGAAAATCGAGACTATGAACCTCGTGAACAATATGTTTGTATAACAAAAATCGAAAGGAAGAATTTTATGAAAGTGGAAATCAAAGTGAGAATGTTGACTGCCGGAAACCGCAGCCTGTATCTGGAATACTACGAAACGGGCTTCCGCAAAAGAGAAAACCTGCACCTGTACCTTGTACCCGATGATGCGCCCAATGCAAGGAAACTCAACGAGCAGACCTACCGAAAGGCGCAGGAGATACAGGCGCAGCGCATCCTTACCCCTCCGTCATTCGAGAAGAAGCAAAAGACGGAAGAAAACGAAGCGGCCAAGACCATGACCTGGCTCCAGTGGTGTGGCGACTATGTGCGTTGCGCCATGCTGGACGGGAACTGCCCAAAGATGATACAGCACAAGGACGTTGTGCGCAGACGGATTGAGACTTATTTGAAACGAGCCAAGAAAACGGATGTCCTGCTGAAAGACGTGGATAGGGATTTGGTAAGCGGCCTGTTCGGGTATATGCGCAATTACCGCAACCGTAAACAGATAAAGGCAAATGGCGGCAGACTGGCGGCTTACACCCTCGTACTGTTTGAGGAAACGGTAAAGGCCATCTTCAACAAGGCCGTGCGTGACGGACTGATGGCTTCCAATCCCGTTCAGGAACTTACAAGGGAGGAGCGTTTCCATGCGCCGGACAAGCACCGCGAATACCTGACGGCTGACGAACTGAAACGCTTTCTTGCCGTAGAGCCGCAAACCTATATGGAAGAAGTCGTGCAAAGGGCTTTCGGCTTCTCGTGCATGACGGGGCTTAGGCTCGGCGACATGCAACGGCTGCGGTGGAGCGACATCAAGGACGTAAACGGCGTACAAACGGTGTCGGTCATCCAGCACAAGACCAAGCGGCCAGTTGCCGTACCGCTCAATGCGTTGGCTCTATCGTTGCTTCCTCCACGCCCCGAAAACGGAGAGGACGGCATCATCTTCCCGTTGGTGAAGAAGCCCGACAACGTGGCGAAGTACGTGCGCCGCATCAAGGACAAGGCAGGGATAGAAAAGGATTTCACCTATCACAGCAGCCGCCATTCGGCGGCAACGCTGGCGATAACGGCAGGTGCGGAACTCTACTCAGTCAGCAAGATTTTGGGGCATGGCAGCATCGCGTCAACGCAGGTTTACGCAAAGGTGAAAATGGAAAAGAAAGTTGAAGCAATGAACCTGACAAACGGTGTGTTCTAACTTGAATGATAGCCCAAACAGGGGGTTGTTGAAATGACATCCCCCTATATTTGAAGTAGAAGTTGTTTAGGGGGTCGCTAAATCAACGACTCCCTATAATGTTTCATATTTATGGAGAAGAAATCATTTTTGTAAAAACACAACTCGTTGGTTGTGTTTTCTCGAATAATTGTATTACCTTTGCATCCAGACAAGATAAGGTAATCTTTCAATGAATACAACGACAGATAAAATGCCTTGTATGGCTTTGGAAGCCGTAAAGCAGGAAACTGGTGTGAAACAGGATAAAAAGGATTGGGCGGAATATTCACAGTTGATTGCCGCCGCCATGTCAAAACGGATGACGGAACTCGGCTTGACGCAACAGATGCTTGCCGAAAAGATGAACTGCACCCAGCAATACATATCCAAAGTGCTGAAAGGCAAAAAGAATATGTCGTTGGAAACCATTTGCAAGATAGAAAACGCATTGGGAATTGAGATTATCAGAAGTCTGAATGATAATAAGTAACGCATAAAAGGTAGAACAGGAATATGTCTATACAAAGTGAAGCGGCATTGGAAGCCGGACTTATCGCCACGCTCCAGCAAATGGACTATGAATATGTCCAAATTGCCGAGGAGGACAATCTTCAAGCCAATTTCAAGAGGCAGTTGGAGATACACAACCGTAAGCGGTTGGCGGAGCATGGCCGTACCGAATTTACGGATGAGGAATTTGACAAGATACTCATCTACCTTGAAGGAGGCACACGCTTTGAAAAGGCGAAGAAGCTCCGCGACCTTTATCCGCTTGACACGGCGGACGGCAAACGCATCTGGGTGGAGTTCCTTAACCGTCAACAGTGGTGTCAGAACGAATTTCAGGTTTCCAACCAAATCACGGTGGAAGGGCGTAAGAAGTGCCGCTACGATGTGACCATTCTTATAAACGGTCTGCCTTTGGTACAGATTGAATTGAAACGTCGGGGCGTAGAGTTAAGGGTGGCATACGACCAAATCCAACGCTATCATAAGACTTCTTATCACGGGTTGTTTGATTACATTCAACTGTTCGTGATTTCCAACGGTGTCAACACACGCTACTTCGCCAACAATCCAAACGGAGGCTATAAGTTCACGTTCAACTGGACGGACGCAGCCAATGTGCCGTTCAATGAATTGGATAAGTTTGCAGCCGCATTTTTGGAGAAATGTACGCTCGGCAAAATCATAGGAAAATACATCGTGCTGCATGAGGGCGACAAGTGCCTGATGGTGCTTCGTCCGTACCAGTTCTATGCCGTGGAGAAGATATTGGATAAGGTGAAGAACTCCAACGACAACGGCTATATATGGCATACAACAGGAGCCGGAAAGACCTTGACTTCATTCAAGGCGGCACAGCTTGTTTCCGAACTGGACGATGTGGATAAGGTAATGTTTGTGGTTGACCGTCACGACCTTGACACCCAAACCCAATCGGAATATGAAGCCTTTGAGCCGGGTGCGGTGGACGGCACGGACAACACGGATGAGTTGGTGAAACGGTTGCACAGCAATTCCAAGATAATCATCACTACCATTCAGAAGCTCAACGCCGCAGTTAGCAAGACGTGGTACAGCAACAAGATTGAGGCCATACGCCACTCCCGTATCGTGATGATATTCGACGAGTGCCACAGAAGCCACTTTGGGGAAAGTCACAAGCGCATCATGAAGTTCTTTGACAACGCCCAAGTGTTCGGCTTCACGGGTACGCCCATCTTCACGGAGAATGCCATTAACGGGCATACCACCAAAGAGATATTCGGCAACTGCCTGCACCAATACCTTATCAAGGATGCCATAGCCGATGAAAACGTGCTGGGCTTCCTTGTGGAGTATTATCATGGAAGCGAAGAAGTGGAAAAGGGCAATGCCAACCGCATGGAGGAGATAGCCAAATTCATCCTTAATAATTTCAATAAGTCAACCTTTGACGGTGAGTTTGATGCGCTGTTTGCCGTGCAATCCGTACCGATGCTTATCCGCTATTACAAGATATTCAAGTCGTTGAAGCCGAAAATCCGTATCGGTGCAGTATTTACATACGCTGCCAACAGCAGCCAGGACGATGAACAGACGGGAATGAATACGGGGCAGTATGTCAGCGAAAGCACAGGCGAGGCGGACGAACTGCAAGCCATCATGGATGACTACAATGAAATGTTCGGCACAGCATTCACTACCGAAAATTTCCGCGCTTACTACGATGACATCAACCTGCGCATGAAAAAGAAGCGGGCTGACTTGAAACCGCTTGACCTCTGCCTTGTCGTGGGAATGTTCCTTACGGGCTTTGACAGCAAGAAACTCAATACGCTCTATGTGGATAAGAACTTGGAGTACCACGGATTGCTGCAAGCGTTCAGCCGAACCAACCGAGTGTTGAATGAGAAAAAGCGTTTCGGAAAGATTATATGCTTCCGTGATTTGAAAAGCAATGTTGATACGGCCATCAGGCTTTTCAGTAACTCAAATAATCCCGAAGAAATAGTACGTCCACCTTTTGAGGATGTGAAAAAGGAATACCAGCAGTTGGCAACGGACTTCTTGCAGAAATACCCGGAGCCAAGCAGCATAGACCTGTTGCAGAGCGAAAAGGACAAGAAAGACTTTGTGCTGGCTTTCCGCGACATCATCCGCAAACACGCGGAAATCCAAATATACGAGGATTACAGCGATGATGCGGACGACCTCGGCATGACCGAACAACAGTTTATGGACTTCCGAAGCAAGTACCTTGACATTCACGATACGTTTGTTCCGTCGGATATGCCTTCAGCCTCTCCAAGCGGCGGCGATGAAACGCCAAGCGATGAACGGTTGGAGGATGTGGATTTCTGCCTTGAACTCCTGCACAGCGACATTATTAATGTGGCTTATATCCTCGAATTGATTGCTAACCTTAATCCATACAGCACGGACTATGCAGAGCGGCGTAAGAACATCATTGACACGATGATAAAGGATGCCGAAATGCGTAACAAGGCGAAACTCATTGACGGCTTCATTCAAAAGAATGTGGACGAGGATAAGGAGAACTTCATGGCGCGACGGCAAAAGGCGGACGGTACAAGCGAACTGGAGGAACGCTTGAACCGCTATATCTCCACAGAACGTGAAAAAGCCGTGAACTCTTTGGCACAGGACGAGGGGCTTTCTTCGGATGTGCTCGACCATTACTTGAAAGAGTATGACTACCTGCAAAAAGAGCAGCCGGAAATCATACAAAAGGCGCTCAAAGAGAAGCACCTCGGACTGATTAAGACCCGAAAGGCTTTGACAAGGATAATGGATAGATTGCGTAGCATAATAAGAACTTTTAGTTGGGATTGAATATGATTAAATTATTAAACAGTCTGTACCTAACAGAAAAAGGATGTTGCATTAAAAATAGGAAATTCTATCCCGTCCATCTTCGTCAAGGAGAAATTGATGGTGCATGTTCCATATACACGCTTATGATGAATCTTCTTATTTTGCGGTGTGTGAGAAGAAATGAGTTGGAAGACTTATATGACAAAATTAAAAAGTCTCCCGAAGTAGTGAAACTTTTTCATGAGTTTTTTGATAAGCATGGACTGGTCAGGAATGGTCTCTATTTTGACAAACTCAAGAAAATGATAAATCGTTCTTTTGGTGATACGGTATGTGCTGAATATTATAACTGCGATAAGGAAGAAGCCAAAGATGGCTTTAAGAATCAGATAAAATCCGTCTTAGATAAAGATATGCCCATTATTTTAGGTATTGACTTTAAGAAAGGAGGAGGACATGCTGTTTTGGCTATTGGATATGAAAGCGACGATGAAGGTCTGTTTCATATATTCTGTCTTGACCCTGGGTATAATTGTTATCCAACGTCATATTGGAATATGGTAATTGCATTAGATATTTATAGAGGGAAATACCCTCATCAGTGTTTGACAGATAATCATTGTCCAGCAATTCAAATCACAGAAACCATAGTTGTTGAACGTTTAAGGAAATAGTTTCTTATGGAAAAGGAACAGCATAAAGAACCGGGATATGTATATATTTTGACCAATCCAAGTTTTCGTGAGGATTGGGTAAAAATTGGCAAAAGTTCACGTCCTGTAGATGTTCGCTCAAAGGAACTTGATAATACAGCAGTACCTTTGCCTTTTGAAATATATGCAACATTTAGAACCGTAAAATATAATGAAGTAGAAAAACTTGTACATAAGTATATAGACAGATTTACACATCTTCGTATTCGACAAAATAGAGAGTTTTTCAACGTTTCTCCGAAAGTAGCATTAGATATTTTTAGAGATATAGCACAAGCAATAGATGACGCAGTTATAACAGAGTATAACGAAAACAAACCTGAAGAGTGCCACAACAAGCCTATTCAAGACATTGCTAAACGTAAGGGGAAACGGGAAAAATTTACGATAAACGGGAAAGGCGAATTTTATAAAAATGGTTGTATGGTTGAAGTTATAAGACAATACATCAAAGAAAGGAGTTTGACATATAAAGAAATTGAGACATTCTTTGATGAAAGAATACCTAATTTGATTATGTCTGTTGATAGAGTCAAGAAACAGCAACAAGATTCTTTCGATAAATCAAAAAATACAAGATGGCATTTTAAGTCTCCTTTAACAAGCTCCGATGGAGTGGATTTCTTGGTTAGTACACAAGTGGGAGAAGGATGTCGTATTGATTTTAACGACATTGTGTCTTTGTCTGCGGAATTGGGTTATAACATAGAAAAATTAGATTAGAATATGAGCGAAGAATTACAACAGAAACTCCGTGACCAACTTTGGGAAGTGGCCAATAAGTTGCGCGGAAATATGTCGGCCAGCGATTTCATGTATTTCACTTTGGGCTTCATCTTCTACAAATACCTTTCGGAGAAGATAGAAGCATACGCAAACAATGCCTTGGTGGATGATGAAGTGTCCTTCAAAGAATTGTGGACTATGGAGGACGAGGATGCCGCCGAACTGCAAGAGGAACTGAAAAAGCAATGCTTGGAGGGTGTCGGCTACTTCATCGAACCGACTTACCTTTTCTCATCGGTGATAGACCGGATAAAGAAGAAAGAGAACATATTGCCCATTCTTGAACGCTCGTTAAAGCGCATTGAGGATAGCACATTGGGGCATGACAGCGAGGAAGATTTTGGTGGTCTGTTCTCTGATATTGACCTTGCTTCGCCTAAACTGGGCAAGACGGCAGATGACAAGAATACGCTCGTCAGCAATGTACTGTTGGCATTGGACGATATAAAGTTTGGCGTGGAGGCATCGGAAGAAATAGACATCCTTGGCGATGCCTACGAGTATATGATTGGCCAGTTTGCCGCTGGAGCCGGAAAGAAAGCCGGAGAGTTCTATACACCGCAAGAGGTTAGTCAGATATTGGCTGAAATTGTGTCTATCGGTCATGCGCGGCTTCGCAATGTGTATGACCCGACTTGCGGTAGCGGCTCGCTGCTTCTCCGTGCGGCCAAGGTGGGTCATGCGGTAGATATTTACGGACAGGAAAAGAACCCGACCACTTACAACCTTGCCCGAATGAATATGTTGTTGCATGGTATCAAGTTCAGCAATTTCAAGATAGAGAACGGCGATACGCTGGAATGGGATGCCTTTGGAGATACGCAGTTCGATGCAGTGGTGGCAAATCCTCCTTTTTCCGCAGAATGGAGTGCTGCCGACAAGTTCAACAACGATGACCGTTTCAGCAAGGCCGGACGGCTTGCACCAAAGAAAACCGCCGATTATGCTTTCATTCTCCACATGATTTACCACTTGAACGAGGGTGGCACGATGGCTTGCGTTGCACCTCATGGCGTACTGTTCCGGGGCAATGCCGAGGGCGTAATCCGCCGTTTCCTCATTGAGAAGAAGAACTACATAGATGCTATCATTGGTTTGCCTGCCAATATCTTCTATGGTACGAGCATACCAACTTGCATCCTTGTGATGAAGAAATGCCGTAAAGAGGATGACAACATTCTGTTTATTGATGCAAGCAAGGAGTTTGAAAAGGTCAAGACACAAAACAAGCTCCGTCCGCAACATATTCAAAAGATAGTCGAAACCTACCGTGACCGCGAGGAAATAGAAAAGTACAGTCACCTTGCCACGCTGCAAGAGGTAGCCGACAATGATTATAACCTGAATATCCCTCGCTATGTGGACACCTTTGAGGAAGAAGAACCGATTGACATCAAAGCGGTAATGTCTGAAATCAAGGAACTGGAAGCCAAACGTGCCGAGTTGGATAAGGAGATTGATGTATATTTGAAAGAGTTGGGAATTATAGAGTAAGAAAATATGATTGGTAGTGCAATACTATTGAGTAACTTTATTGAAGGGAATATGAAGCAATTCATAATCCCTGTATATCAGCGAAATTATGATTGGCTGATAGATAACTGTGAACAGTTGTTTAACGACTTGGTGAAATTAAGCAAGCAACATAAGCAAACTCATTTCTTCGGTTCAATTGTTACAGCTTCGGCTGATGCTTATGGACGAAATAGGTTAGTGATAGATGGGCAGCAGCGTATAACGACCATATCTCTTTTGTTGCTGGCAGGTATAAAGGCAGTAAAAGATGGGAAATTATTAGTCAGCAATGAAGCCAGACTGAATGAAGCATACGAAATGTTCCTGCTTGCTAAATTTAGTAGTGCAGATAGAAAAATCAAACTCGTTCCTATTGAAAGTGACCGAATAGCCTATGACCTGATTTTTGATAATGCAGAGGATAAATTCATTGCCGAATCCAAGGTTACACGCAACTTCATGTATTTCTATGGCTTATTGACTAAAACTCCGCAAGAATTTTCGTTTGATGATTTATTGAACACCATAGAACGTTTGCAGATTATCACGATAGAGCTTGACAATAACGACGATGCGCAACTGATATTTGAGAGTCTTAACTCGACCGGACTTGCACTTACCGAAGCTGACAAAATACGCAATTATCTTTTGATGTCGCTTTCGCCTGAAGAACAGCAACAATGTTTTAAGGATTATTGGCAAAAGATTGAACAGGCCACAGACAACGAGCCTACAATGTTCTTGCGTGATTATCTTACCATAAGACAGCAGCGGCAACGCCATGTCAGACTTCCATATATGTATCAAGAGTGGAAAAAATACATGGAGGTGAAAGACAGGAAAGAAGAGCTTGCACAAATGCTTGATTATGCCAAATATTATCGGCAAGTAACAAAGAGCCAACTTTCCACACCACGTCTTTCAAAGAAAATGAGCCATATCTGCAACATAGACACCGATGTGGTAAATGTATTCTTTATGCAATTCTTGAAGTATGCCGATGAAAATGGTCTTCAAGAGGATGAAGTTTATAAGGCTATTGACTTGGTTGAAAATTATATGGCTCGCCGTATCGTGTGCAATATGCCGGGTAACGCATTGACACAAGTGTTCTGTGCATTGCATAAGGACGTGCTGAGAAGTATTGACGAATACAGGGCAGCAGACATTCCTTTGTCTGCAAGTTATTCTGATATACTTGCATATCATATATTGCGCCGTGATGGTAATTATCTCCTACCGAGAGATACGCAATTCATAGAAGCAATTAAAACACGTGATGCTTATCACATGATGAAGCCATTTCAGATATTTCTTTTTGAACGCCTTGAGAATGCTATTCCTGGGGAATATAACGATGTAGCAAGCGATATGAAAAATAAAACGGCCACACTGGAACATATCATGCCGCAAACCCTTAACGCCGATTGGAAAGCCATGCTTGGCAGCAACTATGAGGAGATAAAGGAAAAATATTTGCATACATTTGCCAATCTCACCTTAACTGGTATCAATAGCGAATTAAGCAATAACTCTTTCGATGTAAAACGAGATGGTAAAGTGATAGACGGGGAGTCTTTCCCCGGATATAAGGATTCAAAATATCGTCTTACACGTAGTGTTATGGCTTGTTCAAAGTGGACACCTGTTGAAATGGAGCAAAGGGGAAAAGAAATAGTTGACACCTTCTTAAAACTATATCCTTTACCTCATACATCATTTACACCTTTACCGAAGCCTGTAGATGAAGTATCATTAGAAGATGAAACATTTTCACCAACAAACAGACAATTAAAAGGATTCAGATTGTTTGGTCAGGAACATGCAGAAACTATTTGGAAAAACATGATGTTAAAAATCATATCCATAGTTTCTGAACGTTATCCTGACATTGTGGATGCCCTTTTCGATGCAGGAAGTTATTTTTGGTCATCTAAAAAAGCCGATTTACATTATTGCACGATGATTGCACCAGATAAGTATGTGTGGACATCATTGGACAATAAGGGTAAGTTAAATTGTTTGCGGTATCTCTTTGATAAATGCGATATTGCAGAATCGGAATTGATTCTGATATTAGACGCAATAAAGGATTAAAGATACAGTGAAGCTATTTGAAATAAGGATATTACGGCAAGATTCATAAGATTAATATTTTAATTATGGCAAACGATAAAGAGCTTGAAATCACGGTTGACTATAACGAATTACTGCAACGCGCTGTTGCAGTTTTAGAAAGGACAAGAATTTCCATAGCACGCAGTATTTCCGATAACATTAGCAATGCGCATTGGGAAATCGGCAGACTGTTACAAGAAAAGAAGTTAGATTCAAAGCATGGAGCTGGTGTGGTACAGCGGTTGTCAATCGACTTAAAACAGCGTTATCCCAAAATGGGATTGTCACCTCGCAGTTTATGGCTGATGAAGAAGTTTTATTGCAGGTTTTGTAACTCATCGTTAAAACTGCAACACGCTGTTGCAGTTTTGCCGTGGGGACACACTGCTGAACTCATGGCTAATAAATGGACAAAGGACAACGATGACGCTATACTTTATTATGCCGTTGAAACCGTAACAAAGGGCTGGAATCGTGATATTTTAGTTAATGCCATAAATCTTCATATGTATGAACAATCGTGCCTGCCTGTTGAAAAAGACAATAATTTTGCCACAACCCTGCCTGTACCGGTTGCCGCATATGCCAACGAAGTCATCAAAAGCACATACAATCTTGGCTTTTTGGGTGTAACAGAGCCAGTGTTAGAATTGGACTTGGAACACCGACTTGTAGAAAAAATAAAACTATTTCTACTCGAACTCGGAAAAGGTTTCACCTATATTGGTAATCAATATCCAATTGAATACAAAGGTAGGAGTGGCATTGTAGATTTACTCTTTTTCCATAGAGGACTTAGAAGTCTGATAGCCATTGAACTAAAAGCAGGAAGATACAAACCTGAATATGCGGGGAAAATGAATTATTATCTTTCCATTCTTGACAGGACAGAACGCGGCGAGGGGGAGAACCCCTCCATCGGCATCATTCTTTGTGCAGAAAAGAATCATGTGGATGTGGAATTGTCACTTGATGGAATGGATAAACCTATTGGCGTTGCTGACTATCGGCTGATTATTCCGCAAGAAGACTTGAAGCAGGTAATACAAGATGAAATTCAAGCATACGATGACGAAAAGCAGAAAGGGAATGAGTAACTGGTCGCAAATTGAGACTGGTTCGAATGGAATGTATCAACAAAATTAAAGAGTAATGATTATGGCAGATAATAAGGATAAGAAAGTCCTTAATGTTCCGGCTTTGCGATTTCCGGGGTTTACAGATGAATGGAAAAAATGTAAGTTTGGTGATATTGCTACAGGTTTTGATTATGGCATGAATGCGGCAGCAAAGCCCTATGATGGTCAGAATAAATACATTCGCATTACAGATATAGATGAAGCATCGTCAACTTATAATAACGAGGATGTTGTTTCTCCTGACGGAACATTATCTGAGAACTATGTGGTTAATGAAAGAGATATCTTGTTAGCTCGTACTGGAGCAAGTACAGGCAAGTCCTATTTGTATCGGAAATCTGATGGTAAACTTTATTATGCAGGCTTTCTAATAAGAGCAAATGTTGCAGAGCATAATCCGTACTTTGTGTTCTCTCAGTTACATACTCATAGATATTGGCGATGGGTCTCTATAATGTCTGCACGTTCTGGACAGCCTGGTATCAATTCACAAGAATATGCTTCTTTCCCAATTTTTACAACAACTCTAATAGAAGAAAATAAAATATCAACTTTATTATCTCTCATTGATGAACGTATCGCTACCCAGAACAAAATCATTGAGAAATACGAATCCTTAATTCAGGCGATTATTTATAAAGCAAAGATAGATGGGATAAGTAAAGGTACATGGCGAAGAATAGACCTATGTAAAGTTTTGCAAGAGCGGAATGAGAAGAATGTTAATGGAAGAACAATCTGTTCTGTTTCTGTCAGCCAAGGGGTAGTGAATCAGATTGAGTATCTTGGACGTTCTTTTGCTGCAAAACAAACGAGCCATTATAATGTTGTCAAATACGGTGATATTGTTTACACGAAAAGTCCGACTGGTGATTTCCCGTATGGCATAATAAAGCGCAGCAACATTAGAGATGATGTAGCTGTTTCGCCTTTGTATGGAGTTTATATTCCTGTTAATGATAGTATAGGTGTGATTTTGCATTTTTATTTTATGCGACCAAGCAATGCCTTCAACTATTTGCATCCACTTATACAAAAGGGTGCAAAGAATACTATAAACATAACTAACGGAAGATTTTTGGAAAATTCCATCCCTCTCCCGATTTCAGAAAATGACACCAACACTATAGCTGGAACCTTGAAATCTATTCAAGAAAAAATTGAGATAGAAAAAAGTTTATTGCAATCATACACCAAAGAGAAAGAGTATCTGTTACGTCAGATGTTCATATAAACAACTGGCGTAGCAGATAACACTTTTGATTACAAAGCAATCTCATTATCTGTTTTTCAACAATTAGTTTGTCTGAATAGTTTTTGAGGAATGAGTATATTATGCGTTGCTTTTCTATCACCGGGAAAGAAAATTTTTTCTTCATAAAGTCACTTTTCTGCAAATTGAAACGTGTACTACCTTGTGCCAATGGGTAAACGGCTTTTCTAAATGATTGTGATGAAACATAGTAAGCCAAAAATGGAGGATATATTTTAGCTTCATCGGTTATATGAATACCAAAGCAAAAACTATTCAGATACAAAGGATAAGTTTCTCCCAAATATACGGCACCCATTCCAACTTCTTCCGGCGTTTCAGAAGATAACGTAAGAAGAATATCTCCATAACGGACAACTGATTGTTGTTCTGTTTCATTGATTTTCACCAAACCTACATCGGTTGAATCAATGATTTGATTCTGATAGACATTCATGTAAGTTATGAACGGATAGCCGTCACCAAAATCTTCTGCACTTTTCCCTGATAACCCTGAATATGATTGTCCAAAGTCGCCAAAAGATAATGTGACTTGCTGCGTTTCTCGTTCAATCAAAGTATCGCACATCGCCTGAATTAAGGATTTTTATAGTTATATTAAGGGGATAAGACATAAAGTTTTTAAGCAACTCCGAAAGGATTTTGGCTTTAATTCAACTATCGGTGATATACTTTCTTTTGAACAACCGCAACGATACATTGTATCAAGTGCAGAATATAGCAACGATGACACTTTCATTCCTGTATTAACAGCTAATAAGGCTTTTATACTTGGCTATACAACAGAAACAGACGGCATCTATGATAAAGGCGATTGCATTATAATTGATGATTTTACCTTGGACTGTAAATATGTATCATTTCCATTCAAAGTAAAGTCATCTGCGATTAAAATACTCACCGCAAACAATAAATTTATCCTTAGATACACATATGAGTATTTGAAATCGCTCGAACTCTCTACGGAAGAACATAAACGACATTATATTACCGAAATTCAGCCATATAGTTGCGTATTGCCAGATGAGAATACTCTTAAAACTATTGCTTTAGTGTTTGAAAATTTAGCTTACAAATTGTCGAATGAGCAATCTTTGGCACTCATACTTAATAAACAAAGGCAATATCTTTTATCTAAAATGTTTATATAAGCATTTGCGATAACAAATAAGATTTCTGTACTTGGTAGTAAAATAAGATTTGCTTCTCAACTGACACTTTATCTTCAGTAGAAGAAAGTTTTTGGGCAATAGCAGATTGCTTCTCTATGGTCGGACAAAAGATTTTTGCTTTACCATAATCTTTAAAATAGATGTGTGGTATAGCCATTCCTGTTTTATATGGTTCAAAACTAAATCCTTGCAAGGCGAAGTATATGTATTTTAAATAATAGCCATCTTTTGCTATTAGGCGGTTGAGAGTTCCGATGTAGCTGTATTCTCCAGTCACATACTTAACCGTACCAACCCCAGAACCATCTTTGATTATCAAAATGGATTCACCGTTTACATCTGCTGCTTCTGTATAGCCTGTTATACCAGTTGCTCCATAGACAGGGGAAGCGCCATATTCTGCAACTTGGCTTTCTTGCAATATGGATGAATTACATTCAAGGCAATCTTTTATAAATGTATTAGGCTTTTGCAAAGAAATGACAGTTTCGATAATCCCCTTAATTAGGGTTTCCAGTTTCTCAATGATTTTGTTCTGTACTTCTATACGTTTGTCGAGCAAGAATAATAGATTTGACAATTTGTCCTGCTCATCCATTGATGGAATACGAACTTTGATTTTTTCAATAGTTGCTTTTGATAAACTGGGAACACCTGATGCTTCATTATATTTTAACCAGTTTATTGTTTGGAATAAGCAATATACAAATTTAGGAAGTACATCGGTAAAATTATAAGTATAAAATAAGGTATCAACAGTCCAAAACTTCCCGTTGTAATATAATGGCTTATTGATAGTCCCTTTGCGACCAACAAATACAGACTCTCCATCATAAAGAAAATCATCTACTGAGGTCATATATCCACCTGTTCCAAATACAGGAATGTCTCCATTATGTAGGTGCTTATAATCACGACCATTTCCAATAGACAAAATTTCGCCAATAGCATATTCATCCCACTCCCCACTAAACTCCGGGAATCGCAAAGCCGGAACTAACCACACTATATTTCTCTAATTATAAGAACCAATTATTTAGAAATCATGATTCATAAAACAGTTAGAGAAATTGCGGCAGCTTGGAAAGAGTACAAGCGGCCTTATGTAAAGCAGTCCACGATGGCGGCTTATGTGTTAATCTTGGAGAACCACGTCCTCCCATATTTCGGGGACGGTGATTCACTCCACGAACAGGCAGTGCAGGCATTCGTCTTGCAAAAGTTAGGAAACGGCCTAAGTGTCAAAACAGTAAAGGACATTCTGATAGTCCTTAAAATGGTGATGAAGTTCGGAGTTAAAAATGAATGGATGACTTACTACGAATGGGATATAAAATACCCCACGACCTCCACCAGCAAGGAACTGGAAGTGCTGTCTGTCGCCAATCACAGAAAGATTCTGAACTACATTCAGAGCCACTTTACCTTTACTGGGTTGGGAATTTATATCAGCCTTAGTACAGGGCTGCGCATTGGAGAAATATGCGCTTTGAAGTGGAGGGACATCAATGTGGCAGATGGAACAATAACGGTCAGTCGCACGATTGAACGCATCTATATCATTGAGGGTGAGAAAAAGCATACGGAGTTGGTCATCAACACACCCAAAACAAAAAACTCCTGCCGCGAAATTCCTATGAGCAAGGAGTTGTTGTCTATGATTAAACCGTTGAAAAAGGTGGTCAATGAAGATTTTTATGTGCTTACTAATGATGAGCGTCCAACAGAACCACGCACGTATCGTAACTATTACAATGGTTTGATGGCGAAGCTCGACATCCCCAAACTGAAATATCACGGTCTGCGGCACAGCTTCGCCACCCGTTGTATTGAAGCCGGATGTGACTATAAAACTGTCAGCGTATTGTTGGGTCATTCAAACATTTCAACTACGCTCAACCTTTACGTCCATCCCAATATGGAACAAAAGAAGCGGTGCATTACCAAAATGTTCAAATCATTGGGAAAGTAAAAGTGTGTAACCTTAATTCCGCAACACTATTACAAATATAACTTTTTAAGTACCTGAGCAACAAAAAGTTGCTCAGGATTTTGCCATGTCAGATTTTTCACCTATCTTAGTGTTGCAAATCAAAATATGTATCAAACCCGACAGACATGGTAAAGGTAGCAATAAAATCTGAGAAACTCTCTCCTTTTGGAGGAATTTTTTCAATAATGGAGCTATTTGACTCCAATCTCTCATCTGTAATCGACTCAACTCTCGGTATGAGATGCAGGCTGTATGGTTATCAATACAGCGAAATCATCCGTTCGCTTATGAGCGTTTATTTCTGTGGCGGCTCATGCATAGAGGATGTCACCACTCATCTGATGTACCACCTCTCGCTTCATCCGACATTTCGCACATGCAGTGCCGACACGATTCTCAGAGCCATAAAGGAACTGACCCAGGATAACATTTCCTACACATCCGACACTGGCAAGACCTACGACTTCAACACGGCAGACATGCTGAATACACTGCTCCTCAATTGCCTATTGTCCACAGGGCAGCTGAAAGAGGGCGAGGGGTATGACGTTGACTTCGACCACCAGTTCATAGAGGCTGAGAAGTTTGATGCGAAACCCACATACAAGAAGTTTCTCGGGTACCGTCCAGGTGTGGCTGTCATTGGCGACATGATTGTCGGCATAGAGAACAGCGACGGCAACACTAACGTTCGTTTCCACCAGAAGGACACGTTGAGGAGATTCTTTGAGAGGATTGAACAGAAAGGATTGACAGTCAATCGTTTCAGGGCAGATTGCGGATCCTGCTCAGAGGAAATTGTGGAAGAGGTCGGAAAGCATTGCATGACTTTCTATATCCGCGCCAACCGCTGCGGTTCGCTCTACGATGACATCTTTGCACTCAGAGGGTGGAAGAGAGAGGAACTGGGCGGCATTGAGTTTGAACTGAACTCCATTCTTGTTGAGAAATGGAAAGGGAGGGCATACCGTCTTGTAATCCAAAGGCAGAAGCGAATTGACGGTGAGATTGACCTGTGGGAAGGCGAATACACCTACCGCTGCATCCTTACAAATGACTACGAGTCTTCCGAGAAAGAGATTGTCAAATTCTATAACCTCCGTGGAGGGAAGGAACGCATCTTCGATGAAATGAATAACGGATTCGGCTGGAACAGGCTTCCAAAATCCTTCATGGGAGAAAACACGGTGTTTCTTCTGCTTACGGCACTCATACGCAACTTCTATAAATTCATCATGGCGAGGCTTGACGTGAAGAGGTTCGGACTCAAAGCAACAAGCCGCATCAAGGCGTTTGTCTTCAAGTTCATCTCTGTGCCAGCCAAATGGGGCAGGACATCAAGGCAGTATGTGCTGAATATCTATTCATGCAACAACGCTTATGCTGATGTGTTCCAGAATGACTTTGGATAACACCGACAACTTATGGTCGTGACTTTGCGTATTGCCTCAAGTCGCATGGTGGGGTAAGGGGCGTTTATATGTCTTTATGGTGACATTCGATGCACTGTGCCCCCTTTTTACTAACGATGCAGATTATTTTCGCTTCTGTATCATATAGGCGCGTAGTTGCGGATTTGAGGTTAAATAATATCAATGCGAGCGGACTCGGCATTCTGCTTTATAACAAACCGGTAATAGGAAAATTCTATTTTTCTTTTTATCCCGAATCGGTCATCATACTTCATCAGCATTATGTTCTGCTGCCGTAATCTTGTTTTCCGCTTTTGTCCTATGCGGGCTGCAAAATCTTAAATAAAGTCATAAACAGACAGTACGGACATCAGTACGGAATACTGATGAAGCCAAATGCCGCTTGAGGTATTAGAATCGGTAGATTCTGAACAGCCACTTATTATCCCGGTCTTTGATTTCATGTATACAGTTACATTGGTTCTTATATTGTTTGCTTTCGCGCACCTTTTCTCGCCATGGCATAGCTCAAGCAAGCTTGCCTCTGCTCATTCGGCTTAACGAAAACGTTCAAATCCTTAAAATACGTTCAAACCCGACATCGTGAACGAACTGCTCGTCGTGGCTGACTATAAGTAATGTGCCTTTATAGCTCTTCAATGTTTCCGCCAATATGTCCATGCTTGATATATCAATATTATTGGTTGGCTCGTCTGCGATAATCATATCTGGCACATTGTCCAAAATGAGTAAACGGCATAAAGCAAGTTTCATCCTCTCGCCTCCGCTAAGGCTTGCGCACTTTTTGTCCCATGTAGGAGCAGGAAACTGAAAACGGTTCAAAAGCATTTTCAGTTCGTGTTCAGGCTTATTTGTATTACAGGCTTCCAACAAGCCATACACTGTCTTTTCACCGTCAATACACGAATATTCCTGGTCAAAGTATAGAATATTAAGTGGATAGCTCCGCCATATTTCCCCATCGGTAGGTCGCAATATTCCGGTTACAAGTTTGAGCAATGTGCTTTTGCCGCTTCCGTTATCGCCTTGCAGCCAGATGCGCTCACCGCTGTAAATGGATAGATTTAAAGGAGCATCCTGCCACAGGCATTCTCTACCGTCATATCTGTATTTCACGTCTGTGACTTCCACCAGTCGTTTTCTGTCCGGCAAGTTTGAGTTACCGATATTTATTTTCATCGTTGTAGATTCAGATATGGATTTCCTTATTTCATTTAATTCATGATGCATGTCTTGCAGTTTTTCCTGCTGCGCTTTGTTCAGACGCGATGTTGACACTTCCGACCTGTTGCGCATATTTCCCATGGCAATGCGTGCCACGCATTGCTTTGCACTCTGTTTCTCACCCCTTGAAGCGTGCTTTTGCTGCCGTTCCATTGTTTTATGTGCAAGTCTTTCTGCTTTAGCCAACTCTTTTTGCTGATTTTGCAAACGGGCAACTTTCGCCGCAACAGCCGCATCGACGGTTTCTTTATATTCCCTATAACTCATTGGATAGAATCGCATGCCTGTGGGGGACATTTCGTAGGTAGCCGACAGCATATTCAGCAGTGTCCTGTCATGACTGACAACGATTATAGTATTGTTTGTCCGATGAATAAATTCATATAGCAATGTCCGTCCCTTTGTATCCAAATGGTTGGTGGGCTCGTCCATCAGGACAATGGAGGGATGATGAATATCCAGCCCAGCCAAAAACACCTTTGTCTTTTCGCCGCCGCTAAGGGAACTCATCATCATGTCGGGAGTCACATAGTCAATCTCCCAATGGGCAAAAGCGTCAGAGATGCGTTCCTGTATGTCCCATTCATCATTGAGCAGTGTAAAATCTTCCACAGTTCCGCAGCCATCTAAAATAGCCGAAAGTGCGTGTATTTTAGAGGCTACGCCTAACGCTTCTCCAACAGTGGTGTCATTGAATTGACCAAAGTGTTGCGGTATCATATAAGGAGTATAGTCGCACGACACGCTTCCGCTTGCAGGAGCAATAAGACCGGATATTATTTTCAAAAGAGTTGATTTGCCTATGCCGTTATTTCCAATGATGGCACATTTCTCTCCCGAAGATATAGAGAAACTTATATTTTGGAACAGTATGTCTTTATTTGGATGCGCATAAGACAAGCCTTGAACTTGTAAGCTCATAATCATTTCCTTAATTCCGCAACACATATTGTTAGAAATAAATTTAAAATACTGAGTAATAATATATTACCCAGTATTTTGCCATGTCAGAAGATTCACTTAACTTAGTGTTGCAATAAAAATCAAACAAATCTTCATCAGGCATGGCAAAAGTACAAATAAAATCTGAACAAATCACTCCTTTTGGTGGAATATTTTGTGTAATGGAAGAATTCGATGCTCTTTTGTCTAACATAATTGATTCCACTTTGGGACCACGTACCAAGACATTCGGTTATCAATACAGTGAAATCTTCCGTTCTCTCATGTGCGTGTATTTCTGTGGCGGCTCCTGTGTTGAAGACATATCCACCCATCTCATGTCTCATCTTTCCTTTCATCCTGTGCTAAGGAGCTGCAGCGCAGATACGATTCTCCGTGCCATCAAGGAACTGACCGTCCCCAACATAACCTATACGTCTTCCGTCTCGGGAAAATCCTATGATTTCAATGTGGCAGACCGCATGAACGAACTGCTTGTCAAGGCACTCATATCTACCGGAGAATTAAACGAGGGACAGAAATATGATTTCGATTTCGACCATCAGTTTATCGAGACAGGCAAGTATGACGCCAAGCCCACCTACAAGAAGTTTACCGGATACAGCCCCGGAGTAGCTGTCATCGGCGACCATATCGTAGGCATAGAAAACCGCGACGGCAATACCAATGTCCGTTTCCGCCAACAGGATACGCTTGAAAGGATCTTTACAAGGCTTGAAGACAACGGTATCCATATAGACAGGGTACGTATGGACTGCGGGTCATGTTCCGAAGAGATTGTGGATGTGGTAAAAGATCATTGTAACCATTTCTACATCCGCGCCAACAGATGCTCGGCGTTTTACGATGACATGTTCATTCTCCGAGGATGGAGGACTGAGGAAATCAACGGAATAGAATTCGAACTGAACTCCATTATCGTGGAAAAGTGGAAGGGAAAGCCTTATCGCCTAGTTGTTCAGAGACAGAGAAGGACTGACAAAACTCAGGAACTATGGGAAGGTGAATATACCTACAGGTGCATTCTCACCAATGATTTCGAATCCGATGTCAGAGATATCGTAGAATTCTACAACCTGCGTGGAGGAAAGGAAAGAATCTTTGACGAAATGAACAACGGATTCGGATGGAAGCGTCTGCCCAAATCCTTCCTGGCTGAAAATACGGTCTATCTGCTGATGACCGCACTGATAAGGAACTTCTACAAAACCATTATCCGCAGAATGAATGTAAAGGCATTCGGACTCAACAGGACAAGCCGCATCAAAGCTTTCGTATTCAAGTATGTTTCTGTGGCTGCTAAATGGATAAAGACTTCCAGAATGCACATGCTGAATATCTACACCGGAAACAGGGCTTATGAGAATGTCTTTAAGGGCGGGGCGGATTAGCCCTTATGCTTTGTGGGATTTATGGCATATTGCCTCAAGTTGCCTTGTGGGGTAAGGGGAAGTTATGCCTGAAAGGTACGACCCAAGCTCTCATGACACACAGAAGTCTTCAGACTTTTCATGAAAATCGCAAAAAAACTGTCGTGTCATGAGAGGATAAAAGAGTTGCGGAAATGAGGTGTAACTCATCTTTTGTATATAGCCCATAAAATTACGGCAAGATAACTTACAGACAAAACTATCACCACGAATATGAGCCACGGTGTAGAAAGCCAAATGCCTTCATTGCTTTGGAGGCGTTTGGCCATTTTCTTACAGTGCTTCTCCAACAGTTCTTCTTCGGTCTTGATATGGTCGGCTGTACATTGATGCACTTTCGCCAGTTCATCGGTACCGATTTTGGCACGGATGACGGTGTGCTGTTCTGCTTTGACAATGGCACGGTTGATGCCGTCCATGATATTGTCCGCACTGTCTTTTGCCGCAACCAAGGCATTGAAGGCAGTTCGTTCACGTTGGACGGTATGCTTCAAACTACCGTGTATGCCGTGCAGTTCTTCCTTGAGCGCATTGATTTCTTTCAGCAGATTGCGAAACTCGATTAGCTGGCAGTTGACTTCCTGAGTCAGTCCGTCAAGTTCCTGCTTATCCTGTTCCAACTCATCTTCGGGTGTATAATTGGCAAGCCTCTCACGGAGTGCTGCCGTATCGGGTTGTTTCATTGCATTTCTGTTTTTTAGTTTTTTATTTACGTTTTATTCCGCCTTTGGAATGTCTGCCGATTCTCTTTGAAGCGGCCTGCGCACATCTACGGGCAAACTCTATCTCATCCTCTTTCGGGTCACGCCCCCATTTCAAGTCAGACTGCGAACCGCCGCCACCGCCGCCCGATGTCACCTCGTAGGGTGATGCTATCAAAGTGAAGTAAGCCATCGCAAGGTTTTGCAGGGCTTGCCAGTTGGCCAGTTCCAGATAGTCGAACTCATAGTTGAAGAAGTCAAGCACCTTGTCTGGAAGATAACGCTTATAGGTCTCGCCGTCATATTCAAACTCTGTGGGCTGGTGATTGGGTTTATAAGTGGTATAATCCTCGAATATAGGATTACGATGTTGTACAAATGGCTGTGACCTATGTTCCGTACCATTAAGAACGGATGGTTTCGGTGTCGGTACAACTGGCTGTTTGGTTGCCGGACGGACTTGTTGCTCATTGCCGGAATGTAGCTTTTCCCATGTCTGCCTGATGCGTGATGCGGTCAGGTTGCGTCCCTTTCCAAGTTCCGATGCCTTGAATTTCGTGTTGCCTTTAAGAAGCACATAGCCACGAATGACATCTTTCTTATCTTTCCGCAAATATAACTCGTAACCTTTGGCGGCAAGCCTTTCTTGGTAGCCGTCCCATGACCAGTTGTCAAGTTCGCGCAAGACTTCCATGCAGTCGGCACTGACTTTCGGGATGTTGGTTTCGTGTATGTGTTGTGCCGTAGTCCATCCCCTTTGCCGGGCTATCATTTCCGCCGCCCGTTGTGCGCGGAGGTGTATGGCGTGGTCGTTGTTGATGTTCCCGTTTTCGTCCATCCGGCTGACGATGGCATGAAGATGGGGTATTCTGCTGTCGGATTCCTCATGCAGCCATACGGATGACTTGCTGCCCGATATGTTTGTCTGCTCGGAAACCACCTTGCCGTCCTTGTCTCGGATTTCCTGCATGTCGAAAGCGGCGGCGAAGTCATGCCACAGTTCCCGCCAATCATCCAAAGTGAAGTTTTCGGTATGCTCCATCGCCGGGCTTATCTCCATGCGAATGATATTGTTCTTGATGTTCGGATGGTTCATCGTGGCAAACTTCATTTCCGTAAAAATGCCTGTCGCATCCATTCCCTGCGGCATGAAGTTGTCGCAGATACGGATTATCCTTTCGGGATGCTTCTTGTTCCTCGATTCACCAGACACATACAGCATTGCCCTAATGCCGTGGGCTACGGCCTTTGCCTTGGCTATCATGCTTAGTCCTCCTTTGCATTTTCGTTTGTTGTTCCTGCCGGATAGCTGTTGGCCGTCTGTGCGGACTGCAAGAAGTCGGTGACACGGTTCGTGACATATGCCACTTTCTCGTACCAGTCAAGCATGGTCGGCTGGTGCCGGAAAAGTTTTACCTTCTCATTGTCGCTCAAACCATGCAGGGCGTTGGCGAAGTTCACCATGTCCGTCCTGCAAGCCGCAAGCTGGCGCAAACCATCCAATTCCGCATCGGAAAGCCTCAATCTTGGCTTATAGCCGAGTGCCCTTGCACGGATGAAGTCGCTGCGGGTCATGCCGCATTGGTTGGCGGTGCTTTTGATTTGTGTAAGCTCCTGTTCCGTGACTTTGGTGACCACCACCTTGTCACGCCTTACAACAGGCTTTTCCTGTTCGGATTGCTGCTTGGAAGTATCTTCTTCATATGCCATAAACAAAAGTTCTTAAAATGGAATAATACGGTATCTACAAAAGGGATGGTGCGAGCCTGCGAGCGGCAAGGACAACGGGCTGCCAGACCGTTGCGAGAGTGTCGTGGTAATACCGTCCGAAGGCGGTAATACCTCGGCATATCTCGCAACTCAACGCTGACGCTCCACGCCATTCATCCCTTACGTTAGCCATCGGAAAGCCTTATGTGTGCCGGATGATTTGCCGGATTGGAGAACAACGGGAAAGCGGGAAATCAGCCAGTCTGCCCGTTTGCCACCATTCAGAGCGGTTCTATTCTTTCCCTTTGTTTGTGGATGAACGGATTAGAAACTACGCTGCCATCCTTTGTCATCCATTGCAGGAGGCATGGAAAAGTCATCACGGACGCAACCCTTGAACGGGAGGTGTCTATGAGTTCCAGTCTTGCCAGTTCGTCCAACAGGCGGCGGATGCGCTTCCTGCCCATGCTCCATTGTGTTGAAAGCTGTTCTTCGGAATACTGCGCCTGACCGACTGACAGCGTGAGCGGTCTGTGGAAACCTTTGGCCGTACCGTCCGCAAGAGCCATCCTTGCCAAGAGGTCGCCAAACAATGTGAAGTTGCCGATTTTCCTGCCGTTGTCATCGGTTGTTGTTCCGTGCAACCATTGTAGTGCATTGCCCGAAAAGATGAACGCAAAAGTTTCAATCCCTTTCGGGTTCAAGAAACTGTATTTTTCCTTGTCCATAAAATTTTGTTTCTATAAGTGTGATATAAATGTGATGCTTCTGTTGTAAGAATGGAATGAAGCCGTACAAAAGTATGTACGGAATTGACTGTTAGTTTTTCGTTGTTCCCTGCACGGCTTCATCCTTTTGTGTAATGCGCAAGCGTAAAACTGTTTCGCTGATAAGCAACACCCGTTACTAAATGTGTTCCAATCCGAAATAAGGGAAAAAAAGGAACGGGATGCAGCCATATCCATAGTGGATTTTCATCGGTCATTTGAATTTTCCAACCGCATACGGTTACTTTCCTGCGCCACTGATGCCTGTGCTATTGGGGAACGGTTGCCCCGGTGCTGGACGCTTGTCAAGTGAGGAAACGGCTCGGCTGATGTCCGCCGCATCCACGGCGATGGATAGCAACGACCTATTCACCGTTACTAATTGCCGCTTGTCGCAAAACTCCGCTACACGCTCCAATAGTTGAAACGCACGGTTCAACCGATGTGCCTGCGCATTGTCCGCAGTCATCCGTTCGTTGTCCTTTCCGCTGTTGAGATAACGGTTGAGCGCAAGGCGGTCATCCGATGAAATGTTTTCCGCGGTGGTTTTACCGTCTGCAATGGCAATGCCCACACGCAATGCGTCCGCCTCGTAAACACTCAGACTTTCTAAAAACGAGCGGATAGCTTGTACATCCTTTCCGCTTGCCTCACGTTTTCTGTTCTCGTTCTTTTTCTCGATGTGGATGGCCGAAGCTGCTCCGGTCTGTTCCATGTTCTTAGTCTGTTCCATTTTATTTTGATTTTAGTGTGAATAATAATGCTTTACTGCCTTTCGTTCATTTCCATAATCTTGGCGGCTGCTTCCTCCTTGATTTCTTCAACGGACATGGACTTTGCGCCGCGTACCCACTCAATGAGTTTCTTCTTCTCAAAAAAGATGAGTTTTCCGGACGGCTTGAAGTACGGCAGTTGGTTCAAGTGGGTCATCTTGTAAAGGGTGCTTTTGGCAATACCGAGAAAGGTTGCCGCTTCCTCTAAATTCAATATTTCCTTGGCCGCATAGCAAAGGTTCTCCAGTCTGTTCACCCGTTCTTGGAGTTCCGCAATCCTGCGCTCCTGTTCGAGGTTCATTTTTGAGTTTTTGTTTTCCGTCATAATCGTTGTATTTTATTGCCTTGTTAATCAATTTCGGTCGCAAATGTATATGGTTTGATTTGTAATTCAGCTAAAAAAGGACGATATAATTGCCTGCATTATAGCTCTTTAATGATTTGAAAATCAGCGAATTTCATACATTGTACAATATGACGCTTGTCGCATTGTCCGGCTACTGTTCCGTGTCACATTACTTAGGTAACATCCTGATTAGGCATACATTCAGATGCCACAAAAGCGGCAAAGAGCTTGTACACTTTCGATATGCATTGTCCAACGGCAAAGTAATCATAGTGTACAAATGCCGTTAAACAGATTTTAACAGGAATTTTACACCAAATCGAAGATGCAGAGTCCCGATATTTGATGTATCTATCTCAAAATGCCCAATTCCGCAGAAAGTATTGTCTGACAGCATATTTGTAGTAAATTTATGGGTTTATGCTTGGTATTCACGGGACAAAAGCGTACCTTTGTGTCGTGAAAGGGTATTCACGGCAAGGGATGTCCGGCAAAGAGCGTTCTTGATTTTATTTTCCTGTGGTTTTGTCCCGTTTTTGTCCCGTCAGGGATTTGTATCACGATACATGGTTTTGTAATATTGCTGAATATCAATGATTTGCAAATGACAGAAGCGAGAAAAATGCGCTAACCACCAGTAATAACCAAATATGCCTGCAAAAAAACCGTATAAATCATCAGAAAATTTTCAATCCGTTTGCGTTTGGTTTCCATTTTATGTACCTTTGCCGACGTGGTGTGTAATTCACGAAAAATGAGATGACGGGTTTTCAATGCCGGAGGTCGCAGACTCGGCTGAAAACAGGTGAAGAGAAATTTTCACAAACGCGCTCGTTAATAAACACAACACTTTGTATGTCAATGCGTTACGCAAACGCATCGACAAGGCCGGGGTATGCCCTTCGGTGAAGCGCCCGGCCCCGGAATCGAACGAATTGAACAAATTGCACGAAACAAACGACAATGGCGAAGTCGAACGGAAGCGGCTGGGACTGGTCGGAATCGCTTGCTGAGCGGATGCGCATGCAAAAAAACGGCAATGCCGTACGCTGGTATGTGCTGACGCTGCCCGTATCGCGGCGGGGCCACTATCAGGGGGAGCCGGCACGCGGCCTGAAGGCCGAGCTCGACCGCCGCACCCGCACGGGAGAGCCCCCGTTCGAATACTTCGCACCCTCGTACATCGAGGTGCGCAAGCGCCGCGGCGAACTGGTCGACACGCGCCGCCCGCTGCTCTACAACTACGTCTTCGTGCACGCCTCGGAGGCTGAAATCTACCGGATGAAGCGCTTCCAACCCCAATACAACTTTCTGCCCCGGATTCGGACCGCACGCGAAGAGTACTACCCCTACCTCACGGACCGGGCGATGGAGAACCTGCGGTGGGTCGCCGCCTCCTACTCCGACGTGCTGCCGCTCTACACGCCCGAACCGGGCCAACTGATGAAGGGCGACCGCGTGCGCATCACCGAGGGGCAGTTCAAGGGGGTCGAGGCGACGGTCATCTCCCAGCCCGGAGCCGGACGCAAGGAGGTGATGGTCTGCGTCGAGGGGTGCATGTACGTCCCGCTGCTCGCGGTCGAGCCCGGGCAGTATGAGGTCATCGCCCTGAATGCCGACAACCGCCACATATATACGCGTCTGGGCAGCAGCCGCCTGCCCGACCTACTCCACGAGGCGATGGGCCGCTTCCACACGCCCGAAGGGGTGACAGAAGAGGACCGCCGCACGGCCCGCGAGGTGTTGCGCCAGTACGGGAGCCTGCAGCTTGAGAGCGACGTGATGCGCTGCAAGCTCTACGCGATGCAGCTCCCCGCCCATGCGATACTCGGCGACCGGACGGCCTTCGAGCAGCTGCTCGGCACGATGCGGAGCATCCTCCCGCTGCTGCGGGCCGAACAGGCGCGGGCGCAGCTGCTCGTCTCGCTCTACGGCTGCACGAACAGCTGCATCTACCGCGAGGAGGCCCACCGCGCCGTCGACCCGTGGCGCGAAGAGAACCCCGTCAAGAAGAATAAACAGCAACTCATCCGCCGTCTGGACGACTACGACCGCTGGCTGGGGCACTGCCCCAATGCCGCCGGCCCCGAGCGGACGGCCGTCGTTGGATAATCACATCCGTTCAATCTCACCCTGCCGGGAGGTGCCGATGGCCCAGATGCCACTCGCTGCACGACACGTCCATGCATCCCGGCTCAAATACACATATTTATGCCATTCATTCTCTCTTTCCTGATTGCCCTGCTGAGCGTCTGGTGGATTCATCCGCTGCTGGTCAAGATTGCCCTCGACAAGAACATCGTCGACAACCCCAACGCGCGCAAGCTGCAGCGCAAGCCGGTCCCCGTGCTGGGAGGCATCGCCGTCTTCTTCGGCTCGGTCATCGGTCTGGGCTGCGCCGGATTCTGGTACGACTGCTCCGAGTTGTTCATCGTCGTGGTGGCGATGATGATTATGCTCTACACCGGAACGCTCGACGATATCCTCGACCTCTCGCCCGCATTGCGGTTTCTGATTGAGATTTTCACGGTGCTGCTGCTGGTCTACATCGGAGGATACAGCCTCAACGACTTCCACGGACTGTGGGGCATTCACCAGATTCCGCAGTATGTGGCCGTGCCGCTGACGGTCGTGGCGGCCGTGGGCATCATCAACGCAATCAATCTGATGGACGGAGTGGACGGACTCTCGTCGGGCTACTGCATCCTGACAAGCATCTTCTTCGGTGTGATGTTCTGGGCTGTAGGCGACTGGTCCCTGTCCATACTGGCGCTGGTGGCAGCCGGGTCGCTCATACCCTTCTTCCTGCACAACCTGTTCGGCAAAACGTCGAAGATGTTCATCGGCGACGGCGGCACGCTGGTCATGGGCATCGTGATTTCGGTCTTCGTCATGCGGACGCTGACGCACGGCACCTGCTGCGAAATCTACGATGCAAAGCATGTCGGGCTGATTCCCTTCATGCTGGCAGTGCTCTCGGTTCCGGTCTTCGACACGCTCCGCGTGATGACGACGCGCATTCTGAAGCGCAAGTCGCCATTCCATCCCGACAAGACGCACCTGCACCACATGTTCATCCGTCTGGGCTGCTCGCACGCCGCCACGACGCTGGCCATTCTGCTGCTCAACCTGTTCGTCGCCCTGTGCGGCTGGCTCAGCAACCTGGCAGGATGCTCTATTGACGTACAGTTGTACATTGTGGTCATTGCCTCGCTGCTGATTACCGTGGGGCTCTATAACTTCATGGAGTACCAGATTCGTCACAAGACGCATCTTTTGCTGATTCTCCACCGATTCGGCTACCGCACGCACCTCAACCGCACGGGCATCTTCTTCTGGCTCCAGAAGAAGATGGACAGGATGTAATCCTGTATCAATTGAAAGGGTAAAAGTAAAATCGATTCAAAATCATAAAATCATGAAAGGTATTGTACTGGCAGGTGGATCCGGCACCCGGCTCTACCCGATTACGAAAGGGGTCAGCAAACAGATGCTCCCCATTTTCGACAAACCGATGATTTATTATCCCATCTCGGTGCTGATGCTGGCCGGGATTCGGGAGATTCTCATTATCTCGACGCCGGCCGACCTGCCCGGGTTCAAGCGGCTGCTGGGTGACGGGTCAGACTTTGGCGTCCGGTTCGAATATGCCGAGCAGCCCTCACCCGACGGGCTGGCTCAGGCCTTCCTGATTGGTGAGCAGTTTATCGGCGACGATTCGGTATGCCTCGTCCTCGGAGACAACATCTTCAACGGCAACGGCTTCTCGGTTATGCTGCACGAAGCCGTGCGGTCGGCCGAGAAGGACCACAAGGCGACGGTCTTCGGTTATTGGGTCAGCGACCCCGAGCGCTACGGTGTAGCGGAGTTCGACAACGAGGGCAATTGTCTTTCAATCGAGGAGAAACCCGCTAAGCCCAAGTCCAATTATGCGGTCGTGGGGCTTTACTTCTATCCCAACAAGGTGGTGGATGTGGCCAAGAGTATCAAACCTTCGGCTCGCGGTGAACTGGAAATTACCTCGGTGAACCAGCGGTTCCTGGATGATGGAGAGCTGAAGGTCCAGACCCTCGGGCGGGGTTTTGCCTGGCTTGATACCGGAACGCACGATTCGCTGGCCGAAGCCTCGACCTATGTTGAAGTGATTGAAAAACGGCAGGGTCTGAAAATTGCCTGCCTCGAAGGTATCGCCTTCCGAAAAGGGTGGATAACGGCAGACAAAATGCGCGAGTTGGCGCAGCCGATGCTGAAAAACCAGTACGGGCAGTATCTGCTGAAAGTGATTGACGAGGTTGCCCAAACCGGTAAGAGTAATCTGGATTAATAATATATCTGTTCCAAACTTATAGAAATGGAAGTAATCAAGACAAATATCGAAGGTGTGGTGATCATAGAGCCCCGCATCTTCCGGGATGACCGCGGTTATTTCTTCGAATCCTTCTCGCAGCGCGATTTTCAGGAGAAAGTCTGCAATACGGTTTTCGTACAGGACAACGAAAGCAAGTCGAGTTACGGCGTACTTCGCGGTCTGCACTTTCAGAAGACGCCTTATGCGCAGTCGAAACTCGTCCGTGTAATCAAGGGGGCCGTATTAGATGTCGCCGTGGATATCCGCAAGGGCTCGCCGACCTTCGGACAGCACGTTGCCGTGGAATTGACCGAAGACAACCATCGCCAGTTCTTCATTCCCCGTGGGTTTGCCCATGGATTCAGTGTGCTGACCGACGAGGTTATTTTCCAGTACAAGTGTGACAACTTCTATGCACCGCAGTCGGAAGGTGCGCTGGCCTGGGACGATCCCGATCTGGGAATCGACTGGCGGATTCCGACCGACAAGGTCCTTCTTTCGGAAAAGGATCGCCATCACAGCCGTCTGCGCGATGCGGAGTGGCTTTTTGATTACAACGAAAAACTCTATTAGGCGATGAAGATTCTTGTAACGGGTGCCAACGGTCAGTTGGGACGTGAGATGCGTATTGTCAGTCGGGATACGAACCACGAATTTGTCTTCACGGATGTCGTCGAGGCGGAGGGCGTACAGACGACCCGGCTCGATATCACCGACCTGGAGGCAGTTCGTCGCACCGTCCGGGAGGAGCAGATTGACTGCATTGTCAACTGTGCAGCCTATACGAATGTCGACAAGGCGGAGAGCGACGAGGCTTTCTGCCGGGTGTTGAATGCCGAAGCGCCTCGCAATCTGGCTCAGGCCATGAAGGAGGTGAACGGTCTGTTAATTCATATCTCGACGGACTATGTTTTTGGCGGGGATCCCTACAATACGCCTTGCCGGGAGGACCAAAAAGGTACTCCGACCGGAGTCTACGGACAGACCAAGCTTGAAGGAGAGCAGTATATTCTCGGCATGGGTTGCAAGTATGTCATTCTTCGTACCGCCTGGCTCTATTCCGAATTTGGTCGGAACTTTGTCAAGACGATGCTCAACCTCACGTCGACCAAACCGCAGTTGAAGGTTGTGTTCGACCAGGCCGGCACCCCGACCTATGCCTACGATTTGGCGTTGGCCATCCGAACGATCCTTGCCGATTATGCGGCCAGTGATACAACGCAGGGATATGCCAAGGGCGGTATCTACCACTATTCGAACGAAGGGGTCTGCTCGTGGTTCGACTTTACGAAGGCGATTGCCGCCTATGCCGGAAATACGACGTGCGACATCCAGCCCTGCCACAGTGACGAGTTTCCCAGCCCTGTCAAACGTCCGGCCTATTCTGTGCTGGACAAGACCAAGATCAAGGAGACATTCGGCCTTCGGATTCCGTATTGGGTCGATTCGCTGAAGATTTGCATGGACAATCTTAAAAACATGTAGTCATGAACAATTTCAAACGCAATATCATCATTACCGGTGGAGCCGGTTTTATCGGTTCGCATGTCGTACGGCTTTTCGTTACGAAATACCCCGACTATCATATTATCAACCTCGACAAGCTGACCTATGCCGGGAATCTGGCCAATCTGAAGGATATCGAGCAGGCTCCGAACTATACCTTCGTCAAGGCGGATATCTGTGATTTTGATACCGTTCTTGCGCTGATGCAACAGTATGAGGTGGATGGCATTATCCATCTGGCGGCCGAAAGCCACGTGGATCGTTCGATTAAGGATCCCTTCACCTTTGCACGAACCAATGTCATGGGAACCCTTTCGATGCTTGAAGCTGCACATCGCTATTGGAGTTCGCGTCCCGAGGGCTTTGAAGGCAAACTTTTCTACCATATCTCAACTGACGAGGTTTATGGTGCACTGAAAATGACGCATCCCGAGGGTATCAAGCCTCCTTTCACAACTACGGCATCCTCTTCAGAGCACCATCTGGCTTATGGTGAGGAGTTCTTCTACGAAACGACGAAGTATAATCCGCACAGCCCCTATTCAGCCTCCAAGGCTTCGAGTGACCACTTCGTGCGGGCTTATCACGATACTTACGGCATGCCGACTATCGTGACCAACTGCTCGAATAATTATGGCCCTTATCAGTTTCCGGAGAAGCTGATTCCGCTGTTTATCAACAATATCCGCCATCGTAAGCCTCTGCCTGTTTACGGAAAGGGTGAGAATGTCCGCGACTGGCTGTATGTCGAGGATCATGCTCGTGCAATCGATCTGATCTTCCATCGCGGAAAGGTAGCTGATACCTACAACATCGGAGGATTCAACGAGTGGAAGAATATCGACTTGATTAAGGTGGTTATTAAGACGGTTGATCGACTCCTTGGGCGTAAAGAGGGTGAGGATATGGATCTGATTACCTACGTAACGGACCGTCCGGGCCATGACATGCGTTATGCAATCGATTCGTCGAAGTTACAGCGTGAACTGGGTTGGGAACCCTCGTTGCAGTTTGAGGAAGGTATCGAGAAGACCGTTCGCTGGTATCTGGATAACCAGGCTTGGATGGATAACATCACTTCAGGTGAATATGAAAAGTATTACGATGCGATGTATAAAAATCGATGAATAATTTTGTCTAGTTCTGTTTCAATCTTCTAACACCTTTCTTGATAGAGTAAAACATTGTTCCTTGGAGAGATCTCTCTTTTATATTTTAGTATTCGGGTAATCTCTCTTGTAATATTCTTTGTTTAGGGCGTTGTTAATGATGTTTGTTCTTATGTTTGAATTGGCATTTGTTGATCTCAAACTATTGAACAACCAAACATCCTAAATGTATAGAGGTAATTATGAAACGACCAGTTATCGGCTTTATAAGCAGTTCCTCTCCTACTGATAAAAGATCCTCTTCCGGGACTGCTTATACTATAGCCAAGCAATTGGGACGGATGGGAACCTTGATTTGGATTCCATCTTGTCCTTCTAGACTTTATAGATGGTTGGAATTAGTTGTAAAAGCGTTTTCTCGGTGCTTTGGGAAAAATATCTCGTTTGGTTATACGTATATCGGAGCCAAATTATTGGCATCGAACGTACGAACGGATCTTTTTCAGCAATGTGATATTCTGTTTGCTTTTTTTGCTGGTAGTAAGCTAGGTAATTTAAATCTGAAGAATAAACCTTTGATCTATTTGTCGGATGCAACTTTCCCGGCCATGATTAATTATTATCCTCCGTTTTGTAATTTATGGAAGTGGAATATACGCCAAGGTATTGCTCTTGAAAAAAGATCGTTGGATAAGGCTGATGCGTTAATATTTTCTTCAGATTGGAGTGCAAAGTCCGCTATGAAGGATTTGGGACAGTCCGTAAAAAAGATTCATGTGATTGAGTTTGGGGCCAATATCGAGGAAAAGGATATTTCTATTAAAACTTTTGTGTACAATAATCATATTGATCTTTTATTTTTGGGAGTCGAATGGCGGCGGAAGGGTGGAGATATTGCAGTAGAGGCTACTAGATGGTTAAATGAACATGGAGTGTCTGCAACTTTGCATATTGTTGGTATTAGAAACCTAAGTGATGCTATCAAGACATTGCCATATGTTGATTATATTGGATTTTTGAATAAGAATAATCCTGAAGAGTATGATCGATTAATTCAGATCATCAGATCTTGTCATGCATTACTTTTGCCAACTGTCGCTGAATGTTCCGCGATATCTTTTGCTGAAGCGAGTGCTTACGGTTTACCTGTATATACCTATGACACGGGAGGTGTTTCTAATTACATTCAGAATGGGAGAAATGGTTATATGTTGCCATTAGGATCCTCAGGAGCCACTTTCGGTATGAAAATTAAAGAATCTATAGAATCCGGCGAACTAGCCGTGTTGACTCATACCGCACCTCAAGTTTATCTTACGAAGTTAAATTGGAATGTCTGGCATGACCAAATCTCAATATTGATATATAGTATGTTGGCTAAATGAAACTCTTTAATTGTTGTTAGGGATGAGTTTGAAGAAAAATATATTATATAGTACATTTCTTACAGGGGCTAATTATATTTTCCCATTAATAACTTTTCCTTACATAAGTCGAGTATTAGGGGCAGATATTTTAGGTCAATACGAGTTTGCAATTCGAATCGTTGGTTACTTTTTGTTGTTCGCATCTATGGGTATTGCGACGGTAGGTACACGTGAGATTGCTAAATGTGGAGATGATAGGAAGAAAAGATCTGAGGTCTTTTCATCAATATTAACTCTTAATTTAATAACGACTGGAATTATTTTATTATTATATATTTTTAGTATTTTCTTTTTTTCATATTTTAATCGAGTAAAAGAGTTATTATTAATTGGAATATTACAAATTATTTTTACTCCATTCTTAATAGAATGGTTATATAATGGAGTTGAAGATTTCCCTTATATAACAAAGAGATCTTTAATCGTACGGGTTATTTATGTTATTTCTCTTTTTATCTTTGTTCGGCATAGATCAGACGTTGCTATTTATTTTACATTGACTGTTTTATCTATGGTTCTGAATGCCCTTTTTAATTGGGGATATAAGAAGAAATATGTAATAATTTCTTTACATGGACTAAATATAAAACGTTACCTTAAACCATATTTTACATTTGGATTATATTCATTGTTAACATCGATGTATATATCCTTTAATGTAGTTTATTTAGGGATAGTTAGTACAAATGCTGAGGTCGGCTATTATTCGGCAGCAACAAAGTTATTTAGTGTTATTTTAGCATTCTTTACGGCTTTCTCTTCTGTTATGATGCCTCGAATGTCAAATATGCTATCACACAATGACTCAGAACATGTTTCAAGATTAATTTATCAAAGTTTTGAGTTATTATTTCCAGTTTCATTTACCTTAATATTATTGGGGGAGTTATTTGCTCCAGAAATAATATCGATTTTGTCAGGAAATAAATATGAGGGTGCAATTATTCCTATGCAGATCATTCTCCCTTTGATATTAGTTATTGGGATGAAGCAGATATTGATAGTGCAGATTCTTACCCCTCTAAGGAAAGATAAAGCAGTTCTAATAAATTCAGCTATTGGATCTGTTGTTGGTATTACTCTGAATTTTTTATTAGTTCCTCATTTAAATAGTATAGGATCGGCTTTAGTTTGGGAATTGTCTGAAATATCTGTTTTATTATCAGCGCTTTATTTTGTTGCAAAATATGTAGGGAATGTAATACCAATAGGTTTATTAATAAAGAATGTACTTTCATTTAGTGTGTTGGCACTTTTGATCTTTTTTGTTAAAGATAAGTTAGATTATAATCATTATATTTGTTTGATTGTTTCTGTAGTTGTTGTGAGTGTATTAGTTCTATTTATACAGTATTTTGTATTAAAGAATAGCTTATTTATAATGATTATAGATAAATATGTCTCGAAGTTGAGGTGATGACATATTATTCTTTTATAGTCTTACTTAATTGAGACTCTCTGTATTAAATTAGGGACTGTCGTAAAAAGAATAAAACTTTATAACGAATTGATTGCCAATGCAATATAAAATTTGTATCTTAGCTAAAGATAAAAAGAATACCTCCAATTGCCCTA
>JFBN01432907.1_pt1 | contig 42352 bp, 40 predicted proteins | sample 768741 | NCBI WGS metagenome assembly JFBN01 (sample SAMN01983846, study PRJNA193217) | chicken gut metagenome | biome: terrestrial biome; isolation source: ceca of Broiler chicken | host: Gallus gallus | place: United Kingdom: England | collected 2010-09-07
TCTTTTTCTTTTTAATAGCTTGCGCTACCGTGAAAATACTCTAAATGTGGATGATAGTTTTGGCATGGCTAGCAAATTGTAGTGTTAACAGCTCAAATTGTAGTTTCTGCTAGAAATGAAAGGCACGAGCCAAATTCCAAACGTTTCGAGACGATGTATCGACTGTATGCGTAGAAAAGTTACGAAGGCTTGCCCAGTGCAGCGGTAGCGAAACGTTAAAAGGTTTTTCTTTTTGGTTCGTTTTTCTTTTGACTTTTCAAAAGAAAAATGAACATAAAATTTTATATTGTGCCGAACCGGCACTTTATTTGATTTGAATTCTTTAACAAGTAAAGAACTTGATAAATAGAAATTGGTAAAAAAAGAACTGTTGCATAAACTTTTGCAACAGTTCTTTTTTTAATTTTGAACCTTTTTGAGAATATGATTGCACAGTAAAAATAGTGCAACCATATAAAAAATCAACACCCCTATGGATAAAAGCGAGGCTTCCTGTCCGTGGGTGATAGCGCGCAGCAGGGTGCTCGTATGGGTAAGCGGCAGACATTCAATGAAGTAATGCAGGGCAAGGGGCAGTTTGTCCGTGTTGAAGAATGTACCGCAGAGAAAGGACATGGGCAGCAGAATATACGTATTGAAGCGCGCCATATCCTCGAAAGTCTGTACCGTCATGGCAGCGTAAAAACCGATTTGCGCGAAGATGATGCAGTTTATGATTAAAATCATCAGAAACAGCGGCGTGATGGAAAAATGCGCGCCGAATAAATAGGCGAGAATGATGATTATGGCGGAAGATATCATGCCGCGCAGTACGGCGGCGAGGACTTTTCCCGCGACGAAGGCGAGCGGCTTTATCGGGGCGATGAAATATTCTTCCAGTGATTTGTGATAGACTTTTTCCGCATGAACGGGCGTCAGGCTGTTGAAGGCGATGTTCATGGAGTTAAGCGCCAAAATCCCCGGCACGAGAAAATCAAGGTATGAACCGCCCGTACCGGTATTGATGGCGCGCCCCAGCCCCCAGCCGAAAGCTACCATATATAATATAGGGGCAACCATGCGGCTTAGAATGAATTTTATCATGCGGTGTTTTAAAACGACCCAGTCGCGCCAGAACACCGTCCAGATATCGTAGAGCATCAGTTCACCGTCCTTCCCGTCAGTTCGACGAATACGTCTTCCAGATTGCTGTGGCGGATGGTCGTACTCACATCCAGCGTGGAGGCAAATTCGGCAGCCAGCTGGCGTGCATCGAAAAATCTGTACTGGCGGCTCGTTTCGCCGTCCCATTCCACTACGTATTTGCCGAGCTGGCGGCAAAGCTGCACTGGTGTATCGAGTTTAATCAGTTTGCCTTTATTTAAAATGGCGACGCGGTTGCAGAGGTTTTCCGCTTCTTCGATGTAGTGCGTCGTCAAAACGACCGTTACGCCGTCTTTGGGCAGGCGGCGGATTAAGTCCCAGATGCGGCGGCGCACCTGCGGGTCGAGCGCGACAGTCGGTTCGTCCAGAAACAGTATTTTCGGATTGTGCATGAGAGCGCGGACGATTAGAAGGCGCCGCTTCATGCCGCCGGACAGTTTTTTGACGCTGTCGTTTACTCTGTCCTGGAGTTCTACATATTCAAGCAGCTCGCTGATGCGGTTGCGGCGCTGTTTTGTCGGCATATGGTGCAGTCTGCCGTGCAGTTCCATATTTTCCCAGACGGTTAAATCCTGGTCGAAATTTATATGCTGCGGGACGACGCCGATGTATTTTTTTATTTCCTGTTCATGGTCGAAAATATTTTTGCCGTTGTAGAGAATGTCGCCGCTCGTCGGGCGGGTCAGCATGGTAAGCATGCGGATTGTCGTCGTCTTGCCCGCTCCGTTCGGACCGAGCAGACCGAATATCTCGCCGCTTTGTATATTCAGGCTGAGATTGTCGACAGCCGTTTTTAAGATAAGCTTTCCTTCTTTATTTTTTGAAGAAAATGTTTTTACTAAAGAATTAATTGTCAGCATCTGTTCACCTTTTATTTTGTCAAAGCCACAGGGAAGATGATTTTATCCTCCGGATTATGGCAGTTCTGATAGATATCCGCTTTCACGCCGAAAACGGTTGCCAGATTGGCAGGATTTAAGACGTTTTGCGGTGCGCCCTGCGCGAAAATCTGCTTGTCCTTAATGATGACGATATCGTCGGCGTACATGCGGGCATGGTTGATGTCGTGCAGCACCATGATAATCGTCATGTTTTCGCGCCGGTTCAGCTCGGTGATAATCTGCATGACTTCGAGCTGATGAGCGATATCGAGATACGTCGTCGGTTCGTCCAGAAGCAGAATTTGCGGCTGCTGGGCAAGTGCCATTGCTATCCAGGCGCGCTGGCGCTCTCCGCCGGAGAGGGTGGATACAAGACGGGAGGATAGTTTGCCGATTTTCGTTTTGGTCATGGCTTCGTCAATGATGGCTCTGTCTTTGTTGTTATCGCTGCTTTTAAAAAGCGAGCGGTACGGAAAACGGCCGTAGGAAACGAGCTCTTTTACCGTTAAATCGGCGGGCGTCGTTGCGCCTTGCGGCAGTATTGCCATTTTTTGCGCGATTTTTTTGCGCGGCCAGTTTTTTATATTTTGTCCGTCCAGAAAAATATCACCCTGATAATGGCGCGACAGACCGGAGACGGCTTTTAAAAGCGTGGATTTGCCGCAGCCGTTCGGGCCGATAATAGCCGTGCGTTTACCTTCTTTAAAGTCAAGACTGATATCGCTCAGGATGAGTTTGTGATTTATGTTTATCGTTAAATTGCGTGTCGTCAGCATACTAAAGCTCCTTTCTTAAGAGAAACAGAAAGAACGGAGCGCCGAGTATCGCCATGAAGATGCCGACGGGCAGCTCCATAGGAGCAAAGGCGACACGCGAGAAAGTATCGCTGTACGTTACGACGGCGATGCCGAGCAGCGCCGAAGCGGGCACGAGAAAGCGGTAGTCCGAGCCGATAATGAGGCGTGCCGTATGCGGCACGATAAGGCCGACAAAGCCCAAAAGGCCTGCTACCGATACGGCGCTGGCGGCAAGCAGTGCGCCGATTGCTGTGAGGATGATGCGCGTGGCTTCGACATTGACGCCGAGTCCTTTGGCGATATCATCGCCCAGCTGCAGGATATTGAGATGGCGTGAGCCGAGCATGGCGAGAATAAAACCGATTACGGCGTACGGCAGAATGATTTCCACATGCGGCCAGGAACGGGCGGAAAGACCGCCGACCATCCACATCAGCGCGCCGTGCACTCTGTCGCTGTAAAGGACAAGTATTGCCGAGATGCCTGCTCCCAAAAAGGCGGAAACGGCGACACCGGCTAAGATTATGCGCAGCGGACGGATGCCGTTCTTCCAGGCCAGCGCGTAAATGCAGACGGCGGCGAACATCGCTCCGATGAAAGCTATCGGTGTGATTAAATATTCCATGTCGGGAAACAGAACGATTACGAGAATACCCGTAAGTCCCGCGCCGGAGGAAATGCCGATGATATGCGGGTCGGCGAGCGGGTTTTTCATCACAGCCTGAAGGATTGCTCCGGCGATGGCGAGGTTCATGCCGACGAGTGCCGCAACGATGGTGCGCGGCAGACGGATGTTCATTAAAATCTGCTGGTGAGCGCCGACAGCGCCGCTTGATACGCTTTGCCACAGTTCGGTAAAAGGAATAGCAACTGCACCGCTTAAAACGCTGCATAAAAAACCGCTGAAAGCTAAAATGGCGAATACTATGAGCATGAGTATTCGCCATTTGTCAATTGCTATGCCAAATTTCGTATTTTCATTTATTGATGTATTGTGCATAGTTTCATCCACCATTAGTTGAATTTATCAGGATATGCAAGTCTGGCCATCGTTTCCACCGCTTCCGGATAATGAATGCCCGGGCTTAAAAGGAACATTTCCTGCGGCAGGAAATAAACTCTGTTTTCCTTAACGGCTGGAAGCGTCTGCCAGGCAGGGCTCGTTTCCACGTTTTTCAGCATGGCTTCTTTTATTGTTTCCATTTTGCCCATGCTCGTTATGAAGATTATTTCCGGATTTTTATCCACGAGCGTTTCCATGCTGTACGGTGCGGCCGTCGGATTGCTTTCGAGCGGTGCTATGCCGTCGGCGATATTGGTGAAGCCGAGAATTTGCGCCACGGAACCGGCGATACTGCCGTCAAGCTGTACGGTAACGTTCTGAGCAGTGCTGTGCAGGATGGCGATGCGTTTTTCTTCCTGCGGCAGTTTATTCTTGATGGCGGCGATTTTGCTGTCCATATCTGCATTGAGCTGAGCAGCTTTATCAGGATTGCCTGCAATCTGGCCGAGAACATCGACAGTACGCTTTACCTGGTTGTATGTGCGCATATCGAGCACGATTACGGGAATGTTGTTGTCTGCAAAAGTGGATACGAATTTGTCGTTCATGCCCTTGTAGGCGATTACTAAATCCGGCTGCTGTTCGATTACTTTTTCCAGATTGATGTTGTAGACATTGCCGACTTCTGGCAGGTTTTTATCTTCGTCCGATATGCCTGCCTTAGCCGATACGCGGGCGATGATTTTGCCGTCCACGGCATGCAGCGGTTCCAGAAAGGATGCTGACAGCGGGATAATCCGCTCCGGTTTCTGGGTGAGCGTAACGGTTCTTCCGGCCTCGTCCGTGACTGTCAGGTAAGCGCCTTCAGATGAAGCCCTTGCTGTATCCTTTTTTTCACTGCCGCAGCCGCCCAGAAACATCAGACAGCATACGGCGGACAATACGATGGCAAATAATGATTTTATTTTTCTCATGGCAATACGCTTATTTCTTTCTTCTTGTCAAAATCGTGGAAAGATAATTGAGTTTTTTGTCTTTCTGCGCCGGTAAATCCGTGATGATTTCCTCATCCGGCAGTCCGCAGCGGCTGACGAGCACGGCATTGTCAATCATGTCGTTTTTGGTCAGCGCGTCGACAATTTCTGGATAATTTTTGTAGACTTTCATCATCACGACATTGCTGGAAACGGCAAGCGCTTTATCAATGGTTTCTTTATCGGCCGTTGCCGGAATGACGCTGATGATATCGTTGCCTTCCACGAGCGGATAGCCGAGTTTGCTGCCGATGGCGCAGAATGCCGGAACGCCCGGTATCGTTTCGATATTAATATCCTTTTCCGCAGCCAAGAGGCGGTAAACGTAAATATACGTGCTGTAGAACATCGGGTCGCCCAATGTTAAGAATACGACATTTTTGCCGGCTTGCAGCAGAGCGAGAATTTCTTCTTTATTTTTCTGCCAGGCATCCGTCGTTTCAAAGTTTACAACCATCGGAAATACCTGATAGACAATTTCGATGTCTTTTTTCAAATACGGTTTAGCGATGCTCAGCGCCACGCTGCCGTCTTTCTTTTCCGTTTTCGGTGCAATTAGGACATCGGCATTTTCGATTGCCTTAATCGCTTTCATTGTCAATAATTCCGGGTCTCCAGGTCCTACTCCTATGCCATAAAAAGTTCCTGCCATTAAAAATCCTCCTGTACAAAAAGGTATGCAGCAAAAAATCTGCTACATACCTTATTTTATTACTTGTTTTGATACGTTATTTATTTTACACTTGCAAAATGGAGTGCGTCAAGCTTGATAAAAATTATTCAGCTTCAAGAGCATTCCATGCTTCATCGGCTCTGTCTACGAACAGCTGGCGGATATTTTCATTTTCGCCCAGACCATGGATATATGTTTTTACATTGAAGCCTTCCGCCTGCAGAATTGATTTATGCGAGTCAGGTTCATCGCCCGCCATATCATTGTTGGCATGGTCGCCTGCTACCATCATAAGCGGCATTATGGTTACGTTTTTAATGTTTTGTGCTTTGAGCTTGGAAATTACATCTTCAAGATTTGGCTTGCCTTCAACAGTATAAATCATTACTTTTCCGTTATAAAGGTCATTTAAGCGGTCCTGCATAACGGCATAATAAGCGTTTGCAGGGTCTGGTGTACCGTGTGCCATGATAAGTACAGCATCATCTTTACCGAGTTGCGGGAGTTGAGAGCCGAGTGCTTTCATCGTTGTTTCAACATCATCTCGCTGATTTTCTTGTCCCATCCAGTACATAAGCGGTGTACCGATTGTCATTTTTTTGAACTGGGTTTTGTATACATCAAATACGGCCGTTTTATATTTATATTCAATGCCTGGAATTATATCTAGTGAAGTGAGAGCGACACGATTGTATCCTTCCGCTTTCAACTGTTCTAAAGCTTGTTCCGGTGTAGGGATAGTAATACCTTCATTTGCTTTTACACGGTCGATAATGATATGGGAAGTGAATGCAAGCACAACTTTTGTATCCGGATGAGCTGCCTGAATTTGTTTTACCGTAGCTTCAATCGTTTTAGCGCGTGTTTCCGGGAAAGTTGTACCGAAACTCATAATAAGGATTGCATCTTTGTTTGGAGCTTTTTGCAGTTCAGGATTATCAGTGTTATATGTACGAACACCGATTTCAGTAGCTTGCAAAAGCGCCTGCGTAGGGGTTTTTACTTCAGTGCTTAAGCTGTAGGCAGCAAAAGATGTAGCGGAAACACTGGTAAGTGCAACGCATGCCATAGAGGCGATTAACATTTTTTTCCATTTAGATTTCATATTATCGTTCCTTTCTTCGTACTTACGGTTGGTGAATGAATTCAGGCGTAAGTTTTGGGTGGGCTATCACGATAATACCTGCATATTTATTTTTAGGTTAAAAGTTCATAAAAAAAGAACTCTCTGCGCGCCGGAGAGTTCTTTACAGTATTCAATAAAAAAGCCTCTATAAATAATTAAAATATAGAGGCAGGATTTCAAATACTAAAAATCTCCTACCTATCTCTCGCAGGTCATAACGGTGATTGACAAACAGGCAGTTCTTCTGACTCAAGTTCACAGCTCCTTCAAGCCTTCCCAGGCAAAACCCAGTGACATAAATTTGAAGTCGCTCCCTTCTACAGCGGCGGGACCGTAGCAGCTTGTACTGCTTTCTCTATTAAGTCCGATACACGGACACCTGTTCCACTCAGTATGCAGTTATTAATGAAATTAATGATTGTATTAATTCCATCTACTTAAAGATATCATTATATATACATCGTGTCAAGATTTTATTGTATTTGCCATGTTAAGTGATTTCTTAGGCAGTATAATACTTTATATTTAGTGAGGTTAAGTGATAACATCGAACGAATATAAAGTATTATACTGCCGGTAGGGGCTAAATATTTTGCACTGGCATAATATATAATATGTTTGTTATTTGGTCGGCACATTCAATGTATCGGTCGCTAGCCCGAACTTCGTAATGCCCGCGCCTTTCAGTTTGTCGAGCAGCGCCATTATCTTGCCGTAGTCGATATTTTCATCGGCTCTGACGACGACGGCGAAATTTTCATTCTGGCTGTACTGCACTTTGGCATTTTCAATGAGCGTCTCCTCGTCAATCGGCTGGTCTTCCAGATACAGTGTTCCGTCGGCTTTCAGCGTGACGAGATAATTGACGTTAGTCTGGGTCTGAGCGTTTTCCACTTTCGGCATATTGACGGGGATTGTCTTTAAATCCACCATGTACAGCGTGCTCAGCATGAAGAATACGAGCAGGAAGAACATGATATCAATCATCGGGATAATCATTACTTCCGGCTTGCGGAAAGAACGTCGGTCGCGAAGGCGCATTATTTATCACCTCGGTCAAATAAATCTTCCAGAAGCGAAAACGCCTGTTCCATGTCCGTTACGATGCGGTCGATACGCTGCACGAAATAGGCATGAATGGCGAGCGACAAAATGGCGACGCACAGCCCTGTTGCCGTAGCGATAAGCGCTTCGCCGACACCGCCGGTAATGGCGATGGCCTGTCCTTCCTGCAAATTGAAGATACTGAAAGCCGAAATCATGCCGACGATTGTGCCGAGCAGCCCGAGCAGCGGCGCCATCGTTACGATTACATTCAGATAGTACAGGCGCGCCCTGAATTTGGACAGGCTGATACCGGACTGAACTTCCAGAAAAGTGGACAGATTGATATGCGTGGTGTTCATTTTGTTGAAGGCAAAGCTGATTAAAGACGCTAAATCGCCTTTAGTGTTTGCCGCCAAGTTTTTAGCCTCGTCGATTTTGTTGTTTATCATCAGATGATAGAATTTTTCCGTGAATTTGCGGCCGGAGTCGGCTTTAGCAAAATAAAATAAGCGTTCCACACCTACCGTGATTACAAAAACGGAGCACAGAAGCAGAATGTACATGACAAATCCGCCCTTGTGAAAATATTCAACGCCCTGCATTAACAGTTCCATAAAAAATCCTCCTGCAAAAAGATTGTGTATTATAATGTATATAGATTTCTCGATACGCTAATCATAGTCTTATCGGGAAAAAATGTCAATTTGAATATAATTTAAGCAAGGGAGATTGTTGTATGATTAAGACGAAAATAACGGTAGGACACAGCAATATAGCGGATTTTCTGCAAAAATACCAGAATGTGGAACATTTTCTCGCTTACTGCAAACAATGTCAAAATTATAACAGTAAATGGTCCTGTCCGCCGCTGGCGGTAAATCCGCGAACGTATCTGGATGATTACAGCGAAATTTATTTAATCGGTCTGCAAATGTTTTACGATGAAGAAACGAAACGGCAGGTAAATACAAAAGAAAAAATCGTAGATTTTTCGGCTAAATTACTGCGAAAAATGAAAAATAAATTTTCGGATGAACTGCTCACTATTGAAAAGGAATTTCCAAACACGGTTTCCTTTTCTTCCGGCGGCTGCGCATGGTGCTGTAAATGTACGCGCTCGTCCGGTCAGCCGTGCCGCAAACCGGAGAAGATGCGTTATTCACTTGACTCTTTCGGCATTGATTTGGGCAAAGTTACGGAAGAATTTCTGAATATAAAGCTTCTTTGGGGACTTGATAAACTGCCGGATTATCATACATTAATTCATGCGCTTGCCGTTAAAGATGATACGGACGGAGAGATTTTGCAGAAACGGTTGGAAAATTTATCTATTGAGGCTGAAACCGTTATATTATAAAGCTATATTTTTTTCGGCGAAAAGAATTTGTGCATATCCGCTTTCTCCAATTCGAGCAGGCGGATTTTTTTATTAATGCCACCGGCATAACCGGTCAGACTGCCGCTTTTGCCAACGACGCGGTGGCAGGGAATGATGATGGAGATTTTATTGTGTCCCACTGCTCCGCCGACTGCCTGTGCCGACATACGGGAGAGATTTTTCCGCTTGGCAAGATGGGCGGCGATGTCGCCGTAGGTAGTCGTCTGTCCGTAGGGAATTTGCAAAAGGATTTGCCATACCTCCTGTTGGAAGGCTGTGCCGGACGGATGAAGCGGCGGCGTAAAATCCGGCTGTTTGCCGCTGAAGTAAATATCGAGCCATCTTTTTGCTTCCGACAGAACAGGCGTATTTGTTTCTGTACAATCATCAGCAAGTCCGGCCGCAAAATATTTCTGACATTCAAACCATGCGCCGGTAAGTCCGGTATCGTCGGCGGCGAGTAGCATATTGCCCAGCGGTGAGGTGTAATGCGCTGTGTAAATCATGAAATCACTTCTTCCTGTTTTTTGTTTTCGGTGCGTAATCCTTCATGCCTTCAATAGCGCCGCCAGCCACCGCCCAGAGATACAAGCTGGCGACACTGCCGTACGGGGAAAAGCGGCGGCGGTATTTTTCAAACAGTTTGCGCGTGATTTGGCGGTGATGGTACGTCATGCGCAGACCGCGCTGCACGGCTAAATCGTCAAAGCTGAATACGTTCGGCCGCTCCAGACAGAACAGCAAAATCATTTCCGCTGTCCATACGCCGATGCCTTTTAGTGAGCAAAGCTCTTCAATAGCTGCTTCATCTGATTTAGAGCGGATTTTTTCCAAATCAAATTCGCCGCTGTGAACCTTGCGGGCAAAGTCGGTTATATAGGCAATTTTGCGGGAGGAAATGCCGCAGGCGCGCAGTTTCTCCTCGCCGGCATTTAAAATATGCTCCGCATTGACTATAGTTAAAGTATCCTGCAGTCTCTGCCAGATAGTTGCCTGCGCCTTATTGGAAATCTGCTGACCGACGATATGATGAACGACGGAGGAGAATAAATCCGTATCCACTTCCCGTTTTATATAGCCGATTTTGTCGATTACTGCAGCTAGAATTTTGTCTTTCTGTTTTAAATAATTTATTTCCGTTTCACCGTAGTGAAAATACATATAATCACCTCTGATTTATTTTTGAATAAACTGTTTTGGTGTCGGTATAAGAAAGGCGAAAATCGCGCCGAAGATGGCGGCTATCCAAAGAACCTGTAGAGCTGCCGTCAGTCCCCACGTATCTGCACCCCAGCCGACGAGCGGTGAAAACAGTCCGCCCATGGTGGTGCTGAGCCCGAGTGTTACGCCGGAGGCGAAACCAACGTTTTTGCCGAGAAATGTCTGACCGAGTACGACAATCGGGCTGTACGGTGCAAAGAGCGAAAAGGCTACGGGGATTAAAAGAACTGTCGACAGCCATAAATTCGTACTGTTGGCAAAAAACAGCATGGTGGGTATCATGATTAGAAAAGACGCGCGCATTATGCGGATGAAGCCGAACCGGTCGGCCATTATGCCGCCGATAAAGGTGATGACGGCGCCGAGAAAAAAGAGAATGGACAGAGCAAGACTTCCCTGCGACGGCGAAGCATTCAAAACGTGTATCCAGTAAATTGGAATAAATGTGTTGCAGACGGTAAAGCCGATGGAACGGACGAAAATAACGACGGTCAGTTTGCCGAATGATTTCCAGTCGTTGCGTTTTTCGGCTTGTGAGTGGGTTTTTATCTCTTCGATATCGGCCGTTTCTATCTGTTTGAGGATTTTCGGCATGAAATAGTAGAGCAGAGCGGCAAAAACGATATTGATGATACCGAAAATGACTAAGCCGTAAATATGAAAAGCGTAGGCACAGAAACCGGCGACGATAGGGCCGACGGCAAAACCGGCATTACCGCCGACGGAAAAGCTGCCCAGAGCTTGTCCTTTCAGTTTTCCGGAAATTTTGTTGACGGCGCGCGCCGCTTCCGGATGGTAAATGGAAGAGCCGAAGCCGCAGAACATACAGCAGAGAAATATCAGCCAGTAGTTATCCGTGAAACCGAGCAGTGTAATGCAGATACCGCAAAGCAGCGGTCCGAGCGGGATGAACCACGGTTTGGATATTTTGTCGGAATAGTAGCCGAAAATGGGCTGCGAGACGGACGACAATAGCATATTGGCAAAAATGAGCGTCGCCGCGTCCTGATAATTCAGATTGTACGTAGCGATAAAATACGGCAAAAGGGCAGGGATAGCGCCCTGCGCCCAGTCCACCGCAAAATGCCCCATGGTGAACAGATATACGTAGGGATTTAATTTTTTCATGATAAGACCTTCTTAATATAAAATTCGATACTACGATTTTATCACAGATTAATGAGGCTATAAATGCAAAAACAGCGTACAATCTGAAAGAGATTGTACGCTGTAGTTTTAAAAAGAAACTTTCCCCCTTAGTAGTTAAGGGAAATATGGATTTATGGGGGAAAGAGAGAGAGTTAGCATGTTATTTCAATTTCCAAGCGATATCGGAAAGGAATAACTGGTCTTTGAAAGCATCGAGGTCGAGGTCTTTCGTGATATGAACGAATTCAATGCCCATGATGTTTGCCCAGTCGCGGAGCTGTTCAGCCGTTACAGTGTAGCTGATTACGCAGTGATGTGCGCCGCCTGCCAAAATCCATGCTTCAGCCGATTTTTCCAGGCAAGGAAGCGGTTTCCACATAACGCGGGCAACAGGGAGGTTCGGCATAGGCATAATCGGTTTAACGCATTCAACATCGTTTACGATAAGGCGCATTCTGCCGCCCATGTCGATTAATGTAGCGACAATGGCATTGCCTGCTTTGCCTTCGAATACGAGACGGGCCGGAGCATCTTTGCCGCCGATGCCGAGTTCATGCACTTCGATTTTCGGTTTGCCTGCAGCAACGCTCGGGCATACTTCGAGCATATGCGCACCGAGATTGTAGCTGTCCTGACCGTCTTTGCCGAAATGGTAAGTGTAGTCTTCCATGAGAGCCGTACCTTCATCAATGCCCTGAGCCATTGTTTTCATAACGGCAGTGAGGCAGGAAATTTTCCAGTCGCCTTCCGGACCGAAGCCGTAGCCCTGAGCCGTCAAATCCTGCGTTGCAAGACCAGGGAGCTGGTCCATGCCGTAGAGGTCTTCGAATGTATTTACGAAACCGTCAGCATTGTTGTCTTCGAGGAATTTCTTGATGCCGACTTCCATTTTTGCCTGATAGCGGACGGATGCGATATTGTCCGTGTTCATTTCGTATTTTGCTTCATATTCTTTTACCTGAGCGTCGATTTCTGCTTCCGTTACAGCGTTGATATACTGTACGAGGTCGCCGACAGCCCATGTATTTACGGACCAGCCGAATTTGATTTCAGCTTCAACTTTGTCGCCTTCCGTTACGGCAACGTTGCGCATGTTATCGCCGAAGCGAACAACTTTCAGTGTACGGCTGGCGATAACGCCGATAGCAGTGCGCATCCAGCTGGCGATTTTGCTCTGAACGGCATCAGTTTCCCAGTAGCCGACAACGACTTTGCGGGCAAGACGCATACGTGTGCCGATGAAGCCGTGTTCGCGGTCGCCGTGTGCGGACTGATTGAGGTTCATGAAGTCCATGTCGATTGCTTCGTTCGGAATTTCCTGATTGAACTGAGTGTGCAGATGCAGATACGGTTTCTGCAGTTTGGAAAGACCGCGTATCCACATTTTGGACGGGGAGAATGTGTGCATCCACGTGATGATGCCGGCGCAAGTGTCATCGTAGTTGGCGTCCATTACAAATCTGTCGATAACTTCAGCCGTAGTACCTACAGCTTTAAATTCGATTTTTGCAGGCAGTTTGCCGGAGGCGTTGAGCCCGTCGACCATTTTTCTAGCGTCGTCTTCAACAGCTTTTAAAGCTTCCGGACCGTAGAGAAACTGGCTGCCTACGATAAACCAAAATTTGTAGTCTTGCAATTTTTTCATGAAAAACAACTTCTTTCTTAAATATATTTTATCTTATCTTAAAAACAACTTTAATAATATAAATCATGTACTGCAAATATAAATATTGAAATTTGTATGAAAATTTATATTTATATATGTCATACAACATGATTTTATTATAACACACGTGTTGTACAAATTTCAACAGAATAAATGAAAAAAATTAAAAATTATGCTGGCAGATATTGAAGCATTTAAGTGTATATGATTGAAAACAATATGGATATCATCGTATTTTCATTATATATAAACAACGCAGACGAAATAATTTTGAAAAAAGTTAAAAAGTCCATAAAAATACCTATTGTCAAATATTCGGTAATGTAGTACAATAATCCACGTAAAGATATCATACAACTTTTAGCAAAAACTAATAAAAGTATGATATATTAATTGTCAGTTAATTCTAATATGTACAATTTAAGTGAAAAGGTAGGTTTTTTTAATGTCCACAGCTATCAACACGGAAGCGCTTCAGCAAAGTAAGCGTATGCGCAAATTAGTATCTGTTGCAGCCGGCATGGCTGGTCTTCTCTTCGGTCTGGATATCGGGGTAATCGCCGGTGCGTTGCCGTTTATCACTGACCAGCTGCAGCTCACAAGTCAGATGCAGGAATGGATTGTAAGCTCCATGATGTTCGGGGCGGCTATCGGTTCGGTTATCACTTTATGGATTTCTTCCAAATTAGGCCGTAAAAAATCCATTTTGACGGCAGGTCTTTTATTCATCATCGGTTGTTTCGGTTCTTCTTTTGCTCCTAATTATGAAATTTTACTTGTATCCCGTATCGTTTTAGGTTTCTCCATCGGGGTTGCCTCTTATGTTGCGCCGCTGTATCTGTCGGAAATGAGTGAAAAGGAACATCGCGGCCGTTTGATTTCCATGTATCAGCTCATGATTAACTTCGGTATCGTTATTGCATTTATCTCTGATACATTGCTTGCTCCGACGGAAAGCTGGCGACTCATGCTCGGTATTATCAGTATTCCTGCTTTCCTGCTCGTACTTGCCGTATCCAAACTGCCGGACAGCCCGCGCTGGCTCGCATCCAAAGGTTTTACGCAGGAAGCGCATAAGGTATTGAACGTACTGCGCGGCAGCAAGGATAAAGCGCAGGAAGAACTTCAGGACATCACGGACAGCCTGAAAGTTAAACAGGCAGGTTTTTCACTGTTCAAAGCGAATAAAAATGTGCGCCGCGTTGTATTCCTCGGTATGTTCCTGCAATTCATGCAGCAGTTTACCGGACAGAACATCATCATGTACTATGCTCCGAAAATTTTCAGCCTGGCTGGTTTTGAAAGTCATACCGACCAGATGTTTGCAACTATTTTAGACGGTATGACATTCGTTGTGTTCACTTGGATTTCCATGCAGTTCATTGATAAAACGGGCCGTAAAATCGCTCTTAAAATCGGTTTCGGTATTATGGCATTCGCTCTTATCGTTCTCGGCTGGTGTCTCATGCAGTTTGAAGGCGGCAACACGGCGCAGTGGATTTCCTATACGGCTGTAGGCATGACGATTTTGTCCATCGCCGGTTATGCGATGAGCGCAGCGCCTGTTATCTGGATTTTGTGTTCGGAAATTCAGCCGCTTAAGAGCCGTGACTTCGGTATTGCATGTTCCACAACGACAAACTGGGTATCCAATATGATTATCGGTGCTACGTTCCTTTCGCTTCTCGAAGGCATCGGTTCGGCTCAGACTTTCTGGTTATACGGTATCTTAAACGTCATCTTCATTTTCTGCACAATCTACATTGTTCCGGAAACGAAAGGCGTTTCACTGGAAAAAATCGAAAGCAACCTCATGGAAGGCAAAAAACTCCGCAATATCGGTTGCTGATATCAGATAGAATAGAAATGAATTTTGGGAGGATAAAATCATGTTAATTACAATAGGTCGTCAGTACGGTGCAGGCGGTCGCGAAGTTGCCGAACTTCTGGCAAAAGAACTGCAGCTGCCGCTGTATGACAGAAAACTTGTAGCTATTATCGCTGAACATTTGGAAAAAGGCTGCAAACTGGAAGAACTTAATTTGACGTATGCTAATCTGTACGGTGATGAATCTCCGTATGAACATATTTTCGACAACATTTTGCAAAACGACGATATGTTCATGTACCGCCCGCAGGCTAAAGCCATTCAGGCGCTGGCAGAACAGAAAGGCTCAGGGATTTTCATCGGACGCTGTGCCAATTACATTTTAGAAGACTATAAAGCTTTTTCGTTCTTCATTGTAGCTGATGATGATTTTCGCAAAACGCGCGGTCAGCTCGTTTATCATAAATCTCTGGATGAACTGAAAAAAGAAGATAAAAAACGCGCTTCTTATTACAATTATTATACAAGCCTTAATTGGGGCGATGCTCAGGATTACGACTTAGTAATCAATACAGGCAAGACAGGTATCGAAGGTGCTGCAAAAATCATAAAAGATTATGTCATGAGCCGCTCCAATTAAATAAAAAAACCCGCGGTACTGCTACTACTGCGGGTTTTTCCTTTTGTTAAATTGTCTTAACAGAATCGCGTTCTATTAATTTAGGCGGGAATTTTATACTGGCATTGAAATTCGGATTGTCCAAAAGTTTTAAAAGCTGAACAGCTACGATTTTTCCCAATTCCTGTTTCGGATGTGCAAAAGTGGTAAGGCCGATTGTAGACTCGAGAGCCAAATCATCGAAACTGATGATGGAAATATCATCAGGTATTTTTTTGCCTGCTTTGTACAATATATCAATGAGGGTTTTTGCCATTTCATCGTTATAACAAACCAGTGCCGTAGCATCGCCTATGCGGTCGAGAATTTCCGTATCTAAGTTGCCGTTGCGGATTAGTTTAATATCTTCTGTCGTATACCAGTACATGTTTCGTTCAGAAGCCAGTAAATCGTGATGCTTCAAGGCGTTGATTACGCCGGAATATCGTAGCTGTCCCTGCATATCGTCGGATTTGAATATACCGGCGATATTTTTATGTCCGTGCTTTATTAGATATTCAGCAGCTGACTGACCCAGTAAATAGTCATCCATGCGGATGCTCGGGATACCCATCAGCGGATTGGTATCGGCATGAACGAAAATGCAGGGAATACCGAGAGCTTTTATTTTCTGGTAGAAATCGGTATTGATATACGGTATACCGCTTTTGGATGGTTCGATTATCAGTCCGTCGATATTGTTTTTTATCATGCTGTCTAAGATATACGCTTCTTTTTCCACTCTGTTGTAAGTGAAGGCAAGCTGCATGAAATAACCGTTTTTCGTCAGGACACGTTCTATTCCTTTGACAATGCTAGGGAAAATGTAATCGTCCAGATATGTCAGCACTACGCCGATATTGCGGGAAGAACTTTTTTTGACCGAATTTGAAGTTGCGGATACATACGTACCGCTGCCGCGGCGCCGTTCCAAAAGTCCTTCACTTTCCAGCACGCTCGTCGCCTGGCGCACGGTCTGGCGGCTTATGGAGAATTTTTTGCCGAGCTCGTTTTCCGACGGCAGGCGCATACCGATAGTAAATTCGCCGCTTAAAATCTGTTCTCTAATCCAGTTCATCAGGTCTGTATATTTTGGTGTATCTGCGGAAGCCATTTACATCCTCCTTTCTGTTTGAAATAATATTGTTCAATTAATATTGCTGATTGAGCAAACAACTTATATTAGTTTATCAAATAATGAATATATAATACAAGTACATGTTATAAGTATTATTTGCTGTTTTGAAACAATATTAACGAAAAAAGGAGGAATACTGCCGACTGACAATATTCCTCCTTTTGTAATCGTATAATTATTTAAGCATTTAAGCTTTTTTGGAGATGTTTTTAGCCTGTTCGGCAGCACGCAGGACTTCATCTACAGTTGAACCTTTGCCGGCTTCGGAGGCTGCGGCTATAGCTCCTTCTACGATAGGAGCATCGGCAATGCGTACGCGCCGGTGCAAATCCATAGCCAACCCTTCAATGGCAAGACCTGCCGATATAATGGAGCTGCCCACGTCGGTGATGATGACAACACCGTCTTTGCCGTTGTCGGCATCTTCCACAGCTTTGCAGATTTTCGTGCTGTCCGTACCAAAACTGCCGTCAGGCGCACCACCGGCCGCAATGACTGTCAAATCAGGACTGGCTATTTTTTTGGCCATATCGCGAACACCGTCGGCAATGCTTACCATATGAGAGACAATTACTATTCCAACCATTATTATCACCTTGCTGTTATTTATTTTCCTGAGTTTCCATGGAATGTTTCGAAGTGAGTTTGTTTTTATGTTCCGTGATAAGCGCCTGCATGATGATGAATACGCACAACAGAGCGCCGACGACGATTTTCGTCCACCATGCGGAAAGCGTACCCTGGAACGTGATGAACGTGAGGATTATGCCTTGAATTAATACACCAAAGATAGTGCCCGGCATGAACGCTACACCGCCCGTTAAGAGTGTACCGCCGATGACGGAGGAAGCGATGGCATCCATTTCCATACCCATAGCATGAAGCGTATAACCGGAGAGCATTGTCCAGGAGTAAACGATACCGCCGAGGGCTGCGCAGAAACCGCTTATTACGTATGCTAGAATTTTCGTTCTGGTAACAGGCAGACCCATCAGCGAAGCGGAGTTTTCATTGCCGCCGATAGCAAAGAGCGTTCTGCCGAATTTCGTATATTTTAATACGATTATGGCTATTATCAGTACGATTAAAGCGACGAGCGCGCCGACGGAGATAAAGCCTGTTCCGAACATGCCGATACGTTCGGAAGCGATGGCGACATAGGACGGATTGTCGATATTTATTGTATCGCGGGAAATAACGGCCGTCATGCCGCGGCAGAAGAACAGTCCGGCAAGTGTTACGATAAAGGGCTGCATCTTGAAAATGGATATGAAACAGCCCTGCACGAAGCCGACGGCGATACCGATTAAAAGAACTAAAAACAAAGCGACCGGAATGGCAAGCTCCGTATTTTGCAACAGCCAGGCAAGGCTCATGCAGACGAGAGCAACGACGGAGCCGACGGAAATATCGATACCGCCGCCGCCCGTTATGATTGTAAAAGTAACGCCGACCGTTATGATAATCAAAGTGGCATTGTCAATGAGCAAATTCCAGAAAACCTGCGGACGGGAAAAGCCGTTATACATGGCAACACCGATGCCGTACAGGATGATGAACAGTATGACCGTTACGAAGAACTGGAAATATCGGGAGGCAATTGCGGAATTTATCATCTGTTTCATATTCATGCTTTATCCACCGCCTTTGCTGTTTGTTTCTTTGCTTTAAGTTTAGCGAATATTTCTTGGAACCGTTTGGACTGAATTAAACACAGAATGATGACTACAACAGCTTTTACTACCGGCAGCTGGTCGGAAGCAACGCCGACAGCGTACATGGTAGTCGTCAGTGTCTGAATGGTGATGGCGCCGATAATGCTGCCGCCTAAATAAAATTTACCGCCGCTTAAAAGCGTGCCGCCGAGAGCAACGGCTAAGATAGCGTCCATTTCCATATTAAGACCGGCATTGTTGGCATCGGCCGCACGGATTAAAGAACTTTCAATCAGACCAGATACGCCTGCGCAGAAACCGGAGAAGGCGTATACAAGGAAAATAATTAATGTTACGTTAATACCGGCATAGCGGCTGGCGGTAGGATTTATACCGACGGACTGGATAAACAGTCCCAGCGATGTTTTCTTCAAAATGAACAGTACGAGCGCAATCATGATTATGGCGATGATAATCGGGCTAGGAATGATGTTGCCTGGAATATTGCCGCCGATATAGCTGAATGGTTCATAATATACGGTGATAATCTGACCTTCCGTAATGAGCTGAGCGATACCGCGGCCGGCAACCATTAAAATAAGAGTTACAACCATCGGCTGTATTTTTATCTTCGATACGAGGAAGCCGTTCCATGCCCCGCACAGTGCACCGACACAGACAGCAGCAATCATGGCAACAATCATCGGATTTTCGGCAACACCGTCGCCGCGTCCGCCGATGATACTGCAGCATACGGCACCGGAGATGGCAACGACTGCACCGACGGAAATATCAATACCGGCTGTGGCAATGACGAAAGTCATACCGAGCGAAAGAATTATCAGGGAAGAGGAGCGGTTTAAAATATCGAAAATACGTCCGTACAGACGGCCGTCCTGCGTGATTTCCACATCCAGAAATCCTGGTACGAATATGATATTGAAAATTACCAGAATAGCTAAAGCTACCAATGGCAAAAACATGGAACTCGATTTAATTTTTTGCAACGCGTTCATCAAACTTCACCTCCGGCTATTGCTTTCATGATATTGTCGGAACTGATTTTATCGCCTTCGATTTCCGCAACTTTTTTGCGGTCGCGGATAACGATGATTTTACTGCAGGTACGAACCATTTCGTCCATTTCACTGGAAATGAATATGACAGCCATGCCTTTGGATTTTGCCAAAGCCACCGCCATTTTCTGAATTTCGCTTTTCGTACCGACATCAATACCGCGTGTCGGTTCGTCCAATATCAGTAAATTAGGTTCGGTTATGAGCCAGCGGGCGATGATTACTTTCTGCTGGTTGCCGCCGCTTAAGTTCTGCACGAGCTGTTCGCGGTCGGAAACTTTTATTTTGAGAAGCGAAATACAGTCATCGGCATATACAACCTGGTCTTTATACGGTATGTATTTGAAAATACCCTGTTTTGCCTGAAGTGCCAGAATGATATTTTCGCGTACACTCAAAGAACCGATAATACCCTGCACTTTTCTGTCTTCCGGACAGAAAGCTATTTTATGTTTCATTGCCGTTATCGGATTGGTCAAATTTACTTTTTGACCGTCAATATCGATTTCGCCTTTGTTGATTTGGTTTACACCGAATAAAAGTTCAGCCGTTTCGGAGCGGCCGGAGCCCAAGAGCCCGCCCAGACCGATGACTTCGCCTTTATGAATGGTCAGGTTCATTTCGTTTAATTTGCCGACAGCGCCGATATCTTTGGCTTCGAGGAATACTTCATCGGACGGCACGCTTTTAGCGCCCATTTTATCGAATTCCTTAACAGCATCCAAATCTTTGCCGACCATTTTGGCGATTAATTCCACCTGCGGCAGTTTGTCAACGTCGTATGCGCCGACAAGTTCCCCGTTGCGCAAAATGGTAATGCGGCTGCACAATTCATAAATCTGTTCCAAAAAGTGGGAAATAAAGATAATACCGAGACCTTTTTTCTGCAATTGGCGGATGATGTTGAACAGACGTTTCGTTTCTTCTTCGTCAAGGCTGGAAGTCGGTTCGTCCAGAATTAATATTTTGGCATCGACGTCGACGGCACGGGCAATGGCTATCATCTGCTGGATTGCTACTGAATAATGGTCGAGTGTTTTCGTTACGTCAATGTCGATATTCAAGCTTTGCAAAAGTTCTTTGGAACGTTTATTTATAGTTTTCCAATCAATAAAACCAAATTTTTTCGGCTCGCGCCCGATAAAAATATTTTCGGCAACTGTAAGATTAGGACAGAGGTTTACTTCCTGGTACACTGTGGAGATGCCGCATTCCTGCGCTTCTTTCGGTGTATTTGGCGAAATATTCTTACCATTTAATGTGATAGTACCGCCGTCGCGGTGATAAACACCGGTTAGAACCTTAATCAATGTGGATTTGCCGGCGCCGTTTTCCCCCATCAAAGAATGAATTTCACCGGCTCTGAGTGTAAAGTCGACGTTGGATAAGGCTTTTACGCCGGGAAAAACTTTATCTATATGGCGCATCTCTAAGAGAACTTCTCCCATATTTTCACCCCGCTTAAAATTATAAGTAATTTGGAGAATAAGAAACCGTACTTAGCCGTTTGAGGCTAAGTACGGCCTTTGATATTTAAAGGATATTAATATTTTCTTTCTGGTAATGTTTTTTCAGCAACTTCTGCCGGGAAGACGCCTTCGTCCATGTATACCATTTTATCAACTTGTTCGCCGTTGAGAATTTTCTTAGCAGTTTCCATGAGAAGTGGTCCCTGAAGAGGATTGCATTCAACTGTGCAGTTGGATTTACCGTCAATCATAGCCTGGAATGCGCCTTTAACGCCGTCAACGGATACGATAACGATATCTTTACCAGGCTGCAGACCTGCTGCTTCGATTGCCTGAATAGCACCTAAAGCCATGTCGTCGTTCTGGCTGAATAAGATATCGATAGTGTCGCGGCCGCCGGATTTGAGGAAGGATTCCATAACTTCCTGACCTTTCTGGCGCGTGAATTCACCGGTCTGGCTCATAGCGATAGTGTATTTGCTACCGTCTTCAGCAGCCTGCATAGCTTCGTTGAAGCCTTTAGAACGGCCGAGCGATACGGAAGCACCTACAGTACCTTCAAGTACGGCAATCTGATACTGGTCTCCGCCGCCGCGTGGAGTTTTGTTCTGTTCTTTCATGTACTGGTCAACCCATTCGAAAGCTTTTCTGCCTTCAGCTACGGAGTCAGTACCGATTTTTGCTACGTATAAATCATCACTTACTTTGGCATCACGGTCAACGATTACAACAGGAATACCGGCGTCTTTTGCTTCTTTAAGAACGGTATCCCAACCTGTTTCAACGATTGGTGTGAAAGCGATAAGGTCAACGCCCTGAGCGATAAAGGAACGAATGGCTTTAATCTGATTTTCCTGTTTTTGCTGAGCGTCGGAGAATTGAAGATTGATACCGGCATCTTTAGCCGCCTGTTTGATGGATTCAGTCTGAGCTGTTCTCCATTCAGATTCAGCACCCAGCTGTGAATAACCGATGGTGATTTGTTTTCCGTCCTTGCTGCCAGAGTCACCGGAGGAAGCGCTTTCTTCTCCGCCGCCGCAACCAGCGCAAAGTGCTAACATCATAATACTTGTTAGTAGTGCAAATAATTTCTTCATGTTTTCACTCCTCATTGATTTTTATTTGTAAGAAATTACTAAATCAACATGTTATTTTGTAAATCAACCGGTTTATTTAACTTGTTTATATCATACAACTTTTCGGAAAGAAATTCAATAGTGAACATAAAATTATTTTAAAATTTTTTAAAAATTTTACCTGTCAAGGCAAATCTGTCTGCAAGCAAAAAAGAAGAAAAACCCTTTGTTTTTAAGCAAAATCGGGATTTTTCTTCTTAAAAAAATGCGTTTAGAAATTTTTATGGAAACATATAAGCTATTTATGATAAAATATATTTACTAATTTACGACAAGTTGTATGATTAATACAACATATTATAAATTTTTCAGCAGCATTTCGCCGACACTGTTATACAACTTTGCAGCATGTTGTTTGGCGTGCTCTGTAGCGGAATTTAGGCTGTAGCCGTTAAATTCCTCAATCATCGGTACATCGTTCTGAGCGTCGCCGATGGTTAGGACTTCGGCATTTTGCCAAGCCGGATTGAGTTTTAGAAGTTCTTTTACGCCGCTGGCTTTGGTGATGTTTTTGCGGCAGACATCAATGCAGTTCAAATTCAAATTGGCGGAAAAAGCGTCGTTGAATTCCGTTTCGATACGTTGAGCGTATTTTTCGGCAATCTGTTCGTTTTCGTAGGCAAGGCTTATCTGCACCGGTTCCATTTCGGCCAGCGCCTCTTCGATACTGACGATTTTGATGATTTCCTGATTTTTGTATTTGACGGAATTAAAATATTTGAGCAGCTGCGATTTGTCGCTGTTGATGGTGGTGCGCATTTTGTCGACGGCAGAATACATTATATGCCAGCTGTCGGCGGCAATATCAGAGTGAACGAGCTTTAGAAGCATCTGCCTGTCCAGCGGAAATGACTTAACTATATTTAAATTTTTATCAAATAATGTTCCGCCGTTGTTGCAGATGATGAAGTCGTATTCCATGCGGTGTCTGTTCATTTCATACATTAAAGAACGCATATCGCGGCCGGTACAAATACAAAAAATGTTGCCCACAGAACGCCATTTTTTTACGGCTTCGATATTTATTTGCGGAATGGTGTCGTTTTGATGGAAGAACAGTGTTCCGTCAAAATCACTTACTGCGATTTTCAAAATAAAATCTCCTTTCGGGAATGAATTTGATTTCATTATACAAAAAAAGCAGACTTTCGTCTGCTTTTTTGTCTATATTAATAATTTATTGTGCCAATTGATTTATTGAAGCAGTATAATACTTTATATTTAGTGAGGTTAAGTGGCAACATCGAACGTATATAAAGTATTATACTGCGTATGCTGGCTCAATATGTTATTAGCACAGTGGATATTAATAATGTTTCTGCCATTGATGATGGAAAATACCGTCGCGGTCGATGCGTTTATACGTATGCGCTCCGAAATAGTCTCTCTGTGCCTGAATGAGATTGGCGCCTACCGTCTTCGTGCAAAGTCCGTCGATATAAGCCATAGCGTTGGAAAATGCCGGTATCGGCACGCCTGCATAAACTGCTTTGGCGATGATTTTCCGCAGGCTCAGCTGGTTTTCGCGTATTTTGCTGAAGAAGAAATCATCTTCGAGCAGATTGTCAAGCTGCGGATTTTTTTGATAAGCCGCTGTGATATTGTTCAGAAATTTCGCCTTGATAATGCAGCCGGCGCGGAAGATAGAAGCGACTTCGCCTAGGTTCAAGTTCCAGTCATGGATTTGGGAAGCGCTTTTGTACAGTTCAAATCCCTGAGTGTAAGCGGCGATTTTGGCTGCGTATAAGGAGCGGCGCACGTCTTCGACGAAATCAGCGTCGATTTGCACCGGCAACGGCTGTTTCAAACCGCTGTCGGCAAGTTGCTGGCGTTTAGCATAAAATGAACTGATGTTGCGCGCATTGCAGGCGCTTGTCATGATGGAAGTGTTTACGCCTTGTTCGAGTGCGGCGATGCTCGTCCAGCGGCCTGTGCCCTTTTGTCCGGCGCTGTCGAGGATTTTGTCGACGAGATATCCGCCGTTTATATCGTCTTTTTCTTTCAGGATATCGGCTGTTATGTTGATTAAAAAGCTGCTGAGTTCGCCTTTGTTCCAGTCGTTGAATACGGCGGAAATCTGTTCGTTTGTAAGTCCGCCGACATTTTTGAGCAGGAGATATGCTTCGGCGATTAACTGCATGTCGGCGTATTCGATGCCGTTATGCACCATTTTTACGTAGTGCCCTGCGCCGTCTTCGCCGATATAGGTGCAGCACGGTTTGCCGTCGTCGGCTTTGGCGGCGATTGCTTCCAGTACGGACTGCACTTGCGGATAGCTTTCCTTATTGCCGCCCGGCATCAGAGCCGGTCCGTTCAGTGCGCCTTCTTCGCCGCCGGAAACGCCGACACCGAAGTATTTGAAGCCTTTTTCCGTTACGTATTTGTAGCGGCGCTGTGTATCTTTGTAGAAGGAGTTGCCGCCGTCCATGATGATGTCGTCTGCTTCAAGATACGGCAGCAGGCTGTCGATTACGGCATCAACGGCCTTGCCCGCTGTTACCATGATGAAGAATTTGCGCGGACGGGCAACGGACTGTACGAGTGATGGTATATCATAATAAGCGGTGATATTTTCGTGCGGATGATTTTTAATAAATTTATCGGTTAAGTCGGGAGTGTAATTGTATACGGAAACTTTGAATTTGTGATTGGCCATATTGAGCGCAAGACAGCTTCCCATAACTCCCATGCCGATAACGGCTATATTTGCATTCATTTTATTTGCCTCCATTAAATATTAAAATAGAATTGTATTGAGTATCATGACGCCGATTAGACCGGCAACGGCGATGATTGTTTCCAGTGCGCACCATGTACGCATCGTTCCTTTGACTGTCAGGCCGAAAAATTCCTTAAAGAGCCAGAAACCAGGGTCGCTCGGCGGGCTCAGGATTACACTGCCGGCACCGACTGTCAGAACCATGAGTTCTGGGCTTGCACCGGTAATCGGAATGAGCGGAGCAATGATACCGCCGGCCGTGAGCGCGGCAACCGTGGCTGAACCTACGGCGATGCGGATAACGGCGGCGATGAGCCAGCCCATAACCAGCGGCGATAGTGCGGCATCCTGAATGAGCGTGCCGATGTAGGAGCCGAGACCGCTGTCGATTAAAATCTGTTTCAGTACACCGCCGCCGGCAACGACGAGTAAAATCATGGCAATCGTCTTAACGGCGCTGTCGACGCTTTCCATTACCTCTTTCATAGATTTACCACGATTTAATCCAAATGTAAAGATGGCAATGATTACGGATATGGTCAGAGCAATGTCGGGATTGCCCAGAAATACGAGAACGTGATAGATGGTATAGCTGTCATCCAGCACCATTTTGACGATAGCGGAAGCTGCCATTAAGATGACAGGAACGAGCGCCGTGAATACACTGATGCCGAAAGACGGCATTTCGCTGTCCTTGAAGATTTTCGGATTGTACAGACCCTGCGGGATTTCCGGACGCAGGTCTTTAACGAAGTTGAAATAAAGCGGACCGGCAATGATGACGGTAGGAACGGCGATTAAAAAACCGTAGATGAGTGTAGTGCCTAAATCGGCATTGAAGATAACGGCGATGGCCGTAGGGCCGGGATGCGGCGGCAGGAAGGCGTGCGCGGAAGAAAGCGACGCCGCCATCGGAATGCCGACTTCAAGCAGGTTTACTTTAGCTTCAGCAGCTATGGTGAATACGAGCGGGATTAACAGTACGAAGCCGATTTCGTAGAAAAGAGCGAGACCTACGACGAAACCGGTCAGGCAGACGGCCCAGCGGACATTTTTTACGCCGAACGTGTCGATAAGCGTGGTGGCGATGCGCTGAGCGCCGCCGCTATCCGCCATGAGCTTGCCGAGCATGGCGCCGAAGCTGACGACAATGGCAAGACCGCCGAGCGTGCCGCCCAGACCTTTGGTGATGGAGGGAACGATAGCGTCAACGGAAAGACCGAGCGCAAAGCCCATGAAGATGGCAACGAAAATCAAGGAGAGAAAACTGTTCAGTTTGCATTTGACAATCAGAATGAATAAGATAACGATACCGACAGCTAATATGGCAAGTGGCATGGTAAAGACTTCCTTTCTGCTTCTATATAAAATCCGTGCATGAATTTATTTGTACATCTGGTTTTGATACATGGTTATGCGGGCAAATTCAGGCTGCAGTTTTGTGTATAAAACATTGTAAATATCGAACAGTTCTTTATATACGGCGAAATTTTCCGTTTGCGGATGATAGATTTTTTTCGGCTGGATTAAATTAGCCGTATCAGCGATGCTGTTCATTTCGCCGCTGGCGATAAACCCGAGTACGGCGGCGCCGAAAGCTGCGCCTTCGCTGTTTTGCGGCAGTGTGATATCTTCAGCGAAAATATCGGACATAATCTGCAGCCACAGAGCCGATTTGGTGAAGCTGCCGCTGACGCGGATATCTTCCACTTTGCCGAAATCCTTCAAAGCGTCCAGAACGCAGTTTAGGCTGAAGCAGATACCTTCCATGGCGGCTCTAATCATATGCGAGCGACTGTGATTTAAAGACAGTCCGAAGAACATGCCGCGCAGCTCGGAATTCCAGTACGGAGCGCGTTCGCCCGTGAAGAACGGCAAGAGTAAGAGCCCTTCCGAGCCTGCCGGTATTTTGGAAGCTTTTAGCGTCATAAGGTCGTACGGGTCGATGCCGATATCGTCGAGACGGCGGCTGTTGTAATGGCAGATTTGGTCGCGCATCCAGCGCATGATGATACCGCCGTTGTTGATAGCGCCGCCGGCTACCCACATATCGTCCGTGAGATTATAGCACCATGTACGGTTTTTGCTGTCGACTTTCGGATTTTTCGTGAGCATGCGGATAGCGCCGCTTGTGCCGATTGTGGCGCTGAGCTGTCCTGATTTTATCGCGCCGATGCCGACGTTTACCAGTACGCCGTCCGTTGCGCCGATTACGACAGGCAGCCCTTCCGGCAGATTAAGTCTTTGCGCCGCTTGTGCTGTCAGTTTGTGCATATAGGTGGTGGAAACGACGGGCGGGAGCTGTTCGCGTCTGATACCGGCAAATGATAAGATGTCATCATCCCAGTCCATAGTGTGAGCGTTGTACAAACCGCTGGCGGAAGCGGAGGACTTGTCGACTACCCATTGTCCCGTCATTTTTTCGAATACATAGTCTTTTAACGAATAGATGTAGCGCATTTTGGCGAAAACATCAGGGAAGTTTTTCCGCACCCAGAGGATTTTCAGGAAAGGATAGCACGAATGAGCCGGACAGCAGGTTTTTTCATAAAAACTTTTTGTAAGTGTAGGGTCTTTTTTCAATTCATTGACTATTTCCACGCTGCGGCTGTCCGCCCATGTTATCATGTTGCTCAAAAGTTCGCGCTTTTCATTGGCGGGAGCAAAGCTGTGCATTACAGTGCTGATGGCTATGCCGGAGACGGTTTTGCCTTTGTAGATTAAAGTGTTTGCCGTATCGCGCACCACTTTTTCGATGGCTTTATAAATGATTTCTGGATTTTGTTCCGCCCAGTCAGGGTACGGTGTTTCCAGCGGATAAAATTCGTCGCTGCTGCAAAGGCTTACGCCGTTTTTCTGATAGGCAATGGCTCTGACGCCTGTCGTACCGATGTCCAGCCCAATCCAGATGCTGTTATTGATATTGTTAAAACTCAACATTTGTATCGCTCCTTAAAAGATGCTGATTATTTTCGTGAATTGATGGAAAATTTTTTTGTTTATGTAAGTTGCAACTTCATTTTCTGATAAGAGTATATCAAATTCAAAAGTATTTTGCAACATATTTTTCATTATAAATTTTAAAAATGATAGATTTATATCATTTTTGCAAAAATCGTATCAATAAATATCATTTCTGTTAAAATAGAAACAGGGATTAATGATGATAAATGAGGTATCAGATATGGAAAAAAATATATCTAAAAAAAATATATCTATCATAACGCTGTTGCGCAGCAATTACAACAATATGACGAAATCGGAAAAGAAGATTGCCGATTATATTCTGGCGAACGAAAAGAGCGTGATGAGCCAGACAATTTCCGATTTGGCAGTCAAGGCTCAAAGCTCGGAGATTACCGTGTCCCGTTTTTGCAAAAAACTCGGGTTCAACGGTCTGCAAAGCTTTAAAATTGCGCTTGCTGGTGAAGTGTTCAGCAAAGATGAGCTGCTGTCGCAGGAGATAAATCCGCACGATTCATATAAGACGATAGCGGAAAAATTGTTTTCCTCCATAGCGGACGGCTTGCAGGATACGCTGAAACTGCTCGATTTTGAGGAGATAAACAAAGCTGTCGATTTGATATCAAAAGCCAGACAGATTTGCGTTTACGGCTTCGGTAATTCCTATACGGTCTGCAAGGACATTGAAACGCGCTTCATGCGTTTCGGCATACCGGTGAAGGCGTACTGCGATTTGCATATGCAGCTGACGGCTTCTTCGCTGCTGACGCAGGAAGATTTGATAATTGCCGTTTCGCATACGGGTTCCAATATTGACCTATTGCAGTCGATTGAATTGGCACATGATAATAAAATTCCGATTATCGCGATAACGAGCTATATGAATTCGCCGCTGTGCAAACTGGCGGATGTCGTTCTGCACGGCATGGGAAGAGAGGTCGCCTATAAATCGGAAGCAGTGGCATCGCGCTTAATTCATATGGCGATTGTGGATGTACTGTATATGGGAATTTATCAGCACAATGTGGACAAAGGTTTTGCCAATATCGAGAAAATGCGCGCCGCTATAGCTAAAAGGCGATTATAGAATAAACTTTATTGTGCTAGTAACACATCGAGCCTGCATAAGCAGTATGATACTTTATATTCGTTCGATGTTGGCACTTAATCTTACTAAATATAAAGTATTATACTGCTCTGATGTATTAATCAGAACGATAGATAAAAAAGGAACTGCCGCTTAAATTTAAGCAGCAGCTCCTTTTTGGTATATAAGCAAATAAATATCAGTTGTAGGAAAAACCTTTGCCGTTCACTTCGGAGGCATTAGCGATTATGAAAAATGCCTTGGAGTCTATCTTTAAAGCGATTTCCTTTATTTTGCTGAGCTGAGTGAGCGTGATTACGACGTAGAGAATGCGTTTTTTCGTATGCGTGTAGCCGCCTTCGCCTTCGATGAAAGTAACGCCGCGTCCCAGTTCGTGCATGATGTGTTCGGCTATTTCTCCTGATTTGTCGGAAACAATCATGATGGATTTTCGCTTATTGAAACCGGTAACGATGCGGTTGTCGACTTCGCCCATGATGTACATGTAAATCAAAGTGTAGATGGCGACTTCGAAATTGAACAGGCATAGACCGCACAAAACGATGAGACAGTTCAAAGCGAATATCATCGTGCCGATATTGTAGGAATAGAGTTTGCGGATTAGGGCGGCGACGACGTCGGCTCCGCCGGTATTGGCATTGGCGCGCAGGATTAGACCGAACCCTATGCCGGAGATTACGCCGGCGACGATGGCGGAAAGCATTGGATTATTATGTAGGGGCGTATACGGTGTCAAAAATGAAGTCAAATCGATAAAGAGTGAATAGAGAAATGTTCCTAAGATGGTATTGAAGAAATACCGCTTGCCAAAGAAATGGTAGGCAATATACAAAATAGGAATATTGAATACAATATTTTGCATACCTATCGGCAGTCCAAACAGGTAATGCAAAATGATGGCGATACCGGTTATGCCGCCGGACAGAAAATGATTGGGAATTAGAAAAAGATTACAGGAGATGGCGGAGATGAGAGCACCGCATACAATCATGGTGTACTGTAAAGCATATTTTTTCATGAAATTTCTACCTCGATAGATTATTGCTATCCATATTATACATGATATGAGATTTATGGCAAATATTTTTTCGGGAAAAAAGAAAAACAGTTGCAAGAGGGAAGTTTTATGATTGCAACTGTTTTTTGTTTATTTCAGGGTTTTATTATAATTTTTTTATGCCTTTTACGTCTAAGTCAACGCCGTGCCAGTCTTTGTCCACTTCAGCGAAAATCTGAACAGGTACGTTCAGTTCAAGATTGAACCAGCAGTCATCGTCTACTTCAACATTCATTTCAGAACCGGCTTTGTCCTTGAATGTGAAGATATCATCATAAACGTGTTTAGTGAACTGACCTTCGATTAATACGCGCTGGTCGTCATAAGCATTTTTTTCAACTTCAGCGATTGTGGTCGGCTGCATGTTCGGATTGTATTTGGCAGCAAATACAGCGGCGCTGCCGAGTACACAGATAACAAGAACACTTAAAAGAGCAATGAGTAATTTTTTCATAAGAATATCCTCCATATATATAAATTATTTTGATTACTTTTTTATGTAAGGCGTCATCAACAGCCTACACCTATATAATAAACAATAAATATTAAAAGAAAATTACAACTAAATTAAAATTTGATTAAAAATATACAATACTACTTTTTATTTTATAGAAAACATGGTTTGATATAAGTAGGAGAAATTTAAAAGGAGGAGTTGTTATGACTAAGATATTTATCGTAGAAGATGAACGGCGCATTGCCCGCTTTTTACAGATGGAACTGGAACATGAAGGTTTTCAGACGGCGAATGAAAGCAACGGGCTTCGCGCTTATGAAAGAATTATACAGGAAAATTACGATTTGGTTTTACTAGATATCATGCTGCCGGGCATGGACGGGCTTACCATTTGCAAAAATGTGCGTAAATTGTCCGACATACCGATTATAATGCTTACGGCCAAAGATGAGATAAATGATAAGGTAACAGGGCTTGATATCGGAGCGGATGATTATATTACGAAGCCTTTTGCCATACAGGAACTGCTGGCGAGAATTCGCGTGGCGCTCAGAAAACACAATAATAACGCCAAACAGGAAGAGCCTTCCGTGTTCACGTTTAAAAATATAACGGTGTATCTGGACAGACATGAAGTGCTGGTCAACGATACGGTAGTGGAGCTCACGAAAAAAGAATACGATTTGCTTTTGTACATGCTGCAAAATCATGACCATGTGCTGTCGCGCGAGCAGATTTTGCAGTCTATCTGGGGCTATGAGTATATGGGCGATACGAATGTGGTGGATGTGTACATCCGCTATCTGCGCTCCAAAATCGACGATGAGTTCAATGAAAAGTACATTCATACGGTGAGAGGAATTGGCTATGTTATCAAGACTTAAGCGGATTTTACCGAACTTTGTGCATCCGAGACTGAAATACATGCCTATTTCGCTGAAGCTGGCGCTTATCTACAGCATTATGCTGTCGATGATACTGGTGATAACGCTCAGTGCTACGCTTATCGGCATTCACTACGTATTGTACCGTGAAGCGGAGATTTCCATTACATTGTCGGCCGATTATGCGGAAAAGAAAGCCAATGAAAAGGATATGCAGAGTTTTATCCATGACGTGGAAAAATCGTCGCTTATTCCCGGCGTCGTAATACGTATAACGGACAGCGGCAACAATATAATCTACGACAGTGTGCCGCGCTATATTTCCATCGAAAAAGTGCAGCATAGTCTGGAGCTGCAGCAGCAGAACCGGCGAGTGGGCGATTATATCCGCAATGTGCTTTTGCCGGACAATCTGAAGTTCATAGATTTTAAGCATTTCTGGATATTCTACACGCAAAGAACGGTGGAGAAAGACGATAACGTATATACACTGCATTTTCTGCGCACGATAACGGCGGAAAAAGCATTTCTGACCGAGCTGGGCGAAACGATTTTCTATGCCGGTCTTGTCGGTGTGCTGATTTCCATAATCTGCGGTTTTTTGCTCAGCCGCAAATTGTTAAAGCCGCTCAGCGATATTACCCGCAAGGTTAAGGAGATTGAAATTCAGGATTTAAATCAGCGGATAAAAGTTCAGCCGACGCATGATGAGCTGGAGGAACTGGCTAATACATTCAATCTGATGCTGGAGCGGCTGCAAAAAGGTTTTGAACAGCAGCGGCAGTTCGTATCGGACGCTTCGCACGAGCTCAGAACACCGGCGACTGTAATCTGCGGCTATTCGGATATGCTGGCGCGCTGGGGCAAAGACGACCCGCAGACAGCGGATGAATGTATTACGGCAATTCATTCGGAAGCGATTAATATGCAGCGGCTGATTGAAAAACTGCTGTTTTTGGCGCGGGCCGACCAGAAAAGGCAGGTACTGCATAAAGAATCCATTGATATGCAGATGCTTATTGCCGATATTGCCAAAGATACGCAGCTTATCGCGCCGCAGCATACGGTGTCATGCAGCGTGAACGAGGATGGTTATATTTTTGCCGACCCGCTCTGCATACGGCAGATGCTGCGCATTTTCCTCGACAACAGCATAAAATATACGCCGGACGGCGGCAAGATAGAAATATCCTCACATAACGACGGCAAGCAGATGGTTGTAAAAATCGCCGACAACGGTATCGGTATCGACAAAGAGGAACAGAAGAAGATTTTCGAACGTTTCTACCGCGTGGATACAGCACGGACGAAAAACGGCGTAGGCGGTACGGGGCTCGGTCTTTCCATAGCGGAATGGATTGCCAAGGCGCATGATATTAAGATACAGCTGGAAAGCGAACCGGATAAGGGAACGACGATAATTTTATCTATACCGCTTGACCGCGGTTGAAAATGATATAGCTCAGGGAGAAAATCGGACACGTTTTGCGAAAAATTGTGTACTAATTTTCTTCAATGAGCTATAATTTTTTTTATAACAATCTGTTGTGCTGGTAAGATATTGAGCCTTTAAGCCAGCAGTATAACAGTTCATATTCGTTTGATGTTGTCACTTAACCTCACTGAATATAAACTATTATACTGCTTTGGAAAATCAACTGGCATAACAGATTTATAACACTTTATAACAAACGAAAAGAAGGGATTTTTATGTTGGATTTACATAAACTGCTGGTCTGTCATCATCTGCTGGATGATAAAATCATAGAGGATTTCAACCGGCTTATCTGCGGGGCAGGCGTGGATAAAGGAAAGCTGGCGGCTGAATTTATCGAGCAGGCGGAAAAACTGGGGTTGTCCGGCAATATTATAAAAATATATATTCTGTACATGCTGGCTCATAAGAATAACTGCGTATCGTATGCGGTGGAAAGCTCTGGCGGTAAAATCGGTGCGAGTCTGTATAAGGCATTCTGCCACGATATCGCCATAATCAATAAACTGCTCGTCGTTAAGCCGAGCATGGTGCTGGACTGCGAATTTCTCGATGATTACGAGCCGACAACGACAAATACGTCGCCGGCGTTTAATGCGCTGATGAAAAACCTGGCGCAGGCTGAAAGCATTGAAGCTAAGGCGGATGTATTCATTGATTATTACCGCACGTACGGCAGCGGCGATATGGCGGATTACAGAGCTTTCCGCTGGGACAGTGATGAAGATGAGCTGGTGGGCATTAAGTATTTTGAAGCGATGCGCCTTGACGAGCTTATCGGCTATGAATATCAGAAACAGCAGCTCAGGGATAATACGCTGGCGTTTGTTGAAGGCCGGCCGGCAAATAACGTACTGCTCGTCGGTGCGAGAGGTACGGGCAAGTCCTCCGGCGTAAAGGCCGTAGTAAATTCGTTTTTCGATAAGGGGCTGCGTCTTGTACAGCTCACGAAAGAACAGCTTACGGCTCTGCCGGTAATCATGGAGCGGCTCAGAACGTACAGCAGCAAAAAGTTCATTATATTCCTTGATGATTTGTCGTTTGAGGAATTTGAAGTGGAATATAAATATTTGAAATCGGCGATAGAAGGCGGAGCTTCAGCCAAACCGGAAAACGTGCTGATTTATGCCACTTCCAACCGCCGCCATTTAATTAAGGAAAGTTACAATAACCGCGGGGCTGACGATGACGATATGCACCGCAACGATACGCTCAACGAAACGATTTCCCTGTCGGACCGCTTCGGCTTGATAATCCATTATCTCAGTCCGAATCAGCAGGAATATCTGGCGATTGTGGACGGACTTTTGCGCCAGCATAATATCATTCTCGATAAAGAGGAACTGCGCGTGAAAGCGGGCGCATGGGCGCAGGAACATTCCGGCCGTTCCGGCAGAATTGCCCAGCAGTTCGTAACGTATTATCTGGGGCAGGTTTTAAAGAAATAGATTAGAAACCCGTTGTGCTAGTAAAACATCGAGCCTTTAGCCAGCTGTATAATAGTTTATATTCGTTCGATGTTGTCACTTAACCTCACTAAATATAAACTATTATACTGCTTTGAGAAATCAACTAGCACAAAAAATATTAGAAGGATAGAAAAAGGACTTATTGTCGCTAGGGCAGTAGGTCCTTTTTGAAAAGCGAGGAATTATGGATAAGAATTTAACGGATTTCATAGTACTGCATAAAACCGGCAAATCGCCGCTGTATGTACAGCTTTATGAGGAAATCGTGGATAAAATCAAGCATAAAACACTTTCGCCTGGGTACAAGCTGCCGCCGGTGCGGCTTTTGGCGCGGGAGATGGCAATAAATCCGGGAACGGTGGTCAGCGCGTATCGGGAGCTGGAGAAGAACGGTTATATTTTCACGCGGCGCGGCAGCGGCAGTTATGTGGCGGAACGGATTGTACCGGCGGAGAGTGAAGGGCAGGAAGTGCCGGATATTGCCGCCGAGCTGGCCGATGATGTGCAGACGGACTGCGGGCAGGACGACGTTATCAATATGAGCAGTGTTTCGCTCAATCCGGACATAATTTCGCTGGAAGTGCTGCAAAAAGCGATAGATGATATTTTAAAGCGCGACAGGGGATATGCCTTCACCTATCAGGACAGCAGAGGATATATGCCGCTTCGGCAGTCGATTGCAGCGTATCTGGCGCAGAAAGGGATAATGACGAATGAGCGCAGCGTGCAGATTATATCCGGTGCACAGCAGGGTATCGATATCGTGGCGCGGGCTCTTTTGAAACACGGCGATGTGGTATTCGTGGAAAACCCGACCTATCCTGGGGCGATAGCGGCGTTTCGTTCCTGCGGCGCGAAAATCGTCGACGTGAAACTGACAAAAGAAGGAATTGACCTCATAGACCTAGAAAATAAACTAAAGTTGTTTAAACCGCGTCTTATGTATGTAATGCCGAATATTCAGAACCCGACGGGAATATCCTACAGTAAGTGCGTAAAAAGGCGGCTTATGGGGCTGGCGCGCTATCACGATATGTATATATTGGAAGATGATTATATCGGCGGCCTGTACTACGGCAAAAATGCGCCCGTTCCGCTCAAGACGTACGACACGGACGACAGAGTCATCTATATCCGCACCTTGTCGAAAGTATTTCTGCCGGGACTTCGCTTGGCGTATCTGATTGTTCCGTCCGCTCTTTCGCAGAAGCTTCTGAACGTGAAATACATTGCCGATATCGCGACTTCCGGTCTGACACAGCGGATTTTCGACTATTATCTGCGGGAAGGGCTGTGGCAGAAACATTTAAATTCTATTCGCAATATTTATAAAATACAATTCGACTTTGTGATGAAAATGCTGAAAAAATATCTGCCGAAGGATATTTCCTATATAAAACCGGCAGGGGGACTGTCCATATGGCTCAGTCTGCCGGAACGGCTGCGGGCGGATGATATTATCAGGCGGGCAAAAGAAAAAGGGGTGATTGTATCAAGCGGTGCGCCGTTTTTTGTACATCAGGCACCCCATAGACAAGTACGTATAAGTTTTGCCGTATTGTCTTTGGCACAGATAAAGACGGGGGTAAAAATACTGGCTGAATTGATGAAAAACGGATAGGGGGATTATCATGAAAATAGGAATTGCCGGCAACGGCAAAATTGTAGGAGAGATGATAGGGGCGGCGACTACTGTCGAAGGCATAACGATTGAAGCAATATGCGCAAGAGAAAAAAGCAGAGCCAAAGCGGAGAAAATAGCGGACGAATACGGCATCGCCAAAGTCTATACGGATTATAGTGAAATGCTTGCCGACAGCGATATCGACTTTATTTATGTAGCCGTAGCCAACAACGTACATTATCAGTACACGAAACAGGCACTGCTGGCTGGAAAGAACGTCATCTGTGAAAAACCGTTTACCGTGAATGCGCAGGAATCGGAAGAATTAGTACAGATTGCCAAAGAGAAAAATCTGTTTCTGTTTGAAGCGATTACCGTTATTTATTCGCCGAACTATCAGTATATAAAAGATAATCTGAGTGAAATCGGCGTGCTGCACTATGTTCATGCCAATTATGCACAGTATTCCAGCCGTTATGATAAATATTTAAATAAAGAAGTAGCACCGGCTTTCAATCCGGAAAATGCAGGGGGAGCGCTGTACGATTTGAATATTTACAATCTGCATTTTATCATAGGGGCGCTCGGTATGCCGAAGGATATTGTTTACCGTGCCAATACAGGCTTTAACGGTATAGATACTTCCGGCACAGCGCTGCTCGATTATGACGGCTTCACGGCTGTATGCAGCGCGGCAAAGGATTCGGAAAGCGTAAGCGGCATAGTTTTTCAGGGAGAAAAAGGCTATATGCGCCTTGAAGGTCCGACAAATGCCTGTGCGCTTATCAGGATAAATAAAAACGGGCAGACGGAAAAAATTGTCAGCCGCGAACGGTACAATCACCGCATGGTTGATGAATTTGTCGCGTTTGAAAAGATGTTTACAGAAAAAGATTATACAGCGTGCTATGAAAATCTCGACCATTCCGTGAAGGTAATGCAGGTTTTAGAACAGGCGCGCAAAAGCGGCAATCTGCCGTTTTAATAAAAAGCTTCCGACAGCTCAATATTCTGTCGGAAGCTTTTTATTATAGAAAGAAATGCTAAAATGACGGGTAAGGTTTTTTGTCAAATGTTGGGGTAAAGAAAAAGCTATTGCATATTATGTACGATGGTTTTTTATGATTGACCTCTACTATTTAACAGAGTAATTTGTAATAAAGTATTTGAGTTATTATCAGAGTCTTTAACAGAAGCCATAGAAGAAATAAAAAATAATGCAAAATACTTTACTTTTCTCTTTAAGTGTTGTACTATGATTATAATAATTTAAATGTTAGCCGCGACCTGATAGGCGGAATATAAAAGTTCAGGATATCAAATTATGTACTGGGAAGTCTTATCTATTGATAAGATTTTTTTTGTTTTAATATAAGTTTTAAATGATACAGAATAATTGTTTTTATTTTATCTAACATACTGGTTGAACTTCTTAAGAATACCCTGTCTTTAAATATAGGGGGTGTCAATTTAGATAAAAGGAGAATTTACTCTATGAAATTTTTTATTACAGCTGTAATTATGGTTTTAATAATTATTGCCAGCTATCTCGCTGACAGGCGGTATCCGCAAAAACGCATGTATATAATTCCCTGCGGCATAATCCTTCTGTGTTCTGCCGCCGTTTTCACTTCATGGACGACACCGTCATACACCTCGCCGATTTCCGAAGAACAGCGCATTGCCATTTTAAACGAACAGCCGTATTTTATCACCTGGTACAATCAGCATAAGGAAACAATCAATAAATTGGACCGTTTCTGCATAAATTACCATAAAATAATCGACGATTATCAAAACGATATCATCTCTACGGATGAAGCACTCGAACGATTGCAGCGGCTCTATGCGGAAAGCGACAAATTCAATCAAAGCCTGACTGAACTTCTGCCGCCAACGGAACTGTCGCAGAACAATTACACGCTCGTTTATCAAATTCTTGAAAAAACGCGCATCTACAGCTATAAAATAAACGAAACAACGCGCCAGTCTATCGACATTCTGACGCAAAGCCGCGACGAGCAGCTCGATAAAGAAGTTACGCTTAATAATCTGACGCGCATTTACGCTATCGAAGGTCCTATCATGCTCGATATAAACAATGAAGTTGCGCAGGTAAAAGACAATCTAACACTGCAGGAATAAAACAAAAAAGGCAGCCGCATTGTATGCGACTGTCTTTTTCAGTCTTCATCTTTTATTAATACTATTTTTCCCGTTCGGCGCGTTTCGTTCATGTCGATAATGCGCTGATTGCTGCTGCCGCGAAAACGCAGGGAGATATCTTTTTTCGCCGCCACGAACGGACCGTCAATGAGTACATCCGTCTGATTTAAAAGCGCGTCGACATCCTCGTCGTGCATCTGCCAGAGCTGCTCTAACGTATAACCCGTGAACGTCGTTATATTAAGACCGCGCTCATGCACTTTCTGTGCCAGTTCGGAAAGCGGTTTCGGTTGCAGAAACGGCTCGCCGCCGCTGAAAGTAACCCCGCTCAAAAGGGGATTTTCACAAATCTGCCGAAAAAGCTCATCCGTATCCGCTTCATGACCGCCATTTATATCATGCGTCTGCGGATTGTGGCACTGCGGGCAGTTGTGATAGCACCCTTGCGTAAAAATCGCAAAGCGGAAACCCTCACCGTCGACAATCGAATCATTGACTACGCCTGCTATTTTAATTGAGGCCATGTTTTACGCGGTCATGTTCTTCGGCACGTTTTGCATTGTTGAAGCGGTCGATAGTGCCTACGAGATAGCCCGTTATACGGCGGATACGTTCAAACTGCGCCGGCTGTGTCTGATAATCAAGAGAAACTTCTCCATTGCCCGCATCGGAAATTGTAATGCTTGCCAGTGTTTCATTGGAATTTTCTTTTACATAATTGATATAATTTAAAATTTCTCTTTCACTGACGTCATTCAAACCGTTTACTTTTACTTCTACACCATTTACTACCATGGAAAATTCCCTCTTTCTATCATTAATATATTATACTTTTAATTTATCTAATGGATTTTACACCCATATTATTGCCATTAAAAATTCGTCGCGCTGCAGCAGTTGTCGCGCATACGCTTCAATACAATATGGCGTCTGTGCGCCGCTTCGCTTCGGCCGCATTTCGGGCAGACACCGTTTATAATACCTGTATAACCGCATACAGGGTCGCGGTCGACAGGGTGATTTACCGAGCCGTAGCCGATACCGTTATCGTGCATACAGCGGATGATTGCTTCAAACGCCGCCAGATTTTTCGTCGGGTCGCCGTCCATTTCGATATAGCTGATATGACCGCCGTTCGTCAGATTATGATACGGCGCTTCCAGCTGGATTTTGCGGTAAGCGCTGATTGGATAATAAACCGGAATATGGAATGAGTTCGTATAATATTCTCTGTCCGTAACGCCCGGAATGGAACCGTAGATATTGCGGTCGATTTTGACAAATCTGCCGCTTAGTCCTTCCGCCGGAGTGGCAATCAATGAAAAGTTCAGTTTCGTTTTTTGCGCTTCATCATCCATGCGTTTGCGCATATGACCGATAATAGCAAGACCGAGCTGCTGCGCCTGTTCTGATTCGCCATGATGCTTGCCGATAAGCGCTTTCAGCGTTTCTGCAAGACCGATAAAGCCTACCGTCAGCGTGCCGTGTTTCAAAACTTCGCTGATATTATCGTATTCACCGATTTTATCCGAGTCAAGCCAGATATTCTGTCCCATGAGGAACGGATAATTCTTGCCGATTTTCGCACACTGAATTTTAAAGCGGTGCAATAGCTGGCGAATTACCAAATCAATCATATCATCAAGCGATTTATAGAATTTATCAATGTCGCCCTTTGCTTCAATCGCCAGGCGCGGCAGATTTATACTCGTAAAGCTCAGATTGCCTCTGCCGCAGGTAACCTCGCGGCTCGGGTCGTACACATTGCCCATAACGCGCGTGCGGCAGCCCATGTAGGCAACTTCGCTGTTATAATCATTTGGTTTGTAATACTGTTTGTTAAACGGCGCATCCAAAAAGCTGAAATTCGGGAAAAGACGCTTTGCCGACGTTTTCATCGCCAAACGGAACAAATCATAGTTCGGGTCGCCTTTTTCGTAGTTGACGCCTTCTTTTACCTTGAAAATCTGCACCGGGAAAATCGGCGTTTCGCCGTCGCCCAGCCCTGCGTCCGTTGCCAAAAGCAGATTGCGCATAACCATGCGTCCTTCCGGCGAAGTATCCGTGCCGTAGTTAATTGAGCTGAACGGCACCTGCGCACCGGCGCGTGAATTCATCGTATTGAGATTGTGCACGAACGCTTCCATCGCCTGATACGTTGCGCTGTCCGTTTCCTGCCATGCCGCTTTTGCCGCAAATTTATGTGCATGAACAGTCGTAGCTTCATCAATTTCCTGGAAACCGTGTTCTCTCTGATGGCGCGGCAGAAAATCTCTCAGGTATGCACCGAACTCATCAATCGTCGTCATACCCACTTTAATTGGAATGCGTTTTTCGATTTCCTTGCACAAAAGTCTGCCGTCTTCCATATCCATGCCAATCATAGAGTCGAAATAATAACCGAGCGCCTTGTAATACTGTTTGCGGTACGTCTTGGCAACGCCCGGAGCCATGCAGTAATCAAACATCGGCACAGCCTGTCCGCCGTGCATTTCGTTCTGGTTCGCCTGAATAGCGATGCAGGCGAGCGCAGCATAAGAGCGGATATCGTTCGGTTCGCGCAGATAACCGTGTCCGGTGGAAAAACCGTTATGAAACAGTTTTAATAAATCAATCTGACAGCACGTTTCCGTCAGCATGTAAAAATCCATATCGTGAATATGAATATCGCCGTTCATATGCGCCACTGCAATATCCTTCGGCAAAATCTGGCTCGTGATGAAATACTTCGAACCTTCCGAGCCGTATTTGAGCATAGTACCCATCGCCGTATCCGCGTCAATATTGGCATTTTCACGCTTGATATCAGCGTCTTTCGCTTTGGCAAAAGTCAGTTCATTATATATATCCATCAGATTTGCTCTTGCCTGACGCAGTTTCGTGTGTTCCGCCCGATACAAAATATACGCTTTGGCCGTACTTGCAAAATTGCCGGCAATCAGCACTTTTTCCACTGTATCCTGTATCTGCTCAACACCCGGTATCTTTTCCGTCAATGCCTGCACTACATTCTGTGTAAGCTGTTTCAGCTGCTCACGGGAAAAGGTTTCATCTATTGATTCCAAATTGGCTTTTCTGATAGCATCAGCTATCTTCTGTGCATTAAATTGCACAATATCGCCTGTACGCTTTCTTATTTTCGTTATCATTCGGGCTAACACTCCTAGTATATCTTAGCCGTAGCTGATTTAAAAATTCTGCGGCTGTTTTTCAATCTTTTTAATACGTTGACAACGATTATACTATATGTATGTATGACTGTCAAACGAACCACAAGATATAGTATAATTGCAAAAATAAATTTATATACAATTTCAAAATAAGTATTGACAAAATCCGTTTATAGCCTTAACTAAAGTTAGCAAAGCTCTATTTTTTGTCAACAAGAAATTTTATACATTTTATTTATATATATAATCTATATAAAACTTTTCCATGCAATGTATATAAAGATTTTATCTATGATTTTTTCGCATGGAAAATATATAGTTCATTTTTCTTTGATGCAAAGAAAAACGAACCAAAAAGAAACTTTTTAACGTTTCGCTATCGCTGCACTGGGCAAGCCTTCGTCGCTTTTTGCTAAAAACAGTCAGTACAGCGGCTCGAAACATTAGAATTTGGCTCGTGCCTTTCATTTCCAGCAGAAACTAAATTTGAGTTGTTGACACGATAATTTTTTAGTCATGCCAAAATTTTTTATCCATGTTAAAGTATTTTAACAGTAGCAAACAAAAAAACCTCGGAGAGCCGCCAACTTCTTCCGAGGTTTTTGTGTTTGCTTATTACATTGTTCCACTAAAAAGAAGAGACTACCTCGTAGCAGCCTCTTCTTCAATCTCAAAAATTACAAGGAGAGCGCTGACGTAGGGCATCAGTTTATCTCTCTTTTGTTTTATTATACTACATAGTTTTTCGTTTTGCAAAATTTCTATTTTACTGTATAATAAATTTTATGAGATAAACTGATAGTCGGTCCTTCCTCTTACGGGAGGTGGTAGCATGTCAATTTTTGAAAAGCTGTCTTTTGTGATAGCTATCTTAAACCTGATTGTTGCCGTTCTTGACTTGCTTAAATAGTAGAGCATAAAAGAAAAAGACCACCATGCTGTGGCAGTCTCTTCTTCAAACTCAAAATTATGAGGAGAGAGCTGACACACCCATATCAGTTTATCTCTCTTTTGTTTTATTATACTACATAGTTTTTCATTTTGCAAAATTTCTATTTGCCGAGTTCTTTGCTTGTCAAAGAACTCGAACCCCAAAAGTGCCGGTTCGGCACAATATAATATAAAGAGAGTTAATTTCTTAATTTATCTTCATATTGCGCC
>JFBN01307028.1_pt1 | contig 42298 bp, 67 predicted proteins | sample 768741 | NCBI WGS metagenome assembly JFBN01 (sample SAMN01983846, study PRJNA193217) | chicken gut metagenome | biome: terrestrial biome; isolation source: ceca of Broiler chicken | host: Gallus gallus | place: United Kingdom: England | collected 2010-09-07
CTGGGCCGGGATTGCCCGGTTCCGGCGTATGTGGTGCAGCCGCCGCAGCCTGTGACTTTTCCCAATTTCTGCAATCCCTGCGGTTGCAATGCCTAAACAAAAACAAGAATCTATTTCCTAACGGAAATTGTTCGGCCCGCAGCCGATATTTATAGCATAGCGGCAGGGTAACCTGCCGTTTTGCGCGAAAGGATTGATAAAATGGCTGAATTTACGAACGTATTTGTACAGCAGGTGGCCGCTGGTCAAAACGTGGTCTTTTCCGAAACGCCAGTATCAGGCGGATGCAACATTCTTCATCGTGAGGGTGCTGGAAATGTCACTCTTCGCGGTGCGTGCAGTCAGTGCAGGGCAAGGTATAAGATCACCTTTGGGGCCAATATTGCGATTCCTACCGGCGGAACAGTTGGACCGATTTCGATCGCTATTACTGTGGATGGTGAGAGGCTTGGCAGTTCTATCGCCACCGTAACCCCTGCTGCTGTAGGCGATGAATTCAACGTTTTCTCTGCTGCTTTTGTCGAAGTGCCGCGCGGATGCTGTGTAACCGTAGCCGTGCAGAATGCGTCTGTTCCTACCCAAGCGATCGAGGTGCAAAACGCGAACTTGATCGTTGAGCGCGTATGCTAGAAAGGAGAACATAATGGATCTTCATAAAATCAAAGATGCTCTTTGCCGAGAGCTGGAAGAGGCCGGCCGGAAAATCGAAAAAAACGACACTCTTAGCGCCGGGGATCTCGAGTACCTGTACAAACTTACCGACACGGTGAAAAACATCGACAAGATCGAGATGCTCGAAGAATCCGGCTATAGTCGCGATGGCGATTGGGATGCTAACGGCACATATAACGGTGGCGCGAGCTATGCCCGCCGTAGGGACTCCCGTGGCAGGTATGCTCGTGATGGCTATCCTCGATATAGTCGCGACGATGCCAAGTCTCACATGATGCAGCGTCTTGAAGAACTCATGGATAGTGCATCGTCTGAGCGTGAGCGCGAGGCCTTGCGCCGCTGCATGGAGCAGATCGAAAAGGCGTAAGCCAGGAGGTGCGCATGGTTGATCCCAAAGAGCTCGACATCGAAATTGCACGGCTCGAGTATGCTGAATCCAGCTATGAAAGCTATGCAAAACTCGCGATGCTGTACGTGATCCGGGATCACAACCGCAAAGAGGATGAAAAGCAGGAGCGGCGAGAAATCAAAGCCGCTCCAACTTCCCCCACGATTCCCAGCGATGACTCTAGCGAGTTCTTGCGTGCAGCCTCTGGCAAGGATTTACATCGCGTTATGGATGTGTTAGACGAGCTGATGGACACTTTGCGCGTAGCATATCCTCGCGTTTACTCTCGGATCATGGGACAGCTCGAAAACCTGTGAAACAAAGCCTCTCGCCCCAAAAGCGAGGGGCTTTGTTCCTGAAAAAGAAATACAAAATTTGAAAATAACTATTGACAATCTACGCTTAGAGGTGTATAATATAGACAAGTTAAGAGAGATACAGCTAAGAGCTGAAAGGAGAAATCACCATGACCGAGAATCGCATTTCCGACATCACCACTTCCGCTGCTGCCCTGTATGATGTGGGCTGGAGAGCCGAGGACCGCGATCAGCTCATCACCGAGTACGATCTCACTCTTGAGGACGCCGAGGCGATATGCGAGGCCCTGAAGGACATCGAGGAAGCCAACGATTCCTCCGAGGATGAGGACCTGCTCGGCGTGCAGCATGATCGCGTCGAAAGAGCGACCGAGATCGCCGCCGCCATCCGGAGCATGGACACCTGGGACCACGATCTTTGCACAGAGCTGTGCGAACTGGCCGGACTGGAAGACGAGTGGGAGGCAGCAGACGGCGATATCTTCGAGTCGATCCTCTACAAGGCAGCGGATGTGTTCGGGGTTGAGCTCATCTGAGGACGACAAGTAACCACCCGCCTGACGATGGCCTCTGGCAAGGGCCAAAACCCCCGCAAGGGGGTCGCGGGAGCCATCCCAGCACTCAAATACAGAGAGGAGCTTAAAATGGGTAAAATGATCTCTTTGGCGGAGTACGCCAGGCAGCGCGGTATCCCACTCTCCACCGCCCAGCAACGTGCCCGCCGCGGCTGCTATGCCACGGCGTTAAAGATAGGCCGGGACTGGCTCCTCGATGAGGAGGATGAGCCGGTCGACCGCCGCATCACTTCCGGGAAGTACCGCAACTGGCGCGCCAAGTACAGCAAAGGAGGCGAGTAGGATGCCAAGTAGTAAAGAGCAGGAGCGCGAGGGGACTGCGGCAGCCACAAGGACAGGGATAAGGACAAGGACGAAAAAAGTTAAGAACCTTGCCGGGACGGAATTCCCGGCCTTCCGCGTCATCGGGCAGCATGGGCCGCAAAATGGCATATATACCATGTGGGACTGCATCTGCAAGGTATGCGGCAAGCCCTGCGTCATCGTGCAGACCCGCTTGCCTGGGTATAAGAGCTGCGGATGCCTTTTTGGCCTTGCGCAAGCCGATCTCTCCAACCGGCGCAGTGAGTACGCCCTGGACGGTACCGCAGTCAACACGCTTTTGTCGAGCCGGAAAATGAACAAAAACAGTTCTACTGGGGCGCGCGGCGTATCCATCATCAGAAAAGGAGACAAGCAACGCTATAGGGCGTATATCAACCTGCGACGTAAGCGAATCGATTTGGGGCAGTATGATAACCTCGATGATGCAATTGCCGCCCGCAAAGCTGGAGAAGATCTGTATTATAGGCCTGTGATCGAGGAGTGGACCAGACTGCACGGACACGAGCCTGCTCCCCGAGGAAAGTACCAGCGGACCACCGAGCCCTCCGGCCTTCCCAGGGGAATACAGAAACATCCAAATTCATCACGATATTTCGCCTCGTTCAGTGCGGACCACCTGGTGTACAAAGTCGGATCTTTTGCCACCGTGGAGGCCGCAGTAAAGGCGAGGGAAAAGGCGATTGCGGACTTCAAAGCCGGACGGCCTGTGCACACTGTGCCGTATCGGTCCGAGGTCGACTTCGACATGAAGGCCGCACGCGTGGCTGCTGGACTATCCCGCAAGCAGCTTGGAGATATGCTTGGCGTGAAGGATGCTACGATCGGACTATGGGAAAGAGGGAAAACCCATCCATACCCCGAGGTGCTGGACCGCATCAAAGAGATCTTGAACGTTGATAAAAACGATAATACCCTGCAGGAATAAACCCCTGCAGGGTATTCTTTTGGCAACTATTCAAGATTTGGATTTCTCCTGATCCTGTTCTTCTCTCAGCATCCTGGCAATGTCCCTAAGAACAGCCCATTGCTCTGGGGAAAGCTGGCTCAAAATGGAAAGCAGTTGGATCTTAAACTTGTCGCTCTCATCTGAAAGCGCATCGTTTATGAGCTGGGCAAGCTTTTCTTGTTTCGACGCTGGCCTGAACATCTCCCCCTCGCCTGTTTTCAGCCAGGATTCATTCACGTGGTACTCTCTGCAAAAATCTTGGATAGTCCGTTCTCCCGGTTTCAGCTTTCCGTTCTCAAACTGTGCGATAGCCTGCCCCGTGATGCTGATCCCGGCCGCAAACTTTCTTTGAGATAATCCGAGCGCTGCTCTGATCTCTCTGATGCGATCTCCTATTTCCACTTTCGCACCTCCTTTACCTCTATACTATACATCAAAACGCAAAGGAAGTCAACGAAAACAGTAAATTTTCTTTTCGTAAAACGCTTGACAAAGTAAAGCAACCTTGCTATAATATGAATGCAGTTGATAGGAGGTGACACCATGAATACCACAAAGATCAAGATCGACGATTGCAAGCCCGTTATGGAAATGCTGGCGGAGATCGAGCGGCTGAACGATGATCGAAAGTCCTGGTTTATGGGCTTTGCCGCTGGCATGGCCTACGGGATCAAGCGGGACACGACGACCGACCGGGCGGAGTAACCCTCCGCCCTGCACATCCATAGAGAGGAGGTGTTGCAGGTGAGCGTCAAGCAGATGGCCGAGCAGGAACTTCAGGAGCGGGTGGACATGTGGCAAAACTTCGCAGCCTGCGCGATGGCGTTTGCCTAGTCTGCGCGGAAGATCGAGGCCGGACATCGGCGAGTATATCAGCTATTCAGGAGCTGCCAGGCTGGAGGGGGTATCTCCCTCGCACATCAGTAAAATCACATCGACTAGGAGGAATGCACAAATGACACCGTGGAGCAAGTACGATCCAAAGAAGATCTGCGGCGAAAAGCTGGCAAACCTGGTGAAGGAATTGGATCCTATCACCGCGTACACCCAAGAGGACTTTTTCGATCTCTATGCCTGGTGGCATAAAATCCCGAAGGACGTGATTCTTGCGGCGGCGGCACTGGAATGCAAAAAGATCATTTGCCTCGTCTCACGCATGGATTCGCCAGAGCGCGCCTACGAGCTAATGATCGATGTGCAGGCCGGACACCTGAAGGATATTCTCAAAGAGAAGTACGAGGCAGAAAGAGAGGCCACGAGGGTCCGGCAGATCGAAAAGGATTATGAAATCGCTCTCCTAGAGATCCAGCGCCTAAAGGCTGAGATCTACGACCTGCGTTTCGAGGCTGAGAGAGGATGAGCGCGAAGATCAAGAAGCATGACGGGCCGCTGCCTAGGAGCTACGGAGAGAACAGGCTGTGGAAAGAGGATCCCGGCACATCGTATGAGACTAAGCCGATGACAAAGCGCCAGATGCGCCGCGAGGACTATGCATATTTTGAGTACATCACTCAAAAGAACAAGAAAATCAACCGTGGGACACAAAAATAGCCTGATCTGTCGCCACAACAGATCAGGCAAAGAGGAAAGAAGGAGGGAATAATGAAAATCACGACTTCCCCATCTGCATAATATCACGAATCACTCAATAACGCAACAGGAGGATAAAAAATGGATTGGCACCTCGAAGGAAACGTAATCGTCTTGGACAACTATGATGTGAAGGACAGCCCGGCCCAGCGCTGGGCGGACCTCATGGCTGTCCGCATCGAGATCCCCAAGGCATAAAAAAAGAGCCGCCAGGGAAGGCGGCGAGAGGAACGCTTAAACAAGCTACAGACACAGTATACCCCAGGGAGGCCAAAATGGCAAGCTATAACATCTGCAATCTCAAGGAGCTTCGCTTGGCAATGGAGCTGTCCCTTGCCAAGCTGTCCAAGCTCATCGGGATCCCGGACTCCACGCTCACCTACATCGAGAACGGCAACTCCTACCCCTGCGCAGACCGGCGCAAGCTCATCGCCGACTTTTTCTCCCGCACGGAGGACGAGATCTGGCCAAAGGGCGTGGACGGCAAGCCCATCGCCAGCGTGCAGCCGAGGCACCACGTCATCAAGCCGTCATACTCCGCACCGCGGGGACCCTTTTACACGAGCGAAACCCTACCGCAGGCGGCAAACGTCCACGTCGGCGATCGGTTCCGCATCCGCATCGGTACCGCCATGGGCGATGCGATCTACAGCAGCTGCACCGTTGAGGCGCTGTACCCACACTTTTTCCTCGTCCGGTTCGAACATACCGGCGCACACGAGTGTTTCCACTACCAAGCCCTTTTTGGCGGAGAACTGAGGAGGATTTATCGTGAAGAAGGAGGGATGCGGGCATGACCATCTCCATGACTTCCACTCGTGATATGTCCCGCGAAGCCTGGCTCGAGGCCCGGCGCTCGGGCATCGGCGGCAGCGACGCCGCCGCTCTGGTCGGCATGAACCCCTGGGCCACCCCCTGGACCGTCTGGGCCGACAAGATGGGGATCGCCGCCGAGAAGGAGGAAACCGAGGCGATCCGCCTGGGCCGCGACCTGGAACCCTACGTCGCAGAGCGCTTCACGGAAGCCTCGGCCTTGCAGGTCCGCCGCGTGAACGCGATCCTGCGCAACCCGGCCTACCCCGTCTCCCTGGCCAACATCGACCGGAGGATCGTCGGCGAAAGCGCGGGCCTCGAGTGCAAGACTACATCCGCGTGGCACACCAAGGAGTACCGGGGCGGAACCTTCCCTGATCGCTTCTATGCCCAGTGCGTTCACTACCTCGCCGTTACTGGCTGGGACCGCTGGTACCTGGCCGCACTGGTCCTGGGCGAGGGCCTGCACATCTACCAGATGGTGCGCAACCCCGACGAACCCACCCCTGCCTGGTGCGAGGGCAGCGTATACGTCGACAGCCATGAGATCGATAGCCTGATGCTGGCAGAGACGGAGTTCTGGGAGAAGTACGTCGCAGCCAAGACCCCGCCGCCCGTGGATGGAGAACCGGCCACCACCAAGGCGATCCAGACAGCACGCGGCGAGCCACAGGACGAAGACGTGCTCCTCAGCCATACCGCCGACGCGACCATCAAGAGCTATATCGATCTCAGGGCGCAGAAACAGGCCCTGGAGCGCGAGATGGAGCGATGCAGGCAATCTATCCTCCTATCGCTTGGAACGGCCAGCAAGGGGCACACAGGCTCCTACAGCGTGTCCTGCGACACATCCACCCGCAGGAGCCTGGATACAAAGCTCTTGCATGACACCTTCCCCACGATGAACCTCGACCCCTTCTACAAGGTTTCCACGTCCCAGCGTTTCACAGTAAAGGAGCGTAAAGCATGAGCAAGATCGCAACCGCCGTCAAAGCCCGCGAGGCCGCTGCTGTGCAGCAGAACCCCGCCGGCGCATCCATCTCCGTTATGGTCAACTCCCTCCTCGACCGCGAGGGCTACCGCCGCCGCTTCGACGATCTTCTGGGCCGCCGCGCGCCGCAGTTCGTATCGTCCATCGTGTCTATGGTCAGCGCGGACAAGAACCTCCAGGAAGCCTTCCGCAACGCCCCTCTGACCGTGATCCAGTCCGCGCTCAAAGCCGCGACCTATGACCTGCCCATTGACACTGCGCTCGGCTACGCCTACGTCGTCCCCTTCCGCAACAAGGGCACCATGGAGGCGACGTTTCTCCTCGGGTACAAAGGGATGTTGCAGCTTGCCCTGCGCACCGGCGTGTATAAGACGATCAACGTCGTGGACGTCCGTGAAGGCGAACTGAAGCGCTACGACCGTTTGACCGAGGAGGTGGAGATCGACTTTGTCGAGGACGAGGACGAGCGCGAGGCGCTGCCCATCGTCGGCTGGGCCGGGTATTTCCGCCTCGTGAACGGCACGGAGAAGACAATCTACATGACTCGCAAGCAGATCGAAGCACACGAGAAAAAGCACCGCAAGGGGCAGTACATGGGCAAGGGCTGGCGCGACGACTTCGAAGCCATGGCTCGCAAGACCGTCCTTCGCCGTCTGCTGGGCACCTGGGGCATCATGTCCATCGACTACCAGCGCGCGGACGCTGCTACTGTGGCTGCTGCAGACGCCATTGCAACGGGCCAATGGGACGGTGAGGACATCATCATTGCCGATGCCGAGGAAACGCCACAGGAGGCGCTCACGGCCTCTGAGGAGGCATCTACCATCGGAGGCATCGAAGGCATGGCTGATGAGCCTCTGCCCTGGGACCCCGAGGAAGGAATCCGGTAACCTACTCCTGCGCGCAGGGGCGGGAAACCGCCCCTCCTACGCGCGGACCAATGGGAGGCATTTATGAAATCCAGGCATTTACTCACTGAAATCCGAACCATGCAGGAGAAAGGAATCCTGCACCCCAACGACGTTTACATCTGGCTCCTGATGGCCATGACGGAGCTTGACCAGGGAGATTCCGTTGTTTTCTCTCCCGACGAACTTTCCAGAGCAACAGGTCTTTCCCGATCAAGCGTTTTTCGATCCATCAAGCGCATGCGGACACAGTGTCTGTGTGACACTCAGAGTGTCAGACTGACACCACGCTATAGTGTCAGAGAGACACTGAGTGTCAGAGAGACACTCACAGAAACCGCAAAAAACCCCAGAGGTCACGACAATTCCGCGTCCAACGCCAAGGCGCACGCAGAGTGCCCCAATGACACTGCGGCACCCTTCTCCCCCCACACCCCCCTTAACCCTAAACGTAATAATATATATTCTACGTATTCTTCTTCTCGTAAAGAAGACGTAAGGGATACGGAGAACATAACCCTAGGAAGAGAGGTAACCCCTACGAGTACGGAAAGCTCTAACGCAACGGTAGAGAGTAAACCCAAGAAGCCCAAGCCGGAGGCAAAGAAGTTCGGCGAATTCGTTTCCATGACGGACACCGAGTTCAAGATGCTGACGGATCGGTTTGGTGAGGGCCCAGCCCGCGAGATGATCGAGGTGCTGGACAACTACAAGGGTTCGAGTGGGAGGAGGTACAAGAGCGACTACCGCGCCATCTTGAGCTGGGTGGTGCAGCGCTACGAAGAGGACTGCACGCGGAACCACCGCCCGATTCCCTACAAGCAGAAGGCCGAAAGGCGCTATGACAACCCGCATGACTTTTTCGAGGGGGGCGGCGTATGAGCAACGCATTTCGGGATTTTTTCAACGGCCTATGCGCCAAGGTGGAGAGCCGCCCGGGAGACTACACGGACGCCTGCGGAATCCTGCACTGCGGAGTTTGCCACGAGCCGCGAATCGGAGTCGTGAAGACCCGCGCCGGCGAGGAGATCACACACCCCAGGACATGCGCTTGCGACAGGCGCTATTGGGCAGAGGTGAACGCCCGAGAGGCTGAGGAGAAGCGCAGGAAGCACATACAGGAGCTTCGCAGGCTGCTGCCAAGAGGCGTGCGGGACTGCACCTTTGAGGCGGACGATTCGCCGGACTCGCCCATCTCGATAACCTGCAGGAAGTACGTTAAGGCATGGCCGGAGATGTACCGGCGCGGGGACGGGATCATCTTCTTCGGCAGCGTGGGGACCGGCAAGACATACTACGCCGCTTGCATCGCAAACGCGCTGATCGACATGGAACGCCGCGTGCTCTTCACTACAGTGCCGGATCTGGTATCCCGCATGAGCGTTTTCTCGGACGATCGGGACGAGATCATCTCCGAGCTGTGCGCCGCAAACCTGGTGGTACTGGACGATCTCGGAGCCGAGCGCGATACGGAGTTTGCAATCGAGCAGGTATTTGCCCTGGTGAGCGCGCGAGAGCAGTCCCACAAGCCCACGATCTACACCACCAACCTCAGCATGGACGAGCTGAGACAGTGCGAGAACATCCGCCGCCGACGCATCTACGACCGAGTGCTCGGCTCCTGCCCGATTCAGCTCCAGATGCCCGGTAAGAGCCGCAGGGCCGGAGCATATGAGGCGCGGAGGGCTGAAGTTAGAGACATCTTGAGAGGAGTAAGCCTAGATGATTGATTGGAACACCGTAATTAGAGAAGCTCACAAAACCGCCGTTGAAAAGGGATGGTGGGACAGGCCGGTCACGGTAGAATCGCAGATATGCAACCTGCATTGCGAACTGTCCGAAGCGTGGCAGGAATACCGCAACGGACATGCCATCGACGAGATCTATTGCGCCGTAGCTAGGTGTCAGAATGCGTTGATGTGCAAAGAGCGATGCCTGGAATATCATCCACAAGGCATCCCAATTGAGCTGGCAGATTTTTGTCTGCGAGTGTGCGACTGGATGGGCAAAAAGGGGATTGAATATCCACAACATGATAAATATACATGGGTAGAGTGTTACACATTTGAAGGGTTTATAGAAGAACTTCACGGTGTGCTTGAGGGGGGAAATTTTCCACTAGACGAAGCATCATATATACTTGACTCAGTATCAATTAATTGCGAAAAGTTGGGCATACCGCTTGAAGAAGCGCTCCGCCAGAAGATGGAGTATAACCGCAAGCGGCCGTGGAGGCATGGAGGGAAAAGGGTATGACGCAGGAAGAGCTGAACATGATCTTGGACAAGCATAAAAAATGGCTCGACGACGAAGCGGGCGGCGACAGGGCCAGCCTCGGCGGGGCCAGCCTCCGCGGGGCCAACCTCCGCGGGGCCGATCTCCGCAGGGCCGATCTCCGCAGGGCCAGCCTCTGCGGGGCCGATCTCTGCGGGGCCAGCCTCTGCGGGGCCGATCTCGGCGGGGCCGACCTTCTCCAAGCCAGCCTCTGCGGGGCCGATCTCAGCGGGGCCGATCTCTGCGGGGCCGATCTCCGCAGGGCCGATCTCCGCAGGGCCAGCCTCTGCGGGGCCGATCTCAGCGGGGCCGATCTCTGCGGGGCCGATCTCCGCAGGGCCAACCTCTGCGGGGTCGATCTCAGCAGGAGCAACCTCCGCGGGGCTAACTTGGATTACTCCTGCTGGCCGCTGTGGTGCGGATCGCTGGATGTGAAAGTCGATGCGCGAATCGCCCGGCAGTTGGCCTATCATTTCTGCCGATTGGACTGCGATGATCAGGGGTATCTGGAAGCGCGGAAAGCGATTGCAGAGTTTGCAAACGGGTTTCACAGAGTTGATGAGTGTGGGAGGATAGAGGCATGACACCACAAGAGTATATCGATCGTGAGCGCCGTCGGGCGCAACTTAATCTCGGGTGGGCAATTCGCAGAAACGACGACGCGGCTATGCACCGGCTTGCGGAGCGGCTGCAAGTGCTGTGCGATATCGAGCGCGGGCTGAAAACGCTGCATCGCAAGAAAGAAGCTTGCCACCTGATGCGCGCGGCGGTAGAGGTTCTGGCCGCAGAGGATTCAGGGGATGCAGATGCAGCGATTGCCGCCGTCGTGGATGGCGAGGAGTACACCATGCAGGATCTCGTGTTTGGCATGTGTGAGCTGGTGAGTGCGTGGGAGGGGGATAGAGATGATTAAGCATTTTTGCGACCGCCGTGGGAAAGAAGTTACAACGCGGAACTACATGCGCATCACAGTGCGTGGCATGTGGTATGGGAGCCTGGAAGACGTGGAGCTGTGCGAGGACTGCATGCCCATAGTCCTCGGGCAGAGCAACCTGGATAAGCTCAAGGCGGATGAAGCCGAACGCAAGGCTCGTGCAGAAGCGCGGAAGAAGCTGCGCGCTGCGAAAGAGCAGCAGAATGCCGAAAATGCTGCCGAAAAGCAGCGGGACGAAGACGTGTTCGAGGAGGAGGAGCCATGACGCGGGAAGAGGCGTTGATGCTGTCGGCATATACGGGCGTTCTGCTCGTGCCGGACTTTGAAGACGTTCACAGATACTGCGAGGAGCTGATGGGATTCCCCATTCTCACGCACGAATTCGCGGAGGAAAGGCTCCAAATCGAGATCCGGGAGAAGCTGCGCCCCCGCGTTTGGGCGCTGTGCCAGACTGCGGCCGACAACCCGTCCAGCGGCCGGGAGCAGGTGGAGAAGGCGTGGAGGGGATGCAAGTATTGCGACGAGGCATGGGGAACTTGTGAATGCGTGGGAGGAGATGAAGAAGCATGACGCGGGAAGAAGCGATTAAGCTATTGAAGCAGTACCAGGGCTATGAACCGATGTTCCCAGATGGAGAAACGCTAAAGCATGCCTTTGACCTAACGGACGAAACTGTTGACACCCTTCTCTCCGCCCTCCGCCCCGTCAGCCGGGAGCAGGTGGAGAAGGTGTGGAAGGGGGAGTGGAGAGATTTGCATGGAGATAAGCTGGTCGGCATAGATGATGCTGGACAAGACGTTTATCGACATTATCATTACAGTGTATGCAAAAAATGTAGGAAAGGGATTGCTGCAAAATCAAACTTTTGCCCGTACTGCGGTGACGCAAAGACGGACGAGGCCGTGGAGATGGTGATGGAGAGATTGGAGATTATGAAAGACGGAAATTCAGTGAAAAGATAGTTGGTGGAGCAAAATGTATATCATGACGGAAAAATGTAGAGGAATTATAAATTCTGAGTTTGTTGAGAGGTTTTGCGTTGTAGAAAAGGAAGATGCCGTGCTCATAGTTGCGTCTTATAATGATATGCGCCGTGCTGTCACGATGGCAAGATATAGGGATAAAAAAGAAGCTGAATGGGCAATGGGGGAACTAATGGGAGCACTGTCGGGAGGTTCTACTTATTTTTATATGCCGGATAGCGTTCTCCATTGGGAAGAACACATTAAGAAAGATGCGAGAACAAAAAGGAGGGGCGGATCTTAATGGCAATCAGTGCAAAGAAATTCAGAAACGATCTAAAAAAGAATGGAGTTTTTTACACAGACAAGGCGCTGGCCGAAGAAATCAGAGCTCTACTGCCTACCGAAGTGCCCGAGGTGTACGACCCCACATGCGGGGACGGTGCACTGCTGAGTGTTTTCCCGGATGATACTAAAAAGTACGGGCAGGACATCTTGTCAGAGCAGGTAGAAGATGCAGAGAAGCGTATAAAGAATTTTACCGGAGTTGTTGGAGATACATTGTTAAACCCGGCTTTTGCAAACAAAAAATTCCAGTATATTGTTGCGAACCCTCCGTTCTCTATCAAGTGGGAACCGGAAAAACTAAAGAACGACCCAAGGTTTTCTTGTGCTCCCGTCCTTCCGCCGCAGAGTAAGGCGGACTATGCGTTTATACTGCATATCCTGTACTATCTGGAAGATAGCGGAATGGCCGCCGTGCTGAACTTCCCTGGTATACTATACCGAGGTCAGCGAGAAGGAAAAATTAGAGAATGGATTGTAAGGAATAACTGGGTTGAAAAAATCATCCATATACCAGGGGGGCATTTCGAGGACACAAACATAGCCACGGCACTAGTGGTGTTCAAAAAGCTCAGAGCAACCACAGATGTTGAATTTGTTGACACAGAAAACAATATCAGCCGACTCGTGCCGTTTGACGAAATCGAAAAAAATGATTTCAATTTGTCAGTATCAGCATACGTTCAGCCAAAAATGGGAAAAGAAGACGTGGAACCAGAGCGTATGCAAGCAGAAGCGAGAAAAATTTTTATCGAGAGACTGAAAAACGAGCTCGACATTGACTATACTGTGTGTCGGTTGGAAAGCAAGGATTGCAAAAAAACGGTGTTTAGTTTTGTGCGATTTTTAGGGCAAATTCAGGAAGTCATAAATCATTACTTAGAGAGATTGGAGGCGCTGAAAGATGGCAAGGGCGACAATGATTGATGGTATTGCTTTATACAAACATGCTTGGTATGGAAGTTATCACTCTATGATGGATAGATGCTATCGTGAGACATCCGGAAATTATAAGTTCTATGGCGGTAGAGGAATTGAGGTCTGCGAAGCGTGGCATAACCCAGTTATTTTCGCAAAATGGGCATATGAAAGCGGCTATGAAAAAGGATTTTGGCTGGACAGGATAGACTCTAATGGGAATTATTGTCCAGAAAATTGCAAGTGGTCTACTCCAAGACAGCAAGCAAACAACAGAAGAAATAACACTGTTTTGAAGTTTCAAGGAGAAGAACACACAGAGGCGGAGTGGGCGAGAATACTCGGTGTAAAGAAAAGTCTTATATCCAATAGATTGGCCAGGGGGTGGAGCGTAGAAGATACGCTGACAAAGGAGGTGCAGCACAATGCAAGATGGGCGAAATGATATGCCCACCCTCACCCTGCCGAACGAGTGGGTGAAAATGATGGAAGCAATCAATAATGCGGCTGTTGCGTACATAGAGGGTGGACCATATGAGAATGACCTGCCAGGAATGGAGTTCGCGCTAAAAATTGACAGATTATCACGAGATTTTGTACGCCCGCCGGAGGGAGAGGAGGAAGAAAAGCATGTCATCGAAATTACGGAGAATCTTTAATCCAACCGCAGAGGAACAGATACAAGATTATAAGTTTCTGCTAGAACTTCACAGGGAGCAGCTTGGTCAATGTTCTACATGTGCAAACCTTATCCCCGGTGATATGTCTGGAGTTGTAACGGATTATGGAATGTGCAGGAAAAATAGCCCACTGTTTTCGGCCAAAGTGTGTGGGAGAACGGATAAGACTTGCTCACTATATTTAGAGACATCCGTCAAATCACTTGAACAAGAGATAGATAGGCTCAGACGACAGAGCCCGCCGGAGGGAGAGGAGGACACCTGATGGACATTGAGAAGCTACTACGCGCTGCAAAGGACGCGCTAGACGGCGCTATGGAGTTCTACGGCGTAGCCGACGACCGCGACAACCCGTATATCGCGTTCCAAATTGGCGCTGCATGGGCGTACATCAATGCGGCGATGGGGCTGGAGGGAGAAGACGATGGACATTGAGAGGCTGATTGCGGGTCTATCCAAAGAGGCATACGGGAGCGATGTGGAAGAGTTGCTTCTGGAAGCCGCCACCGCCCTCTCCACGCTCCAGGCCGAAAACGCCCAACTGCGGGCCGAGTTGGAATACGAGAAGGAACACGCGAACGCCTATTATGAAGAGTGCGGACAGTGGGAGGCCGAAAACACACAACTTAAGGAAAAGCTGGAGGCCCTCAAGCAGGATAGGGATTTTGCGGACGAATATGAGTTGAGCGAATAAGGAGAATACATGGTGAAGTGCAAATTTGAGCCAAAGGAGGCGCTGAAAGATGACTGAGGCCGAAAAAGCGTATCAGTATTTTGTGATTGCTGTACCAGAAAACGAGGAGCAGGCCAAGGCGTATTTCTGGGCAAGGAAAGCCCTACAGTCCACCCTCACCCAGCCGAACGACTGGATAAGCGTGGAAGATAGGCTGCCGGAGCCTGGGGAGCGAGTACTTGCTACGGACTGCGGATTTGTCGGAGAGTTTTACATCAACAAGCGTGGGAAATGGCAGCGATACAACGTTAATTGTTCCGAATTGCTTATGGCATTGGACATTCTGTATTGGATGCCCCTGCCCGCACCGCCTGATAAGGACAATAATGTCCCTGCCAAAACGCCGAACGAGCCGCTGACGCTGGAGCAGTTACGGGAGATGGACGGGGAGCCGGTGTGGATTGCAAACCCTGATGCGCTGGAATACGGCAGATGGGGTATCGTCGATGGAGTATACCAAGCGGAAGACGATCAGGTCCTTATGCTGAGAGGAGACTATTCATGCCATTATTACGGCAAAACGTGGCTTGCCTACCGCCGTCCGCCGGAGGGAAAGGAGGAAATGAAAGATGATCATATGGGATAGATGCGCGATATGCGATCGGATTATACCTGTAGGAGAGCTATGCTATGGAATCAAAAACTGGAGAGGGGACCCGGAAGGAGGTAGAACGATATGCAAAAACTGCATTGCGCCTGAAAACGTTGATTCGATCACCCAGCCGAACGACATGGGTCAGATGATGAAAAGATTATAGGAGGTAAAATGTTAGAAAATGAAGTTTTTAACAGATCTTATGTTCGAGACATAACGAAAATTTGTGAATGTGATTGTTCCATCACTTACAGTCATAATAAAACTGAGTTAGATCGATCAAAAGAAGAAAGGAAAGAAGCAATGATCAAGCTGAAAAGGTGCCCGCATTGTGGAAGCGAAGTTGTTCTTTGCAAGATAAATGGATATGCGTATGTTGCCTATGAATTCTCCATTGTTTGTACTGGATGCGGTTTAGAAACTAGAGTCGTCATGAATCCTCAAGCGCAGTGTATTTTCGATATGGGAGAGGCTGTAAAAAGGATAGCTGAGAAGTGGAACAGGAGGGATGAATCCCGTGAAGATCTCGCAGAAAACCGTGGACGCGATCCGGGCTGAGTACATGCCGTATGACAGGAAGCGCGGCGCACGGGCGCTCGCGGAAAAGTACGGACTTAGTGAAAATTACGTTTGGTTGATTGTGACAAACAAAGCAAGAAAAACGAGGAGGGCCAACTGATGAAAATCGAGCTCTTGGAATACCCAAATGAAAAAGACTGGATGGAGGTAAAACGGCGTGCGCTTGTGACGGTAGGGAAAAAGCCGGTTAACCCACCGGATAGCGAGTGGAAGAAAAAAATTCTTTACGCTCGGCATTCGCCCATTCGCTACTTACGGTTCTCGTTCTACCTTGAGATTCCATACTACGTTAGCGTTCATCTTGCTAGGCATGTGCATGCACAGCCGTACATCCGCAGCCAAAGGAACGACAGGCAGAGCGAGTATGACAGGAACGCAGCAAGGCAGGATGCAGAGGTTTCCATGATCTGGGATATGAACGCGGAGGAACTGATGACGGTTGCAAACAAAAGGCTATGTATGAAGGCAGATCCTACCACGCGACTGATCGTGAACGAAATGTGTGAAACCGTTCGAGGGGTTTGCCTGGAAATATACGGGTTACTTGTTCCTGCGTGTTGCTATAATGGCGGGTTTTGCCACGAAATCGAGAGTTGCGGCCTTGGAGCGAAAATCGCGCTTCAAATTTTACACGGAGCGGAATAAAAGTTGACCCAAAAGTACAAAAGGTGTACAATACAGACGTGGGAAAGCGCGATCCCACACAGGATTTTTCCTGTAGATGGGGCAGCTAGATTTTTAGCTGTCCCATTTTGCAGAAAGGGGAAAGAAAACATGGTCGACTTCGGAAATGATGTGAGGTGTTAAGTCGTGCCAGCAGGGCGTCCAACAAAAGAATTTGATAAAAAAGCGTTTGCCGACTTGATTGGTTTCGGCTGTGGGCAGGATGAAATCTGCTGGTTTTTTCGGGATAGAGACACAGGCAAACCGGCGAATCCCGACACGCTTTCTAGGTGGTGTAAACGGACTTACGGGATGAATTTTCAAGAATACAGAGAGAAAATGGGACTAATGCCGCTAAAAATCCAACTGCGGAAAAATCAGCTTGAGCTATCTAAGAGAAGCGCTGCTATGGCGATCTGGCTGGGAAAACAGTACCTTGGACAGAAAGAGGAGGCGGACATCGATGTAACGTTATCTGCTGCTGAGGACGAGCTGAGCAAGAGCCTTAGAGAAATGGCAAAGGAGCTGAAAAGTGATGAGTAAATTTGTGAAATGCAGAGACATAAGAAGTAATGCCGTGGTGTATTTGTCTATTGAAAGCGTAGAAAAAATCTTGTGGGACGAAATCAAAGAAACCGAAAGCGGAGTTGTTACATTCTCTGGTGATCGCTATCTATGCGAAAGTGTAATTCCTGGAAGCCCGGCAAAGTTTTCTGATTGTATCGTGGAATACTAAATGATTTCGAGCAAACAGAAAAAAATTTTAGCGTTTCCGTATAGCGGATTTGATTCAATCATATGTGATGGAAGCGTCCGTTCTGGAAAAACCTCCATCATGATGTGGGCTTTTGTGGGCTGGGCGATGGATTGCTTCGACGGGTATCGGTTTGGGATCTGTGGAAAAACTGTGGATTCTACCGTGAAAAACATCATCGTGCCGTTTATTTCAATGCGCCTGGCAAAAGAGAAATATCGCATCAAATGGCGGAGATCAGATAAGATCCTAGAGGTTCGACGCGGGAACGCTGTAAACTTTTTCGAGGTGTTCGGCGGGCGAGACGAGTCGAGTTTCATGCTCATCCAGGGCCGCACACTAGCCGGTGTGATGCTGGATGAAGTCGCGCTTATGCCGCAGAGTTTTGTCCAGCAGGCGCTTGCCAGATGCTCTGTGGAAGGCGCGCGGATGTGGTTCTCCTGCAACCCAGACTCTCCGATGCACTGGTTTCATGTGGAATGGATCGAAAAGGCGCAAGAGCGCAACGCATTATACTTGCACTTTACGATGCGGGATAATCCGAGCTTGAGTGAGAAGACGTTACAGCGCTACGAATCCACGTACAGCGGCGTTTTCTACGAGCGGTACATCCTAGGCAAATGGGTAGCCGCAGAGGGATTGATCTACACGCTCGGAGAGGGAAATATCGTAGATGAGCTGCCGGAGCGAAAAAGCACGTGTGAGTATTACATCTCCTGCGACTATGGCACGCTGAATCCTTTCTCGGCTGGGCTGTGGTGCTGGGATGGGAAAACGGCCACGCGCATGCGAGAGTATTATTACTCGGGCCGGGAGAAGCGTGAGAATAAGACGGATGAGGAGTACTACGCGGAGATCGACAAACTAGCCGAAGACTTGCCTATAAAGGCAATCATTGTAGATCCGTCTGCGGCATCATTTATCGAGGTTATCCGGCGAAAGAAAAAATACCAGGTGCGCAAAGCTATAAACGACGTTATTCCCGGTATAGCCACTGTTTCCAGGTATTTGCAGGACGGCACAATCAAAATCCATCGCTCCTGCAAAGACTGCATCCGGGAGTTTGGTTTGTACCGCTGGGACGAGGACAAAACAGAAGACAAGCCCATCAAAGAATACGATCACGCCATGGACGAAGTGCGATATTTCACAATGACTATCTTACGGCACAAAGTCGGGAAAGCACCTTACATACCGATTTTCGACAGGAGATGATAGCGATTTACACATATCAGGACTTGGTTTCGGTAGGCGCTGATGAAAAACGGCGCATGGATTTCATTTACCAGGCCATCAACGCGCATCGCAGTTCAGACGTTTACAGGTTGGCTGTGGATGCTGAAAAATACTACGAGGGCGAAAACCCTACGATCAACGGCTACGAAAAAATCCTGTATGATCTACAGGGGAAAGCTCATCGAGACATGTACACCGCAAACCATAAAATCGCATCGAATTTTTTTGGGTTTGTGGTGGACCAGGAGTGCAGCTACCTGCTAGGGAACGGCGTGATGTTTGAGCAGGACAGCACAAAGGACAGGCTCGGGGAAAACTTTGACCTGGATGTTATGGAGGCTGGCACAGACGCGTTGATTGCTGGCGTGTCGTTCGGGTTCTGGAATCTCGATCACATCCAGGTTTTCCGGTTGACTGAGTTTGTACCGCTGTACGACGAGGAAAACGGCGCGTTGATGGCCGGTATTCGCTTCTGGCAGGTAGATACTAGCAAGCCCTTGCGGGCGACGCTATATGAAATGGACGGATTCACAGAGTATTTGCGCCCTACAAACGAAGATATGCGCGTGCTTGCTCCGAAACGCGCCTATGTGCGACTGGTGAGGTACGATGACGGAAACGGCACCGAGATCTATGATGGCGAAAACTATCCGGGGTTCCCGATTGTGCCGCTGAAAAACGGAAGGTCCGGAAAGTCGGAGCTGAACGGGCGCAGAAACACGATCGACGCGTTAGACCTTGCTTCCTCCAACATGGTGAACAACGTCGATGAGGGCAACCTGATTTATTGGGTGCTGACGAACTGCGGCGGCATGGACGATTTGGACGACGTAAAGTTCGTGGAGCGGCTGAAAATGCTGCACGTTGCACATGCGGACGGAGACGATGGAGTAAAGGCAGAGGCGCATACCATCGAAGCCCCGTATGAAGGCACAAACACGACTATAGACATGCTAAAAAAGAAGCTCTACGAAGACTTTCAGGCGTTCGATGCTTCTGCTGTGAGCGCTGGAAATCAGACTGCGACGGCTATCAAGGCGTGTTATGTACCGCTTGATCTGAAGGCGGATAAGTTCGAGGCGAGCGTTACGCGCTTTATCGGAGAGATTCTGAAGCTTGCTGGGATCGACGATAAGCCCAGCTACACCCGAAACCAGATCATCAACAAGAGCGAGGAAATACAGTCTGTTCTGATGGGCGCAACGTATTTCGATGATGAGTACACCACAAAAAAGCTGCTGACGATCCTGGGCGACGCTGACCAGTACGACGAGATGATGAAGCGCAAAGACGAGGAGGACATGAAGCGCCTGGGAGCACTGGAAGAGATACCGGAGAACGCGGTTGCACAGGCCGAAGCTCAGGGAAACGGCGCTGAAAATGCGCAAGAGGTGCAGTAATGGATTTTTGGGGAGATGATCTGAATCTTGATCTCTTGGGCGGAGAAGACGATGAATCCGTATTCCTGAGCACAAAAGAGCGCTCGTATTTCGATATTTACGGAGGTAGGGATATTCTGTCCCGCCGCGCAAAGCTCCCAGAGGATGGAGAAAGCCTGCGAGCAATCAGCTATGCAGGCGGCTTTTCTAGCTGCTCGGTAGTGCTGTGGATTGCGGATCGGACTAAAATTCGATCCATGTTCGCATCAACTCTGCGCGTGGGAAAAAAGGAAATCGATGCGCTTGCCGATTTGCATAGTGCTGGCAGGCTGGACAAGGCGCATTTCATCTTGAGTGGACTTGCCAAGAACAACACCGCCGCATCTGGAAAAGATTACCGGTACACGGAGTATTTCGAGCAGGTGTGCATGGAGAGTGGGTTTTCATGGAAATACGCGAAAAATCACAGCAAGGTTATCTTGCTTGATACAGATAGAGGGGAATATGTAGTGGAGACCTCCAGCAACCTGAACGAGAACCCGAAGATCGAACAGTTTTGTATCACGTGTAGCGAAGAGGTGTACGAGTTTTACAAGGCTGGGCTTTTTGGCTGAGGAGGTGAGCCGATATGCCGGATGATTACGGCCATGACTGGACGGATGAGGAGCTTGAAAAGCTGGAAAAGCGCATTGCACGCGTTTACAGACAGGCGAGCAAAGACATGCAGAAAAACATCGAGGATTACTTTGCGCGCTTTGTCGAACGCGACCAAAAAATGCGCAGCCTGATCGGGACTATACAGAACGGCAAGGAATGGACCGAGGAGGACTACAAGCAATGGCGCTTGAACCAGTTCGGGCGCGGAAAGAGGTTCCAGCAGCTACGAGATCAGCTTGCAGAGCGCGCTACAAAGGCAAATGAGGTGGCGAATGCGTATATCAACGACCTCACGCCATCTGTTTATAGCCTCAATCGCAACTATGCTGCATACACGATCGAGCGCGTGTCCGGGAATGTAGGCTTTACGCTGTGGGATGAAAGCACCGTGCGACGCCTCCTAGTCAAACGGCCAGATCTTATGCCTTACTACCCTCTGGAGAGGGCCATCAAGCGCGGCATTGATCTTGCGTGGGGCAAGAAGCAGATCACGAACACGATCACAAGCGCTATCCTGCGAGGGCTGAGTATAAAGGGCATATCTGAGGAGCTGAGGACGAGAGTACCGGAAATGGGGCTCTCAAGCTCCATCAGGGCAGCGCGCACGGCCATCACAAGCGCAGAAAACGCAGGACGCATGGATAGCTACAAGGCTGCATCTGATATGGGTATCAAGGTGCGGAAACGCTGGGTGGCAACGAAGGACGGGCGCACCAGACATGCACATAGACGGCTGGATGGGCAGACGGTGGACTGGGACGAGAGCTTTTCCTCAGAGCTGGGCAAGATCCGGTATCCTGGCGACCCGAGAGCAAAGCCCGCCAATGTCTATAACTGCTTTGCCGGAGATGTGAAAGTAGCCTCTGATAGCAAGCTAATCAGAAGCTACAAACACATTTACGAAGGGGATTTAATCACTGTCAAAACTGCCGGAGGCGTAAAGTTCACCTGTACCCCGAATCACCCAATACTTACTCCGAGCGGGTGGGTTCCTGCGAAACTCTTGAACAACGGAAATGACATTCTTGTAGCAGTCGTTGGAAAGAACAACTCTTTGGGGGTTAATCCAGACATAAATCATGCTTTTCCCAGCTTTGACGCAATTCATAAGTTTTTGGATAAAATGGGGGGACAAAGGGCTTGCGGTGTGAGTGTGAATTTCCACGGCGATGTCGCCACATCCAATGTCGAAATTATAACTCAAAAAAGGCTCTTGCGGAATAACCGGAATCCCAGCATTAGAAAGCGCATCAATAAATTCCTGCTCAAACTTTCCGATAAACCGCTTGTGTGCAAGAGCGCGCTTATGGAGCATTTCTGGAGTGTTTGCAAGTCCCCTTTTGGCCTCATTTGCAGCAAGGGCAAGGCGCTTTCTTTCCTCGGGAGGCGTTTGAGCCATTCTAACGTACATGGATTCAGACCGTCCACGGATATGAATGTTGTTTTGCCGGAGTACTCGATAGACAACTCGCCGGCTGAAACCATGCTCAAGCGCGAGTTGATTGATAGACTTCCCGGAAAGGTATTCCTCGATCATGTGGTTAGTATCGAAGTTAGCTCTTCTAATTGCCATGTGTATAACCTCCAAACAGAAAGTGGGTACTATTTCGTTAATTCCAGCATACCACAAGATGCGGAAATGTGCAACGGCATATTTGCGATAGCGAAAAATTGCCGGTGCACCTTGCGCACGGTAGAAAAGCCTGGCATCGAAGCAGAGACGCGGAAAATGCGCGTGAAAGATCCTAAGACAGGAAGAAACATTGTAGTGAACGAGATGACTTATGGCGAGTGGGAAAGGTGGGTAAAAAGTCGTGCCTAGGGATGGGATTACATTCGAGGACAATTCGGATGAAGTGCTGAAAGCGTTTGAAGATGCTTGGAGCAGAGGCTTAGAGCGTATAGGCTTGCAGGCGGAAGGATACGCAAAAGACTTGTGCCCTGTAGACACAGGAGCACTTAGAAACAGCATCTCGCACAAAGTGGATGAATCGGAACGTGCTGTATACATCGGAACAAACAACGAATACGCCGCATATGTAGAACTGGGCACGGGGCGTTACTATCCAGGAGGACGCCCAACTCCATGGACATACCAAGACGCTAAAGGTGTTTGGCACTGGACGCGCGGAAACCCTGCGCAACCATATCTTGCGCCTGCCGTGAAAGATCATGCGCAGACCTATAGAAACATCTTGGAGGATGAGTTCAAAAATGGCGGACATTAAGCTATCCTGGGAGGAGATTAGCAAGATCGAGCGCACTGTTAGCAGGGGCGACCGCGTAGAGATCATCCCGGTTAAAGAGGGCGTGAAAATCTTGCGTGTAAAGCGAGAAGAGATCAAGGAAAAGAGAATCATGCAGTAAGGTCCATAGCTTGCCAAGCATATAAAAGCGTGGTAGAATAAAAACGTGAAAAGCCTCCGTCTAAATGGTGGCGGAGAAGGACCGAGCGTGGCCAATGAGTCGAAGAAATTCGATCGTTGACCACGCTTTTTGTTTGCAATCGCAAAGAAACGCGATTGACATAGTCGCCCCGAAGAAACGGGCCAAAGAAAAGGAGCTGCGACACATGGCGTTGACGAGGAGAGCACTAAAGGCAATGGGCATCGACGAGGAAAAGATTGATGAGATCATTGCAATGCACGGTGAGACTGTGGACGGGCTGAAAGCCGAGGTTGCCAAGTACAAGGCCGATGCGGAATCTGTACCCGAGCTGCAAAGGCAACTCCAACAGGCGCAGACCGCGCTTGAAGAGAGCCGCAACGACGGATACAAGGCAAAATACGATGCACTCAAGGGTGAGTATGACAGCTATAAGCGCGAGCAAGCTGAGAAGGAAATCAAGGCCGCAAAGGAAAGGGCTGTGCGCGCCTACTATGAGGGCAAGGGTATTACCGGGAAGAGCCTGGATATTGCGATGCGTGCAAGCGGAGAAGAGATCGAAAAGCTGGAAATGGACGGCGAAACGATCAAGGATGCCTCCGCGCTGGATGCGCTTGTGAACGGCACGTTCTCTGGACTGGTGAGCACTACCACCGTACAGGGAGCAAAGACTGCCACACCGCCCACCAGCACTGGTGGCACCATGACGAAGGCCGACATTTACAAGAAAGACGATCATGGCCGCTATGTGATGTCTGCGTCCGAGCGCCAGAAAGCACTAGTCGAAAATCAGATCGTATGAAAGGATGAAACAAATGGCGGCAACGAAAGTTGAGTCTTTTTCTAACCCGCGCGATTCTCTGCCTAACGGTTACACCAGCGTTACGGCCAGAGAAGTTGACTTTGTAACTCGATTTAACGATAACTGGGATGCGCTGCGCACCATCATGGGCATCATGCGGCCCATCCGCAAGACCCCTGGCACGCAGCTGATCTCCTATACCGCCGATGTAACGCTTGAGTCTGGTGATGTTGGCGCTGGCGAGGTGATCCCCTACAGCAAGGCTACCATCACGCAGGCGACCAAGGCGGACATCACCATCAAGAAGTACGCCAAGGCCGTGCCGATCGAAGACGTTGACAAGTACGGCGCAGAGATCGCTGTGGAAAAGTCCGACGACGCATTCCTGACCAAGCTTCAGAACGTTGTCCTGGGCGATTTCTATACGTTCCTCAATACCGGCACGCTGACCGGCACTGCCACCACATGGCAAGCTGCGCTTGCAAAGGCGCAGGGCGAGGTTTTGAACAAGTTCGCTGGCATGGCGAAGGACGTTACCTCCGTGGTTGGCTTCGCAAATATCCTGGACGCCTATGACTATCTGGGCGCGGCGGATGTGACTGTACAGACGCAGTTCGGCATCAATTACATCCAGAACTTCCTCGGTTACTCCACGCTCTTCCTGCTGCCTGCTACCGTCTCCGGTAACGCGGCTATCGCTAGGAACACCGTGATTGCCACGCCTGTGGAGAACATCGATCTGTATTATGCTGATCCTGGCGACAGCGAGTTTGCCCGCCTGGGCCTGAACTACACCACGCAGGGCGAGACGAACCTCATCGGCTTCCACGCGCAGGGTAACTACACTACCGCTGTGGGTGAAAGCTTCGCCATCATGGGTATGAAGCTCTGGGCAGAGTACCTAGACGGAATTGCCAAGATCACGGTGTCGGCGGGGGGTTAACGCCCTCGGCTGATATCGGCCAGACAGACCCGAGGGCAACACAGGCCGCAAAAGCGGCAAACGTGGCCAAGACAACTCGTAAACGCACGACAACTTAGGGAGGGCGGCGCGATGCTCGAAGAAGTCCTTAGGCATCTGAACAACTGGTTTCTGGTGCCAGATGGGGTGCATACAGACACCTACACCATTGAGGGCGGCGGCATCACGCTGCCTTTTCTGCAAAGCGGACAGTATTTCCGCGTGGTTGGATCCGTGTTCAACGATGGCCTGCATCAATATCCGGCAACAGATATGATCGATGAAACGTTTGACGGCGCTGTCTGGGCGCTGGCCGTACCAAAATCGATTGTATCCCTCGCCGAAGATATTTCCTCATGGCAAGAGAAAAACGGAAACCCTGGCCCGTACACAAGCGAGAGCTTTGGGGGGTACAGCTACACGAGGGGGACAAGCAGCGCGACAGGCGCTGCTGTAACGTGGCAGGACGCGTTCAGAACACGGCTGAACCCGTGGCGCAGGATTGGGGGGATTCGATGAGCCTGCTTGACGACTTTGCACATGCGTGTGTGCTGCTGGAAAAGACGCGCAAGCCTGATGGCGAGGGCGGATACACGGTTGAGTGGACCGAGGGCGCGGAGTTTATGAACTATCTCACGCTCGACACGTCCATGGAAGCGCGCAGGGCTGAAAAAGAGGGGGTAACCTCTGTATACTCAGCGCTTGTGAAAAAGAGCGTCCCGATCGAGTTCAATGACTATTTTCGGGATGAGGCAACGGGTGAAACGTACCGCGTAACGTCCAACCCCGAGGAAAAGACTGCGCCGAAGTCGTCGAGCTTTGATCTCAAGTACTTTACGGCGGAAAAGAGGGCACTGCCGACATGACAATCAACATCTTAGGCGCTGAATACACGGTGACACTGGCAACGGAGCAATCCGAACCGAGGCTTGAAGGGTGCGACGGATTTTGCGATGAAACCACAAGGGAAATCGTTGTGGAGAATTACAAAAGAAACTTACCTGGAAGCAAGGGAAAACTTGAATTGCAAGAGCAAAAAAACCTACGTCACGAAATCCTGCATGCGTTTCTGTTCGAAAGCGGCTTGGCTGAAAACAGCGACTGGGCGCAAAACGAAGAAATGGTAGACTGGGTTGCAAAGCAAGGGCCGAAGATTATCAAGGCATGGCAGGAGGCCGGTGCACTATGACAAAAGAAGCCGCTTTGCAGGCGTTTTTTGAGCAGTTTCTGCCGTCCTACGCCGCATCCGCTGTGCCGGGCGACGTGGAAATGCCCTATCTCACCTACGAACTCATAACAAGCGCGTGGGACGAGGGCAATGTGGGCATGACTGTGAACCTATGGTACTACACGACGAGCGAGTCTGAACCAAACGCAAAGGCGCGCGAGATCTCCAAGGCGTTCGGGCTAGGCGGTGTACAAATCCCATGCGACGAGGGCTCCATCTGGCTTACGCGTGGATCTCCCTGGTGCCAAAGCCTAACGGACGCCAACGACGAACAAATCAAGAGACGATACCTGAACATCACTGCGAGTTACAACACGATTTACTAACCGCCTCCTAAGCGTTGGAGGTGAAGAGCTGAAAGGGGCTGATGAAAGGAGAAAAATGTGAGATACACTAGAATTGCTGAAGACGCATTTCAAAAGCTGCAGTTAAACGCAGGCGTTTTGCTTTCTGATTTCACGCCTGGAACCGGGGCCGTAGAAGACACTGCCATCCTAGGAGCCACGACCGGAGGCGTAAACTTCACTGCAACGCCCACTTACTCCGATTTCGGAGAGGACATTGATAACGCTCCCGTAAACGTAAAAGAGCTGAAAAAGCTTGATAGCTGGGAGGTTCTCATGTCTGGCACTTTCGTTACTGTGGATCCTAATCTTGCGAAGCAGCTCATCGGCGCGGCCGATATTGGCACTCCGGACGCCACTAAGGTAACGCCTAGAAGCGATCTTGCAGACGAGGATTTCAAAGATATTTGGCTTGTCGCAGACTACTCTGACAAAACTGGAGACACAAAGGGCGGATACGTCGCAATTCACATGCTCAACGCCCTGTCCACTGGCGGTTTCCAGATCCAGACTAGCAACCGTGCGAAGGGGCAGTTTGCGTTTGAGTTCACTGGGCACTACTCGATCGAGGATCAGACTATTGTTCCCTTTGAAGTATACGTCAAGAAAGGCGAGGTTGAAGGCGCATGAGATTTTCGCAGCTTAACACCGACCAGGCGGCAGATGTGCTGTGCGAACTGACTCCGTACGTTGCAAACATCACCGGAGATAAAAAGCTTCTCGATGAGCTTGCAAAAAAGTTCAACATGAAAGGAAAGAGCACTGCGGAGCTGTACGTTTTTGCAGCCCAGAAGCTTGCAAAAATTCTGCCTATCGTGCTTAAAGACCACAAAGAGGACATTTTTGGCATTCTTGCCGTGCTGAACGACACGACCCCGGAAGCTGTGTCCAAGCAGTCCGTTTTCACCACGATCAAGCAGGCGCACGATGTGCTTGCGGACAAGGAGCTTCTGAGTTTTTTCAAATCGTTGCAGCAGCCGGAAGAGAACGCGTAGTCTCTGCGCTGCTGTCTATGCCCACGATGGGAGTGCGAGCGTATATAATCGCACTCCCGATTGCCATCAAGGAAAGAGACGTCGAAAATGCTTGGAGAGCATATGCTGGTGAATGTCTGCGGCTTATGACTGAAAACACAGCTAAAATGGGCGGAGGCAGTTACATCCAAGCGAAATGGGCAGATATTATCAATCCAAAACCGACAGACAACCGCACCGGCGAAGAGATCGTTGCAGATGTCATCAAAAACGCTGGGCTTACACTGATAACCTCCGGCAAAGAGGAACCGGAGAAGGGCTGAGAGGTGCCGATAGAAAGGAGGCGGCACCATAAATCTTTTCGATCTTTACGCAAAAGTATCCTTGGATACGGATGAGTATGAAAAGGGCGTAAAGCAAGTATCCAAGAGCGGAGAAAGCCTTGCGTCCAAGCTAAAGAACGGCCTTGCAACTGCCGGAAAGGTCGTCGCAACCGGGATTACAGCCATCGCCGGTGCCGCAACCGCTTCTGTTGCCGGCCTGCTTGCGCTTGCTGACAGCACAGAGGAATACCGTATTGCACAAGGAAGACTGAACACCGCGTTCGAGGCCGCAGGATATAGCGCCGAGACCGCGCAGGAGGCGTATAACGGATTTTACGCTATCCTTGGCGACACCGATACTGCCACAGAGGCATCGCAGCTCCTAGCGCAGCTAGCGGAGTCTGAGGAGGATGTGGCAACCTGGACGCAGATTGCCGCAGGCGTATCCGGTACGTTTGGCGACTCCCTGCCGATTGAAAGTCTGATTGAGGCGACAAACGAGACGGCTAAAGTCGGCCAGGTTACAGGCACACTGGCAGACGCCTTAAACTGGGTAGGGATCTCGGAAGACGAGTTCAACGAGAAACTTGCTGCATGCTCCGATGAAAGCCAGCGCAATCAGCTTATCATGCAGACGCTTGCCGCGCAGTATGACGAGGCAAGCGCGGCGTTTTATCGTAACAACGAAGCTCTTGTAGAGTCGAGGAACAATCAGGCACAACTTGACGCGGCGCTTGCATCTCTTGGCACTACGGTAACAAACGTTAAAAACTCTGTTCTATCCGAGCTTATCCCATCTATTTCCGGGATTGCAACGGCTTTCAACGGGATTCTATCCGGCACAGCCGGAGCAGAACAGCAGCTTTCGCAGGCTGTTGGCGGGCTTGTATCGAACGTCGCTGATATGCTTCCGGAGTTTATGACGCTTGGAGGGACAATTCTTACCTCGCTTGCGTCGGGCATCCTCTCCAACGCGCCGCAGATCGTAACGGCGCTCACGCAATCCTTGTCGCAGGTTGCGACGATGCTTCCCACGCTGATCACGCAGCTTGTATCGCAGATTGGCACAGTGCTGCCGTCTCTGGTCGAAGCGGGTTTGCAGATCATCACGGCGCTCATACAGGGCATTAGTCAGAATATGCCCACGATCATCCAGACAATCACGGAGCTTATCCCGCAGATCATACAGGCAATCGTAAGCAACCTGCCGATGCTGCTGGAAGCGGGGCTGCAACTGCTGCTGGGCATCGCACAGGGAATGATGCAGGCAATCCCGCAGCTGATAGAGATGCTGCCGCAGCTCATTACCTCGATCATCGAGTTCATTCTTAGCTCAATCCCGCAGCTTATCGAAGCCGGTATACAGCTGTTCGTGGCCTTGGTAGGGGCGCTGCCCGAGATCATCACTGCGATTGTCGAGGCCATCCCCCAGATCATCGACGGCGTTATAAACGCCATTATCGAAAGCATTCCACTACTGATCCAGGCTGGCATTGATCTTTTTGTAGCGCTTATCGAGGCCCTGCCCGAAATCATCGTAACCATTGTCGAAGCGATTCCGCAGATTATCGAAAGCGTTATAGAGGCGCTGACAAACGCTATCCCTCAGATCATTGAAGCTGGATTTACTCTTTTTGTTGCGCTGATCGAAAATCTACCCCAGATCATTATTGCCATTGTAAAAGCAGTTCCGCAAATTGTTGTGGGTATCGTCAATGCCTTTAAGAGTCTTGGCGGGAAAATTGTGGCTATTGGCGAGGACCTGCTAAAAGGTGTTTGGCAAGGCATACAGAATATGGCGAGTTGGTTGTGGGATAAAGTTTCCGGCTTTTTCAGCGGTATTGTGGACGGCGTGAAGGGTATGCTCGGCATCAACTCTCCGTCCAAGGTTTTCGCCGACATGGGCAAAAACATGGCGCTGGGCCTGGGTGAGGGCTGGGATAAAGAATACAATGGCATCAAGAAGGACATCGAAAGCGGCTTAAACTTTGCGCCCGGGACAGTGAGCCTCAACGGGCGCAGCAGCGTGGCCGGGTATGGCTCTAGCGGAATTGGCGCTGTGAACGTGTATGTCACGCTTACAAGCTCTGTGAATAATCAGAGCGAGGCAGAGGCCGTGGGTCGGATCATCGGTGAGAAGGCTGCAAGACAGATCAGGTATAAAGGGGGTGTATCGTATGCTTAAATATAGCTTCACTTTCGGTGGCGTAGACATGCGCGAAAAATACGGGGTATGGTGTACGGCGTACGATACATTCTTCCCACCGCTTAGATCTCACAAAATCACCGTGCCCGGCAGATCCGGCGCATACGACTATGGCTCGGACGAGTACGACGAGCGCACGCTACGCCTAGAGTGCGACACCAGAACGGGGAAAACGCGCGCTGATATGCGCGAAATCGCATATATACTCAGCAAAAAGCATGAAATCCGCATCTGGCAGGAACCCGATAAATACTATGTCGGCAGGCTGTATGATCCATCCGAGTTGGAAGATCTCGGGCAGATCGTGTACAAGTTTACGTTGACATTCATCTGCGAGCCTTTTGCTTATGGGGAAACCAAAAACGTAGAACCGGATGCAGCGCTCTGGGAAGCTGCGTATAGCGGAACGGCCCGCACGCCTACGAGAATCCAAATCGTCAATGCTGGCGATACTGATGCAGTAGGCATAAAGTTAACGCTCGCTGAAAGGAGAGACATCTACTAATGTACGCAACGGACTATTTTGAGACAATGATCCTAAACTTGGCGCGCGGGATTTCTGCGACCGCGCCGCAGACTATGTATCTCGCGCTGTATCTTAACGATCCATCGGATTCCGGCGGCGGCACCGAGGTTTCGTACTCCGGCTATGCCAGGCAGCCTATCACGTTCTCGGCCCCTGCTGCATCTGGCGGCGGCATGGCGATCCAGAACACAGAGGCCATCACGTTTGCGGAGGCGCAGGTGGATGTGGGTAACGCGACGCATGTAGGTGTGCTGGACTCTCTCACCGGCGGTAACATGTACGTTTACGGCCCGCTATCTGAGATTCTCAACATCCAGGCGAACGTTTCTCCTGTCGTGCGCGCCAATGCTGTAAAATGGATCTCTTCCGGAAAGATGAGCAATGCCTACAAAACGAAAGTTCTTAACATCCTGCGCGGTACAAACTGCGCCGGGTTCACGCCGTATCTTGCACTTTGCAATGGCTCTCCGGAGGCTGGCGGCTCGGAGTTTGTCGGCAATGCGTATGAGCGTATGCAGGTGACGTTTGGGTCCCCCGCCAGCCAGGCGGGCGGTGCTATGATGATGAGCAACAGCGCGGCAATCAGCTCTCCGGTAGCAACCGGCACTTGGGGAAATCTCACGCATATTGCGATCTATGATGCCGAAAACTCAGGTTCTCCGTATCTGATCGATACGGCAAACCCGTCCACGCTCATGAACAAGGATAAGGCCATCATCTACGAGGTCGGAGCGCTGAAATTCTCCATCAACTAAGCGTCGGGGGTGATTTAGGTGTTTAACCTCTCGCGCTATAACCTAGCCCGGTACAACTTGCCGCAAACGACACTGCAAACCGTGAGCCTAACAACGGACGCATACGAGCAAATCATCGGCCTGTTCGCGGTTGCGCAAAACCTGTATCTCTCCACAAGTGCCGTAGAAACGTGGGATATGTCCGCGTCGGCCACACAGGGCTTCCTGCTGAAGACAAACGCGCAGGAATCCATCGACGCAGAAGCCCGGCTGATTGGCGTATTCCTCATGAAGGCGGATGCGGCAGAGGGGTTCGGCGCATCTGTACGCGTGGGCGCTTTGATCTATGGCTCTGCTGATGCGGCCGAAGAAATCGAAGCTCAACTCAGGCTAGGAGCCAATGCGCATGGGCACACAGATGCCGCCGAAAGCATCCTGTCGGACATCTCCGTGGGTGCGGATGTGTATCTCGGCAACACTGCATACGAGATCATAACCGCGATTGCGGAGGCAGAAGCTACAGACGTTTTCTCGATAGAAATCGATGTTACTCTTGCGCCTGGCGACACGCTGGTCATCGACAGCGATCATTACACTGTGCTGCATAATGGGGAAAACATCCTGGACAAACACAGCGGGGACTGGGTGGAGCTTTCGAGAAACACGCGAACGCTGCTCGTGGAAAGCGGAACACCCGCAACGCTTGAAACCTCCATCCTGTACACTGAGAGGTATTTGTGATGCTTGAAGTTTTTGATCTAAACCTGAAAAAACAAGCGATCCTCGAAAATGCGTATAACGTGACAGAAAAAGAAGAGATCAACGCCGTTGCCGAGCTTTCCTTCTCGCTCCCGGAAGGCGACGACAAAAACGAGTTTTGCCAGCCTTACCACTATGTGCGCTATAACGGCGGGCAGCTATACAGGATTATCACGCCGGGCGGCACGCTGAGCGGAAGTGGGGAAATGACGTATGAGTGCGAGCATGTGATTGCGACGCTGATTGATGATGTGCTCTTCGGGTCGCATGTGATCGGCAACCTGGGCACATACACGGTTGACTGTATCAACTACGTGCTGGACGCACAGACCGTCAAACGCTGGAAGCTCGGCACGTGCGATTTTTCTCGGCAGTTTGAGTACGGCTGGGAAAACGAAAACCTGCTTGCGGCGCTCTTTTCCATCCCCAACCGGTTTGTGGACGCATACATGTGGACATACGATACGAGCGTGTATCCATGGACCGTGAACCTAGTGAAGATCGATACAGATGCAAAGCCTGCCTACTACATCCGAGGCAAAAAGAATCTCATCAGCCGGGATTTCACCCGCGCATCGCAAGACATCTGCACACGTCTGTATTGCCTGGGCTATGGTGAGGGAGTCAATCAGCTCACGATCTCGGACGTGAACAGCGGCTTGCCGTACCTGCAAAGCCCTCCCGAGATCATTGAAAAATACGGCCTGATCTCCCGCATCTGGGTGGACAGGCGCTTTGAGGATGCAGAGAGCTTGAAGGCGCAGGGAGAGGCCATGCTTGCAGGCTTGCAGGAGCCACAGTACAGCGTCGATGTTTCTGTTGCAGATCTGTACCCCATCACACAGGCTGACTACGACAAGGCCGAGATCGGGCGCATTACGATGCTCGTGGAGGACAACATCAAGACGTATATCACCGGGATCACGCACCAGTGGGACACGCCCGGCAGCATGACTGTAACGCTATCCACGCAGCCCGTAGACGTTGCGCAGACGATTGCAGATCTTGCGGACCGTCAGCGCATCGAGCAGGTGTACTCACAGGGCGCAACGCAGCTATATGCGCAGAGCGTGCAGGCGAACGCCACGCCCACCATCGGGGCAGTGCTGAACTTCTGGATCCCGGAAGAAATGCGGATTGTAAACAAAGTCTTGGCGAAAATCACGCTCTCTCCATTCCGCAGCTACTCTCGCTCTACATCCGGTGGTGGCGGGACATCCACTACCAGCTCCAGCGGCGGAGGCACGAGCAGATCAACCGATAGCGGCGGGGGGACCACGACCACAAGCCAGAGTGGCGGAGGCGGATCCACTACATCTGCAAGTGGGGGGGGCGGATCTGATACAAGCGGAAGCAGCAGCAGAAGCACGACGAATTCCCCGTCCAGCCTAAGCAGAACGACCTCATCTGTAGTTGCAGAAGATGGCGTTTCCCACAGGCACACGATTTCTGCCGGTGAGTTTTCGCATGTGCATGGCATGGATCACACGCACCGCGTGTCTTTCCCATCGCATCGGCACTCCGTGGAACTCCCATCGCACACGCACAGCGTAAACATCCCATCCCACACACACGATTTCTCGGTCCCTTCGCATACCCATGAGTTTTCGCTCCCTGATCACACGCACGGCATCGAACAGGGAATTTTTGAGTTTGGCGGAGCATCCAGCGCGCAGATTCTTGTGAACAACACGCAACACGCGAGCATGGGCGATGACTACGAGGCCGATATTACCGCATATTTGCTCAACGACGATGGCAAAATCCCGCGTGGTACCTGGCATAGCGTTACCGTAGTGCCTGACGATCTTGCATATGTAACCATCGACCTATACCTGCAAGGCTTTGTGCAGTCGAGAGGAGGTAGCACACACTAATGCCTAAGATCGACATGTATGCGGGCATCAATAACAGCCCGCAAACAGTCACAACGGCGGAGATCACGGCCTCCGCCCAATCCATACCCGTGAGCAGCACCGCCGTGTTTCCTGCCGGGCCAAATCTGGCAACGCTTGGCACCGGAGATGATGCGGAAGTGGTGCAGTATACCGCCATTTCCGGGAACGAACTGACCGGATGCGTGCGTGGCTTTGGTGGGACTACGGCCAAAATTTGGCCAACCGATACCGTTGTGTACAGAGCTTTTACGCTGGAAGACTACCGGCGTTTATGTGTAAACATCGACACGCTTTTTTCTGAAAAGATTGATAGCAATGGGGCGGCATCTAGTGCCACCGTCGCTTTCACTGCTGCTGCTACCAGAGCGAATGTCGCCACTGGCGAAACCCTGGCTATCATTGTGGGCAAGATTGCAAAATGGTATGCCGATCTCAAGAACGTTGCTTGGAGCGGAAGCTATAATGATCTAACCAATCGTCCGCAGAGCATGTCGCCTACAGCTCACGCAAACACACATGCGGCAGAAGGCAGTGATGCGATCACTCCTGAAAGCATCGGCGCTCAGGAGGAGATCACAACAAGAGGCATCCTGAAGGGCGATGGAGCCGGAGGAGTTTCACAAGCCGTAGCCGGGAGCGACTACCAGGAAGCAATCACTGTAACCGGATTGCTGAAAGGCACCGGAAATGGCGCTGTATCCGCTGCGCAGGCTGGCACTGACTACCAAGCGCCCATTACTCAGCATGGCATTCTGAAGGGAACCGGAAGCGGCGTTACTGGTGCTGAGGCTGGTACGGATTATCAAGCTCCTATCAGTGCTACTGGCCTTCTCAAAGGCGCTGGGAATGGGTCTGTGAGCGCTGCAACCGCCGGGGAAGATTATCAGGCTCCAATCACTGTCACCGGCCTCCTCAAAGGCAACGGCAGCACGGTACAGCAGGCGGTGGCGGGGACGGACTACGCAAAGCCGTCGAACACGGTATATGCGACGCTGCTGGCGACGGGGTGGACGTTTGATAGAATAAATGACACTGGTGCGGCAACGCGCGTTGTTCCAGAACCTGGACCGTCCACGGCGATAAATGTGTATCAGCAGACTGTGAGCGTCGCGGGAATTACTGAAAACAGCACTGCCATTGTATCCTTGTCGCCTCTTGCTACTGCGGCGCAATTCCAGGCCGCTGTGCCGCTGCAACTCATCGCAGTAGAGCAGGGCGATGGAACAATCACGGTGCGTATAGGGGCGTCGTACAGCACTACTAGTGCGCCCCCCATCGACCCGCCTACCGTCGACATCCCCATCCAGATCACGATTCTGTAGGAGGTGAAAAATTATGCCTTTAATCTCTATGTTCCCGTGTTCTACGGGGGGTGCTTCAATAGACTATAACTCGCGCCCTCAAATCGATTTTGACGGAAAGTGGATCAAGCCGTTCGTGGAGTTCTACGACGGGGAGCCGTACTGGGAAGCGTGGTTCCTGTCGTCAGGGACGCTGACGGTGAACGGCAACTATATTGCGGATATGTGGGTCATTGGCGGGGGATCTTTGCCAAATTTCAGAAACAGTCCATATTTCGCTGGCAATGGACACACTCAAACCGTTTCGGGGATAAGCGTCAGCACTGGCCAAATTCCTGTTACGGTTGGTGGAGGAGCAACGAGAGCTAACAACGGAGGTGGAACAAGTTCGATAGGACAGTTTGTTTCCGCAGCCGGAGGTTCTCCGGGTGCAGAAACCACTGATGTTAAGTATCGTTTTGCAGCGCCGGACAAAGCCCACGAAGCTGGTGCAAACGGCACGAGGAACCCTGACAGCATGTATCAAACTGGACGTGGGGGGTGGCTTTTTTGGAGGAGCGATGCTGAGTACGCAGGCGAGGGATACGGCGCTGGTGGCGGAATTTACAACGGTATAACTGTCAAGGAAAACGGCCACTCGGGTGCAGCCATCATCCGCATCAAGATCTAGGAGGGACAAGCATGGCAACGTATATCGCGCGCAACGCGGACGGCGAGCAGGTGAACCTGGTGGAGATCGAGCCTGCACAAATCCCGGGCTGGGAGGCGCTTACCGGCCTTACACTGGAACCCGCTCCCACGTCGGAGCCCGGCGACGACCCGGACCCCGTGCAGATGGAGCAAGCACTAAATGAACTGGGGGTTGAAACACGATGAGAAACGATCTTGTAGAACAGGCGCAGGCAATCCGCGCCGGAATGCAGGCCCTTGCCCGCACCGCGCCGGACGCGGTGCTCCTGGCACAGCCTATGGCCATGTATGATGAGTGGAGCGCAGAGAGCGTGGAGTATGCGCTGGACGACATCCGACAGTATAACGGCCTGCTCTACCGCTGCGTGCAGGCGCACACGTCGCAGGCGACGTGGACGCCGGAGGCTGCGCCGTCCCCGTGGACGCGCATCGCGGACCCGGCGCAGGAGTGGCCGGAGTGGATCCAGCCGACCGGCGCGCACAACGCGTACGCAAAGGGCGCAAAGGTAAGCCACAACGGCAAGCACTGGATTTCCGACGTGGACGCCAACGTCTGGGAGCCGGGCGTCTACGGCTGGACGGAGCAGGCTGAGGAGTAAATCGAAAGGAGCGATCTTATGAAATGGAAACTGCGTGATGGTGGCTACGCGCCAAACATCGCCGTCAGTACCGCCGAAAAGGCGGCGAAAGAGCACGGCGTCCCGGTGGGCATCCTGCTGGGCACGGTGGAGTGCGAGACGGACTTCCGGCTCGGGCTTGTGTCCTCTGCCGGGGCTGTCGGCCCCTGCCAGTTCTTGCCCAAGTACGCGGAGGACTACTACCGCTATGCGGGCTTCGAGTTTGACTTGGAGGGCTGGGAATCTATTACCGGCATGGCGGCTATCTACGCCTACTACTACCGCCTGGGCGAGGGGCGCTACGACTTCACCGGCGCGGACGGCTGGCGCTATGCCCTGCTATCCCACCGCTACGGCCAGAACAGCAAGCGGGCAAAGGAGTTGGATTGCAGCGTCGACCGCATCAAGGACGTGGAATCCATGATGCGCGCTAACGGCGTGTGGTACGGCGCTGAGGACGCCGAGGATACAAAGGAGGATGAATCTATGCTTGACCCCAAGGACTTCCCCAAGGTGGCAAAGAAGGCCGCTGAGTGGGCGCTGGATCAGGTGGGTGCGCGGTACTCCCAGGCCGAGCGCGACGAAGAGGGCGTTTTCGATTGCTCGTCCCTGGTGGCTCGCGCCTACGCGGCGCAGGGCATCTCCTGGGAGGGCATCGGCAACGGCAAGCTGCCCAACAGCACGCAGGAGGTGTACAGCGATAACTTCCTGCTCCTGTGGCCGGAGGACTACGACGACATCGGCAAGAAGCTGGGCGGCAAGACGGAGATCAACAAGGCCCGGCAGGCGGGTGACTTGCAGTTCCTCTGCACGGACTCCGACACCAGCCGCAGCAACCGCATCACCCACGTGACGATGGTGGCGGACCGTGACACCATCGTGCATGCGCGCTCGACCAAGTACGGCGTGCGGACCGACGACATCGACCTATACGCGGGCAAGGTTTGCGCCGTGCTCCGCTTTGACCCCTCCGCCCCGCTGCGTCGCGGGATGCGCGGCCCGCGTGTGAAGGCGCTGCAGGAGGAGCTGATCGCCCAGGGCGCAGACATCGAGGCGGACGGTATCTTCGGGACCGCGACCGAAAAGGCCGCAGATAAGTACGGGGTGGGCTGATGGAATGGGAAAGCGCTGTGGCGATTATCGCCAGCGTCTCCGGCGTGGTGCTCGGCTGGGCGGGCTTCTATGCCTCCCGCCGGCGAGACGCCACGAGCATGAGCACCAAGCTGGCCACGATGCAGAGCGGGCTTGACTCCTGCAACGCGAAGTTGGATGAGATGAGCCGCAAGATGGATCGGATGCAGGAGGACTACAGCGGCATCTCCGTGCGGCTGGCGCGCCTGGAAAGCGACAGCGAGGGCATGCGGCGGCAGCACGACGAGCTGGAGGGCCGCGTGATGCGGCTGGAGAAGCAGGCGGGGTATCAGCGGTGAAACAAGTAAAAGCCGCGTGGAGCGCCGCGCGGTTTGCAACGAAGACACTGATCTGCATCGCGGTGTTTCTGGTGATCTTCACCGGGGTGCAGATTTGGTCTTTCGTGCATACCGGCGGCGAGGAGCAATCGCAGCTCATCGAATCCGTGTTCACGGTCGTGGGCCTGGAATGCGGTGGGCTCCTGCTCAAGCGCATAGTCGAAAAGATCTTCTCTCTGAATGACAAGGAGGTGAATCCCCGTGATCTATGACATCAAGTGCCTGCCGCTGATCTACCTGGGGCGGCAGGGTGAGAACCTGGCGCGGACAGTAGAGATCGACGTCGGAGCCATGCTGGACGCATACCCCGGCGCATCGATCGGGCTTGTGTTCCAGCGCGCAGGGGAAACGGAGCTGTACATCGGCGCTACGACGCTCGGTGGGACCGTGCTGTCCTGGCCGATCTCTGCCGCCGTGACTGCAAACGCTGGCCGCGGCAAAATCGAGGTGCGCGCTATGCTAGGCGATGTGCTGGCCAAGAGCGTCACCGCACCCACGCAGGTGGACGTGAGCCTCTCCGGCGCTGGCAGCACGCCTCCTGATCCGGAGGAGGACTGGATCGACGACGTGCTGCAAGCGGCGTCCGAGGCCAAGCAGAGCGCAGCCAGCGCGGCAGACTCCGCGCAGCAGGCAGAGCAGGCCGTGGAGGATGCGAAAGACGCTGCGGCGGCTGTGGAGGCCGCAAAGGCTGAGGCTGTACAGGCCGTGCAGGAGGTAGGGCAGACGGCGTCCGAGGCCGTGTCCACGGAAGGCACAGAGGCGGTGCAGGCGATCGGACAAGCCGCGTCGGGTGCTGTACAGCAGGTGCAGCAGGCCGGGGCTGCACAGATGCAGGCGATCGAGCAGGCCGGAAACGATAAAATCCAGGAGATCAACACGGCCAACGCACACGCGCCACAGATCAACGCTGATACGGGCAAATGGCAGACTTGGGACGCGGCGTCGGGCACATATGTGGATACGGAGACAAACGCAGAGGGGCCGCAAGGCCCACAAGGACCCAAGGGCGACACCGGCGCAACTGGTCCCCAGGGTGAAACCGGTCCCCAGGGTGCTCCTGGTCCGCAGGGCGAACCCGGGCCCCAGGGGGCTCCCGGCCCCGCTGGCCTTGGCGTGCCCTCTCCCACCGCTGAGGATGCAGGGAAAGTGCCGGTGGTGAATGCCGACGGCACTGGGTACGAGCTGGGTGACGTGCAGGTGTCCGTGGATGCCACGCTCACACAAGAGGGAAAAGCGGCAGATGCAAAGGCCACCGGCGACGCGATCGCGGCGATCTCGCCGGACGATGATGCTGTGAACGGGAAGCCCTGGACCTCGCTCAAGATCGTGGATACGCTGTGCGCGCCGTTCACGGCAGAGGGGAACCCTGTGACTTGCACGCCCGTTGAGGGGTATCCGCTGAGCGTGCAGGCGAGCTGGGAGCCCAGGCAGGAGGGCGATGGAGATCCGAGCCCGGAGAATGTACGGCCTATTTCTGGATATGATGCAGTGACGATGAATGTGCGGGGGAAGAATCTGATTGGGAATTTTGGAGAGGCAACGGAATCAATTCAAGGCATTACGTGGACTATCGAAAACGATAGAGTGAGTGCGCAAGGAGAGACTGGAGAAAACACTTCATCTACCGGTTCGCGTTTGCTTAATATTATATTACCAGTCTCCCCTGCGTCATATAGCTTCAGGTATAAAAGAACTGATAATAATATTCAGTTTGTTTGCGCATTTTTTAGAAGCGATAACACCATAATTCAATACTTGATGAACAATGTATCTTATACGCTTACCGAAAATAATGCGTATGTTAGATTTTACGCACAAGTTTTGCCTAATATGGTAGTAAACGGGACGTTAAGTGATATCCAGTTCGAACTCGGCTCCACCCCCACCGACTACGAGCCCTACCAGCCCGGCACCACCGCCACGCTCACCCTGCCCGAGACCATCTACGGCGGCACGGTGGATGCGAAGCGAAATACATACACCCAAACGTATGATCTTGTGGATATGGGAACGCTCAATTGGACGTTTGACACTACAACATGGGGGAAACCTATATTTTGCGCTAATATCAGCGCAAAAGCCTATGGCAATAACATATTTTCGTCCATGTATAAGGTTTCCGACGCGACCGATCCGAAAGCATTATCGCTGTATGAGATAATCGGCTATCGCACCGACCGATCTGTCTATGTATACGATGATCGATACACATCTGCCGCAGATTTTAAGGCGGCCATGGCGGGCGTACAACTTGCATACGAGTTGGTGGAGCCTGTGGAAAATAGCTTGCTGTCGGAGGTTGAAAAAATCCCCGCCCTGCCCGGCACAAACACCGTGTACACGGATGCGGATGCCGTGCGGGTGGAGGGGAGGACAGATCCTCTTGCAACCGTGCAGGCCCTCACCGCGCGCATCACCGCGCTGGAGGCAGCGGCAGAACAGCAGGCGCAGGTAAACGCTGCGCTTACCACCCTGGGCGTGGACACCACGCCCGACCAAATCACTGCCCTGCGTATGCTGGGCGTAGAAACGGAGGAGTAAAAATGGATTGGAATCTCGTGCTGGAATTCGTCATCACTGTAGCCACCATCGCCGTTGCGATCTTCCTCGTGCCGTGGCTGAAAGAGAAGCTCGGTGCCGAGCGCGCGCAGCAGCTTGAAGACCTCATCTGGAAGGCCGTGCAGGCCGCTGAACAGCTCTTTGGTGCTGGGAATGGCGCGGAAAAAAAGGCGTATGTTGTGGAGTTCCTGGAAGCGCGCGGAGTCGATGCCGAGGCCGTGGATGCAGACATCGAAGCCGCCGTGCTGGAAGTGAACGAGATGGTGAAGTGATTAAATGCCCTCTGGGTTTCCCAGGGGGCATTTCGCATTTAGGAGGGCTTATGCGATTCGATTTCACGAAAGACGAACATGACTTTTTTGTAGAGCGCTGTCGCTTCAATCCCGAAAACGGTGAGCTCGTGATCTTTGAAATGCGGTGCGCTGGAAAAAGCATCGTAGAAATCTCTCTTGCAACCAACATGTCAACAGCTACAGTATCAAGAAGAATTTCAAGCATCAAAAACAAAATGCAGCGAGTAAAACCAGACAATTTTCTGATAATCGGCAACAGATCTCATGTGCGACAATGGGAGGGGAGGGAGAAACGTGGGATTTCGTGAGTACAACCCCAACCCTGCAAAACGAAACACAGTTGATTGTGCCGTCCGTGCTGTTTCGAAAGCGCTCGGACAAGACTGGGAAACTACATATGCCGGGCTAGCTGTGCAAGGCTACATGCTCAACGATATGATGGAAGCAAACCACGTGTGGGGTGCATATCTTAAACAGCACGGATTTAAACGATACATCATCCCGGACGATCTCCCAGACGGATACGCTGTACGCGATTTCGCGGAAGATCATCCACGTGGAACATACGTGCTCGCCGTTTCGAATCATGTTGTCGCAATCGTTGATGGAGACTGGTACGACACCTGGGACTCTGGAAACGAAATCCCTATATACTATCTATCTTACGAGGAGGTGCGCTGATGGGATATAACCCGTACACAAATTCATATTATCAGCCACCCATGATGGATCAGCTTGGACAACTCAGGCAACAGCAATACATGTCCCAAGCATACCAGCAGCCCATGCAGCCCGTTCAGCCGATGCAGCAGCAACAGCCCGGGCCATCCATTGTGTGGGTGCAGGGTGAGCAAGAGGCGATGGCATATATGGTAGCCCCCAACAGCGCAGTAGCACTATGGGATAGCCTTGCGCCTGTGGTATACCTCAAGCAAGCGGACGCAAGCGGCAAACCCACTGTCAAAATCTACGATCTCGTAGAACGCTCCAATCGCCCTATACAGCCACAGCAGGCACAAGGTGCGGAATATGTCACCCGCCAGGAATTCGAAGCTCTGTCAGCCCGCCTAGACGCTCTGGCGGCATCCAAGACGGCAACACGCAAGATCACGGCAAGGGAGGATGCGCCCAATGAGTAATCCGATCTTTCAGGCCCTTAACGGTGGCAGGCCGCAGCAAGGTCCGCAGGGTATGATGCAGAACTTTCAGAGGTTCATGCGGCAGTTCCAAGGCCAAGATCCGACCAAAATTTTAAACGATCTTATCTCAAGCGGAAAAGTTTCGCAGCAGCAACTTGATATAGCACAAAGACAAGCGCAGCAAATGCGGCATATGTTTGCCGATGCTGAAAAAATGTTCAAATCTTAAGCGATTTCCTTGCTCTGAGTGGTGGGCAAGAAGGGCTAAGAGTGGTCAAACGCAAAGCGTTTGGCCACTTTTTGTATTCAACCGTGGCCACGGTTTGAAAAAATAAAAGGAGGTTTTTTATGTCTCTAACTACTGACACTACTATGCAGGTGCAGCCCGTGTACGGTGGCGGCTCTGGCGGTTTCGGCTGGGGCGGCGACTTTGGTTCCTGGATCATTCTCTTCCTTCTCTTCGGCCTTTTCGGCGGATGGGGCAACGGCTATGGCTTTGGCGGCGGATGGGGCGGTAATGGCGGTGGCTTTAATGCGCCCGGCGCTCAGGGCTATGCGACCCGCGCGGACATCAACGAGGGCTTCGCGCTCAACGGCCTCCAGAATGGCCAGACCTCTATCAAGGACGCCGTGACCAACGGTTTCCACGGGGTCGATACCGCCGTCTGTCAGCTGGGCTACCAGACCCAGCAGGGCTTCAACAATCTTGCCGCCCAGCTGTCTTCCTGCTGCTGCGAGACCCAGAGCGCGATCCAGGGCGTGCGGTATGACATCGCCACTTCTGCGGCCGCGACCCAGAACACCATCCAGAACACTACCCGCGACATCATCGAGAACCAGACCAGCGGCATCAACGC
>JFBN01307276.1_pt1 | contig 42054 bp, 40 predicted proteins | sample 768741 | NCBI WGS metagenome assembly JFBN01 (sample SAMN01983846, study PRJNA193217) | chicken gut metagenome | biome: terrestrial biome; isolation source: ceca of Broiler chicken | host: Gallus gallus | place: United Kingdom: England | collected 2010-09-07
TTGCGGACTTGTTAATTCTGCTTTATCTTATTCTTATAGATTTAAAATCTTAGTTTTATATGTCAATCGTTGTTTTTATATTTAATTATTTTTTTATGTTTATAGGTTTAATTAGCTTGGGTTGATTTAATTTGTAGTTTTATATTTAAATTGATTTGTTGTGTTGTCAGCTTAGCTATGGTTGTTGATTGGCTTGGGTTAATTTAATGGTTGTTTGAGTTGTTTAGTTTATATGTTTTTATATCTCAATTATTCTTTTTATTTATTGAATCTTTTGTATCAATAATTAATCTTTATGTTTACTTGTATAGGTTTATTTATTCAATCTATTTTTATGTGTCAATTGTTCTTTATATGTCTAGTTTATATTTTATTATGTAGGTTGGGTTTGTTCAATAATTGGGTTGGATTTTTAATCACTCAAGTTTATTTTGTAGTGTTTATTGAGGTTTTATGGGTTGGGGGTTGTTTATGATGAAATAAATATTGCTGTAAATACATGCAAGGGTTTAGTGTTGTCTAAAAAAAGATTACTTGCTTTAAATTTATCTTTTTTTATTCAATAAAACTTTCACTTCTTAAGTGGGAGATGAATTGCTTACAGTGTTAGTTGTACGGCTCTAGTTAGGTATTTGACTTTTATAGAATACCTATGCGGAATAATGCTAGAAACTCTAAAAAATATGCAGAAAATCAAGGCATAGAAGATAATTACCCTAAGAAAAAATATATAACCAAAAAGAAAAAAAGCCCTAATGGAACAAAGCAATGCAAATAACCAAAGGTTTTAAATATAGAATTCTACCTAAATAAAGAACAACAAAAGCTTATTAATCATCAATGTTTCATCTATATCAAGCCTATAATATTTGTTTAAATTTACAGCAAGAGCAGTGGGATAAAAATAAGAATTTAGATAAAAAAGATAGGAGTTATTTAAAGGCAAGTAAGATAGATAATCAATAAAACTAGCCTTATAAAAGCAAGAGAATTAAGCTATAAAAGTGTTGTAACCCAACAAGCAAGGATTAATCTTCTCGTGCCTTAGAGCAAGCAATTAGAGATAAAAACAAAGGCTTTCCCAAATTTAAAAACTCTAAATTTGCAAAGCAAAGCTTTAATTGGAATAATCAAGCCTACAAAATCAAAGATAGTGATACTACTAAGTTTAAGATATTTAGACTTATGAATACATTTTTTAAAATGCGTTATCACAGAGATTTACCAAATACTTATAAGTTTAATCAAATCACTATTATCAAAAATCACAATAAATACTATTTAGCTTTTAGTATCATTTATGATGAATCAAATGCTTCTTTAATATCTAGCAAAGATTTTGATATTAAAAAAGCAGTTGATATTGATTTAAATATCAATGAGATTACCTTAAGCAGTGGAGAGTTAATAGCTACTAACTCAAAGCTACTTAGTAGAGCTGAATATTAAAAGATTGCAAAGAAAACAAAGCAGGAGAATATTAAAAACAAAAAAGGAGAAAACAAAGTTAAGCCATAATTTCAAAAAAACACAATTAAAATTAAATAAAATCTATGAAAAAAGTTCAAATATCAAAAAGGATAGTTATCACAAGATAACTTCAAAACTCATACAAGAATTTGACTTGCTAGTAGTTGAAGATTTGCAAATTAAGAATATGTCTAAAAGAGCTAAATTAAAGAATATAAAAGCTAAAAGTGGTTTAAATAAATCTATTCTTAATACTTCATTCTATCAATTCTCTCAATATCTAGAGTATAAAGCAAAGCATAATGGCAAATTCTTTATAAAAGTCAATCCACAATATACAAGCAAAACTTGTAGTGTATGTGGAAATATCAAAAAAATCTTATGTTTAAAGATAGAGTGTATCTTTGTGAAAAATGTGGCAACACTTTACATAGAGATATTAATGCTGCAAATAATATCTTAAAGCGTGGATTAAAGTTGTTTGGGTTAGGAATTAGCCTTGAGGACTATAAACTCAAAGCCTTTCGAATTAGCTAATACTAGTTAGCTTTAGCTAGGAAGCTTCTACTTCTAAGCGTTAGCAAAGCTGGAGTGATTTGCATTAAAAATAGAGTATATTGTGAAAGATTTAGCTTAATTTATATACCAATGGTATTTTTATATGAAAAGTTTTTTCATATTGTGGAAATTTTTTAGAAGCTATGCGTATAGTTTCTAAAGCACTTTTATTTAGAAAATCATATTTTGAAGGTTTAAGTATTTTTAAATTTTCTAATTTCTTTTCTTTCGTCCAAGTAAATTCTACAAGAACTTCCCCACTCATACGCATTTTTCTAGCTTGTCTAGGGTAAATTAAGGCTTCATCTATTGCTGATTTTATTTCTTTTAAAAGCTCGCTATTGCTAGTTAAAGATACGCTTTGATGAGAGTTGGTTTGCGGGGTTTGTTGCTGCACGATCGGTTGTTGCGAGCTTGTATCTTTTTTGGGTTGACTTATTGTTTTAGGGTTTATTGAGGGAATTGCCTTTTTAGGTTTGGTGATAGGTTTTTCTTTTCTTGTTTTTGTTTTTTTGATTATTTCTCGTACAGATTCTTCGGGTTGTATGCTAGAAGGTTCTTGTATAGTTTGTATTGGCTGTGTCGGTTTTATATCGGAGGAATTTTGTACAAAATGTTTTATCGCTATATTAAATTTATTTTCTTTAATAGTGTCATTGGGTTGTATGTGTAAAAAATTTTTATAATAAAGAAAAACAAAAAATAAAGGTGTAAAAACAAATAAAGTGATAAGAGAAGATTGATTTTTATGATTGCTTATAAATGCTTTCATTTTTACTCCATTTATGATTTTAATTTCTATTTTTTGTTTAATAAAAACTATAGAGAAAATAGCAATAAAATACCCAAAGTATACTCTATATATAGGTATTTTTATTTTTCTACTTATTTCTTTAAAAAGCTTATTTTTCAAGAATTATAGCAAGAAAAAATAAATTTTTAATTAATACTAATTATCACAATTGATACAAAATTTATCTTAAATTAATAATTATTATCATAATATTTTGATTTCTAATTAATATTTAACAAAAGGAGAAAAATGAAGAAATTATGTCTATCGGTTTGTGCCATTGGCCTTTTGGCTTCTAATGCTATATCGCAAAATGTAGAGCTAGACAGTTCGATCATTAGTGCTTCTGGATTTGCTCAAGATATTAAAGAAGCTCCTGCTACCATCAATGTTATCACTAAAAAAGAATTGCAAAGTAAGCCTTATAGAGATATTGCAGAAGCTATTGCAGACATCCCAGGTGTTGATTTATATGCTAGCAAGGGAAAAACAGGTTCTTATAATATCACTATGAGGGGTATTACTGGATATACTTTGGTTTTGATTGATGGGCGTCGTCAGGGTATTGGCGGAGAGGTGGGCCCTAATGGTTTTAATGAAATTTCAAATTCTTTCTTACCTCCGATTTCTAGTATAGAAAGGATAGAAGTTATAAAAGGTCCTATGAGTACTTTATACGGATCCGAAGCTTTAGGTGGGGTGGTAAATATCATTACCAAAAAAGTGAGTGATAAATGGGAAACTTCTGTAAGTTTGGATGCTCTTTTAAATGAAAATAAAGACTGGGGCAATACTTATGGAGCAAGTATTTATTCTAGTGGTCCTTTGATGAATGATAAATTAGGTCTAACGCTTCGTTTTAGAGAATTTTACAGACAGCAATCTAATGTTGAATTTACAAATGGAAGTGGACAAAGAGTTCCAGGAGATCAAGCTCAAAGTCCTACAAAGGCAAATAATTTTAACATAGGAACAAGAATTAGTTATTTAGCTAATGATTATAATACCTTTATATTTGATATAGATTTTTCAAGAAATCATTATGATAATAAAAAAGGTCAATTAGGAACTATTACAAAACCAGGTGATAAAGGTAGCTTAATAGGTGGTTATACTGATATAATGGAAGTTGATAAATTTGTGACTTATTTAAGTCATGAGGGTGTTTATGAAAACTTTTCTATCACTTCTGGTTTGCAGTATAATAGAGTAAGCAATAACGGCCGTGAAGTCGTAGGACAAGCCACGCAGCCGTTTTTGGGAGAAAATAGGGATATAGTCGCAGAAGATATTATCTTAGATACTAAGTCTGTTATTCCTCTAGGACAAAGTCATATTTTAAGCGTAGGCGGTGAATATAGGCTTGAAAAAATGCAAGATAAAATAGCTAATCCTACTAATTTTGATCAGTATTTATTGGCAATATTTGCAGAGGATGAGTATAGTATAAAAGATGATTTAAGATTTACTTTTGGAGCAAGATATAATCATCATGAAATTTTTGGAAACAATGTTTCACCAAGAGCTTATTTGGTTTATAATCCTACCGATGAACTTACTTTAAAAGGCGGTGTATCTACGGGTTTTAGGACTCCTTATGCAAATCGTTTGATAAATGGAGCTTATAATTATAGTGGTCAAGGTAGATTCCCTATATATGGAAATCCTGATTTAAAAGAAGAGACATCTTTAAATTATGAAATAGCAGCTATTTATAATAATGATTTATTTTATGTTTCAGCAACAGGTTTTTTAACAAATTTTAAAGATAAAATTTCAACCCAAAGATATGACAAAAATAATATGATTCCAGGAATTGGTACTTGTAATGCTGATAGATGTTTTAGAGCGATCAATCATGGTAAGGTTGAGTACAAAGGTGTAGAGCTTGGAGCAGGGATAAGCCCTCTTGATAATTTAAATGTAAATTTTGCTTATACTTATCTTGATAGTGAGGTTAAAGAAGCACAAGATAAAAGTGTGATAGGTAAACCTGAGCAGGATAGTTTAAAACATAATATTATGTTGAAAACTGAATACAGCTTCTATAATAAAATTACCCCTTGGATAAAAGGCGAATGGCAAATAGATCGCTATATGGGTGATACTAATATAAATAGGGAATATTATAAGGATATCTTTTTAGCTTCTATGGGTGTGCGTTATGATATCAATAAGCAATGGAGTATCAACGCAGCTATTTATAATCTTTTTAACAAAAGTTTTACAGATGGTTGGGAATCTTATCAAAATAGCGGTACTACTACTTGGGTCAATACTTACAATCGCATAGAAGAAGGAAGAAGAATATATATTTCCATTAATGGTAGTTTTTAAGCTTTGATAGAAAAGCCAAAGAGCTTGTAAAGGCTTCTTTGGTTTTTTGTTTATAGCATCTTGTGCTTTTAAAAAAGTTAAATTATCGAATCTATTTAAAATTTCTTATCTAATTATCACCCTGTTTACCAATATTGAAATATATCCTATCCTTATAAAAAAGTAACTAATAAAACTTTAGTTATATAGACTAAATAAAATTAAGTATATTTTTTTATATTTATACTTGACAAAATAACACTCAATGTTGTATAATATATCTAGCAATCAAAAAATAGAGTGCTAAAAATTTAAGGAAAGAGCTATGAAAAGCCGAGATAAAAAGGATTTGATTTTAGAGTCTATTATCCAAACTTATCTTTTGGATAATGCACCTATTGGTTCTAATGAGTTAAATTCAAACCTTTGCATACCTGCTTCGACTATACGCGTTTATCTTAAAAGACTTAGCGATGAGGGTTTGATCACTCAGCTTCATATAAGTAGTGGTAGAATTCCTACTATTTTAACGATGCAAAATTATTGGCAAAGTTTTTGGGAAAAAGAACAAGATAAAAATATCCATATCAAAAACGAAAGCTTTTTGAAAGAGTTAAGTAAAGAATTTGAAATTTATTGTCTTGTTTATGGAGGTAGAAGTTTAGTACTTAAAGAAGTACTAGATCTTAATACTAAATTTATAGTGCTTGATTTTGAAGATGAAGAGCTGGTTTTAAAATACGAAAAAGAAGCGTGGAATTTTTTACAAAGTCTTATAGGGCTTGATCTTTCTAGTATAGAAAAAATAGCTTTGAGAGTTCATTTTATAGATCTTGTAGAAAAAATAGCTAGCTTAAGACAAAATTTGATTTGCTATAGAAGCAATGAAGAAAGAGCTTATCAAATTTATCAAAATGATGAATTTGTTAAGCTCTTAGATTGTCAAATTCACCGTCATTTTAAAGAAAGTCTTGAATTTGAACCTTTATTTAAAGAAGGTTTTATGGGGCTTAAGGTGGATGCGCAGTTTTTGGGCGAAGATGTAAATATTATCTTAGCAGGTAGTGTTTATACGGATTATAAAAAAATATTACAATATATAAAGGAGGCGGCGTGAGCGAGCAAAAGCAAGAATTTGAAAACGAAAACGCAGAAAATTCTGAACATTTGCAAGATGAGAATTTGCAAAATATCGAAGATGTTGAGCAAAACAAATTGCAAAAAGACTATGATGAATTAAAAGACAAATATATGCGTGCAAACGCTGAATTTGAAAATATTAAAAAAAGAATGGAAAAAGAAAAGCTAAGTGCTATGGCTTATGCAAATGAAAGCTTTGCAAAGGATTTGCTTGATGTTTTAGATGCTTTAGAAGCAGCTGTTAATGTCGAATGCCAAGATGAAATTAGCTTAAAAATCAAAGAAGGAGTGCAAAATACTTTAGATTTATTTCTTAAGAAACTTGAAAAACATGGAGTGGCTCTTATCAAAGATGAAAAAGAGTTTGATCCTAATTTACACGAAGCAATGTTTCATGTAGATAGTGAAAACCATCAAAGTGGTGAAGTGGTTCAAGTGCTTCAAAAAGGTTATAAAATAGCCGATCGCGTGATCCGCCCAACCAAAGTTAGTGTAGCAAAATAAATTTTAATAAAAGGATAAAAAATGAGTAAAGTTATAGGTATAGATTTAGGAACAACCAATTCTTGTGTTGCTGTGTATGAACGCGGCGAGAGCAAAGTAATCCCAAACAAAGAAGGAAAAAACACAACTCCTTCAGTGGTAGCTTTTACAGATAAAGGCGAGGTTTTAGTAGGCGATAGTGCAAAACGCCAAGCGGTAACTAACCCTGAAAAAACCATTTATTCTATCAAAAGAATTATGGGTTTAATGATCAATGAAGATGCGGCTAAAGAAGCTAAAAATAGACTTCCTTACCACATCACCGAAAGAAATGGTGCGTGCGCAATAGAAATCGCAGGTAAAATTTACACCCCACAAGAAATTTCAGCAAAAGTTTTGATGAAATTAAAAGAAGATGCAGAAGCTTTTTTGGGTGAAAGTGTTACTGATGCGGTGATTACTGTGCCTGCTTATTTTAACGATGCACAAAGAAAAGCGACAAAAGAAGCGGGAACGATAGCAGGACTTAATGTATTAAGAATTATCAATGAGCCTACTTCAGCAGCTCTAGCTTACGGACTTGATAAAAAAGATAGTGAAAAAATTGTGGTTTATGATCTAGGTGGGGGAACTTTTGACGTTACTGTGCTTGAAACGGGCGATAATGTAGTAGAAGTTTTAGCAACAGGTGGTAACGCTTTCTTAGGTGGTGATGATTTTGATAATAAACTTATAGATTTTCTAGCTAATGAATTTAAAGATGAAACAGGTATAGATCTTAAAAATGATGTTATGGCTTTGCAACGCTTGAAAGAAGCAGCAGAAAATGCTAAAAAAGAATTAAGTTCAGCTAATGAAACTGAAATTAATTTACCATTTATCACAGCAGATGCAAGTGGGCCAAAACATTTGGTTAAAAAACTTACTAGAGCTAAATTTGAAGGTATGATTGATTCTTTAGTAGCTGAAACCATCACTAAAATCAATGAAGTAGTAAGCGATGCAGGGCTTAAAAAAGATGAGATCAAAGAAATCGTTATGGTAGGGGGCTCTACTCGTGTTCCTTTAGTGCAAGAAGAAGTGAAAAAAGCCTTTAATAAAGATCTTAATAAGTCTGTAAATCCTGATGAAGTTGTGGCTATCGGTGCGGCGATTCAAGGTGCGGTTATAAAAGGTGATGTAAAAGATGTGCTTTTACTTGATGTTACTCCGCTCTCTTTGGGTATAGAAACTCTAGGCGGGGTAATGACTAAGATTATCGAAAAAGGTACAACTATTCCAACTAAAAAAGAGCAAGTTTTCTCAACCGCTGAAGATAATCAAAGTGCTGTAACTATCAATGTTTTACAAGGGGAAAGAGAATTTAGTCGTGATAATAAATCTTTAGGAAATTTTAATCTTGAAGGAATTCCACCAGCACCACGCGGTATGCCACAAATCGAAGTTACTTTTGATATCGATGCAAATGGTATTTTAACTGTTAGTGCAAAAGATAAAGCAACAGGTAAGGCTCAAGAGATCAAAATCACAGGTTCAAGCGGACTTAGCGAGGAAGAGATTAATAACATGGTAAAAGATGCTGAACTTCACAAAGAAGAAGACAAAAAACGCAAAGAAGCTGTAGATGCTAGAAATGCAGCTGATAGCTTGGCGCATCAAGTAGAAAAATCTTTAAGTGAGTTGGGTGAAAAAGTTGCCGCTGCTGATAAAGAAAATATTCAAAAAGCTCTTGATGATTTGCGTGAGACTTTGAAAAATCAAAATGCAAGCAAAGAAGAGATTGAAAGCAAAATGAAAGCTTTAAGCGAAGTTTCTCATAAGTTAGCCGAAAATATGTATAAAAAAGATGAGCCAAACACAGCAAATGATAAAAAGAAAAAAGATGACGATGTAATCGACGCTGAAGTTGAGTAATCTTAAAATCTCTATTCAAGCCTTTTTAAAAGGCTTGAAAATTTTTTAAAATTTTAAAGAAATGACAAAATCTGTAAAACATAATTCTTTTATTAGCTTGCTACCTAATTTTTCATTGATTTTTTAACCAATTCTTTTTGAAGTTCTAATTCAAATCAGACAATTCATTTTAGTGTAAGCAAACTAAAAAATTAACAATAAAATAAAATTAATCTAAAAACTTTTTAGATATAATCTTAATAAACATAAAAGGAAAAATTTGAATTTATCATTTAAAATCTTTGATATTTCCAATACACAACGATCAAAAGCTAAAAAAGTGCAGGGTAAAAAATATGAAATTTTTCTTAATGAAAATGAGCACAGTCTTATAACTCCTAAAGTGTCTTTTAAAGAAATTTTGAGGTATTATTATCTTTATCCAAAAAATGCCATCCCTTCTTTTAAGTTACCTTTTTTCAAGCCTGATTTGAGTGGTTTTAGCACCCCACATATTACTTGGCTTGGCCATTCTTCGCTTTTTATAAGTTTTAAAGAGTATAAAATTTTGATTGATCCTATTTTTAACACTCATGCTTCGCCCATTTCTTTTATCAACAAGGCTTTTAAAAATGCTCCTGTTTATAATATAAATGATTTTAATGAAATTTTTGCTGTGATTATCACGCATTCGCATTTTGATCATTTAGATGCTAAGAGTGTAAAAGCTTTAAAAGATAAGGCTAAATTTTTTATCACTCCTTTAAAAGTGGGAAATTATCTAAAAAGCTATGGGGTGAGCGAGAAAAAAATCATAGAGCTTGATTGGTGGAGTGGAATAGAATTTGGTGATTTAAAAATCATGGCAACACCTGCACAGCACAGTTCAAGTAGGGGAGATGGTAAAAACAAAACCCTTTGGGCTTCTTTTGTGATGGAATTTTTAAGTGTAGATAAGAGAGTGTTTTTTAGCGCAGATGGAGGGTATTTTACACATTTTAAAAAAATAGGTGAGTATTTTGGAAGTTTTGACCTAGCTTGTCTTGAAAGCGGACAATTTAATATCGCTTGGCCATATTCACACTCTTTTCCTGAGCAAATTTTAAAAGAGGCAAAAGATCTTAATGCAAAGGCTGTCATGCCTATACATTGGGGGAGATTTTTAGCAGGAACTCATGCATGGAATGAGGTGGTAAAATTTCTTTATGAAAATTTAGATTTACCCCTTATCACACCAAAAATGGGCGAGGCTTATGAAGTAGGAGCTAAATTTAAACAGGATTTTTGGTGGAAAGAAGAATAAATTAACACAAGTTTATAATTTATATTTTGGCTTTTGCTATAGTTTTGTCAAACTAAAAAAGGAGATTTTGTGAAAATCATTCAATGGAATGGAGCGGAATTTAGCCCAAAAGAAGTGAAAATCAATGTTTTAATTGACAATGAAAAAGGTAAAGAAATTCAAATTTTATTAGCTAAAGACAGTGTGATGAAAGAGCATAAAGCTCCTTTTGCTATACATGTTCAAGTTTTAAGCGGTAAAATTTGGTTTGAAGTGGAAAAGGAAAAATTTGAATTAAATGCTTTAGATATGATAAGCCTAGAGGCAAATGTAGCACATTCTTTAGGTGGATTAGAAAATTCTATAATAAGATTGAGTTTAAATAAATCAGATAGTGTTCAAAGGGTAAATGCTGTGCTTAAAAAGCCTTGATTTTATAAGGTTTTAATTTGCCTAAATAATTCTAGGCTTTAACCTAGAATTATTTATAGTTTTTAATGAAATTTGCTATTCTTTCTAAACCTTTTTTGATAAGCTCATCGCTTGTAGCATAAGAAAGTCTGAAGTATCCATCCATTCCAAAACCTACACCTGGAACAACGGCAACTTTTTCTTGTTCAAGTAACTTTTGACAAAATTTCATAGAATCTTTTTCTATTTTTTGTATATTTACAAAAAGATAAAAAGCACCTTCTGGTTTATAAACACTGATATTTGGGATTTGTTTAAGTATGTCCAAGGCTAAGTTACGACGTTTTTCAAAGGCTTGACGCATTTTTTCTATATCTTTATCACATTCTCCATTTAAAGCAGGAATGGCTGCATGTTGAGTGATAGAGCAAATATTTGAAGTGCTTTGTCCTTGAAGTCTTTTAACGGCTGAAATTAGGGCTTTATTTTTGCTTGCCATATAGCCAAAACGCCATCCTGGCATAGCTCCACATTTGCTAAGTCCGTTAATGGTCACAGTGCGTTTTAAAGCATCTTTGCTTACACTTGCAAAAGCTACAAAATCAAAACCATCATAGCGAAGTTTTTCATACATTTCATCACTTAAAACAGTAATTTGCGTTCCTTCTAAAACTTTAGCAATTTGAGTTAATTCTTCTTTAGAATAAATCGATCCCACAGGATTTGAAGGAGAATTTAGCATCAAAACTTTGGTTTTAGCTGTGATAGCTTTTTTTAATTGTTCAGCGGTAATTTTAAAGCCATTTTCTTCTAAGCCTTCTATAAATACAGGTTTTCCACCTGCAAATTTTACCATTTCAGGATAGCTTACCCAGTAAGGACTAGGGATAATCACTTCATCATCTTTTTCTACTAAGCATTCTATACATTCAAAAAGAGAGTGTTTTGCGCCTACATTGGTGATGATTTCATTTGTTTCATAATCAAGATTATTATCTTTTTTAAATTTGGTTTGAATAGCTTTTAATACTTCAGGAATTCCTGCAACAGCAGTGTATTTTCCACATCCTTTTTCAATAGCACTTATAGCGGCATTTTTGATGGTTTGTGGTGTGTCAAAATCAGGTTCACCCGCTGAAAAACTAATGATATCCTCGCCTTTGGCTTTAAGTTCATTGGCAAGTGCAGTGATAGCTAAAGTGATAGATTCTTCTAAAACTTGAGATCTTTTTGTAAGCATTTTTCAATCCTTGATAATTTTTGTTTAATTTTAGCAGAAAATTGCATTTTTACAATAAATTTAATTTAAAAATGAGTTGTAAATTTCAATAAATGTGAAAATTTGTATTAATTTTTAGGAAAAATTAATACGCATAATAATACATATAATTTTATGTATTATAAAAAATTATTATTTTTGTGATTCAGGTTGTTTTAATATAAGATTTTCAAGTTCTAAAATTTTCTTTTCTAACTTTTCTAGTTTGTCATCGCAATTTGCATCTATGGCTCTAATGTTTTTATTTTTACGCTCTTCGATAATATAAGCAGGAATTCCAACGGCAGTTAAATTTGCACCTATATCTTTAACCACTACAGCATTTGAGCCTATTTTGGCATTTTCTCCTATGGTGATATTGCCAAGCACTTTTGCGCCTGAGCCTATGATCACTCCTTTTTTTATGGTTGGATGGCGTTTAGTACCTTTTTCAAGGCTTGTTCCACCTAAAGTAACGCCTTGATAAATTAAAACATCATCTTCTATAATTGCTGTTTGACCTATAACCACTCCATTGGCATGATCTATAAAAATACGCCTTCCAAGTTCTGCTCCAGGGTGCAAATCTACCCCAGTTAAGAATTGTGAAATTCCGCTAATCATTCTAGCAATGCGTTTAAAATTTCTTATGTAAAAAAAATGTGCAAAGCGGTAATTTACTACAGCCCATACTCCAGGGTAATTAAAAAAAAGTTCTATACAAGAATTAAAAGCTGGATCTTGTGCCTTTGGCTGAGAAAAATCTTCTTTTATAATACCCCAAAAATTCATCTAAACTCCTATGCTTTTTAAATAACCATTATCATTTAAGAAAAGATAAAGTTCGCCTAAAATATGCTTTTTTTGCTTATCATTTACAAGCTTAGAATTACTTATGCGTTCATTAAGTATATCCATGATAGCGTGTATATCATAGTCTAAATCTTCTAAGGTATCAAGTATGGATTGCGCTTCTATAATCCCCTCGACTTCATAGCCTTTTTCATTGATGCTTATAATAGCTTCAGTAGGATGAGTAAAAAGATTGTGTTTCATTCCAAGTACTTCTTGATAGGCACCTACAAGAAAAAACCCTAGAAAATAATTTTCTTTTTCTACATCTACATCGTGCAAAAATAAAGGTTTATCTTTAGAGTATGAAATTTCTCCATCGCTATCGCAGGTTATATCCCAAATACTTGCACTTCGTGTCGGTTCTTCATCTAAGCGATCAAGTGGCATGATGGGGAAATTCTGTTCTAAACCCCAAAAATCAGGCATGCTTTGAAAGAGCGAAAAATTTACCAAATACCTTTCTTGCACTTCATCTTGTATGGCAAGTAAATCCGCAGGATTTTGCTTATCGCCTAAAAGCAAGATGGCTTTTTTTGTAATCAAATGAGTTAAAATTTCAGCATTGGAACGATCTTGTAAATCCACATAGCCCAAATCAAAAAGAGTTAAAATACTCTCTAAATGATCTATGCTATCGTGCAAGTATTCTAAAGCATTGGAAGGTTTTATACTTTTATAAAGATCATAAAGCTCATCGATAAGTTTTGGATTTTGTTTTTTAAGTATGAGTTTGTTTTCTGCGTATTCTTGAGAAAAAAGTTCTAATACAGGAGCGATTAAAACAGCGTGATTAGCTGCTACAAAACGTCCACTTTCTATGAAAATATCAGGCTCTAAATCTTTTTTTTGTTCGGCTATGTTTTTTAGGATAAAAACTACATCGTTAGCGTATTCTCTTAGGGTGTAATTTCTACTTTTTTCATTTTTAAATTGTGAGTATTCCACAGCTAAACCGCCACCAAGATTAATAGCTTTTAGATTTTTAGCTCCCATTTTTCTAAGTTCTGTATAGATATTTCCTGCTTCATTTAAGGCTTTTTTCAAGGGGTGAATTTCAGTAATTTGTGAGCCTAGATGAAAGTGAATCATGGTAAATTGTTCTAAAAGTTTGTTTTCTTTGAGTAAATTTACCGCTTCTATGAGTTCAGTGGATGTAAGTCCAAATTTAGAATTAATCCCACCGCTTTTTGCCCAAATTCCAACTCCAGCAGAATGCAAACGTACACGTAAGCCTATATTTGGTTTAGGTTTAAAGCGTTCTTTAGCTATGTCTATGATAGCTTCAAGTTCATTAAGTCCTTCTATGGTTAAAGTGATATTATGTCCCATTTCAGCTGCGATAAAGCCTATGTTGATAAGTTCTCTATCTTTAAAGCCATTTACGGTAATAGGTGCGCCTTCGTTATTATAAGCCATAGCGAGTAAAAGCTCTGCCTTAGAACCTGCTTCAAGTCCATAGTTATAGTCTTTTCCAAGTTTTACAAGATTTTTTACAAAACCAGGGTATTGATTGACCTTTAAAGGATAAACAGCGTTAAATCCTCCTTTATAGCCAAATTCCTTTCTTGCTTTATTGAAATTTCCGTAAATATTTTCAATTTGTTTTTGGATAAGATGAGGAAATCTTAAAAGTAAAGGCCCCTTGTATCCATCATCTCTTAATTCTTTAACTATATCAATAATAGCAGGTTTTTTCTCGTAATTGATACAAACTTTACCATTTTTGATAATGAAATTTTCATTTCCCCAAATATCAATACCATAATCCATCATAAAACCTTCTTTAAGTCTGAAATTTTAATCATTTTTTCTTCTTTTTTTGCTAAATTTTTATAAAACAAACTTTCATTTTGTGCTTCATTTTTTCCCATACAAAGAAAAATTTCAGCATTATTTTTATCCGCGCTTTCGAGATGTTTAGCTAGTTTTCTTGCCTCATAGCTTAAAAACACTTTATATTCTTTTCTTAAATTTGTAGCGATATGCAAAAGTTTTTGGATATAAATTTCATCCATAGCACAAAGATAAATTCCTTCTCTTTGAACTTTTTCTTCTTTTTGTTCTAAAATAGCTATAATTCTTTCTATGCCCATGGCAAAACCTACGCCAAAACCACTTTTTCCATCAAGGTATTCAATGAGTCTATCATATCTTCCACCCCCAGCAATAGCGGCTTTTGCACCAATTTCATCGCTAATGAATTCAAAAGCCGTTTTAGAGTAGTAATCAAGCCCTCTAACAAGCTTAGAATCCACTTCAAAATCCACTCCGTTTTCTTTTAAAACGCTTTGTAAAATTTCAAAGTCTTTTTGACAAGATGAGCATAAATTTTGATTTAAAAGCGGAGCATCGTTAAGTAAGCTTTGGCAATGTTCATTTTTACAGTCTAAAACACGAATAGGATTTAAGTTTTTTCTACGCAAACAATCCTCGCAAAAATCTTTTTTGCTATCTAAAAAATGTATTAAATTTTCACGATATTTTGGCATACATTCTAAACAGCCTAAAGAGTTAATCAGTAGTTTAAATTTAATATCTAAGTGTGAAAAAATTTCTACTAACATTAAAATAATACTTGCATCTTCATAAACGCTTGCGTTTCCAAAACTTTCAACGCCAAATTGATGAAATTCTCTTAAGCGACCCTTTTGAGGTCTTTCATAACGAAACATAGAACCATGATAAAACCATCTTTTCACACTAGTGTTTTTATCGAGTTTTTTTTCTATATAGGCACGCACCACCCCAGCAGTTCCTTCAGGACGCATGCAAACATGATTTTCACCTTTATCGATAAATTCATACATTTCTTTACCTACTATATCAGAACTTTCTCCTACGCTTCTTTTAAAAAGGGTGCAAAGTTCTAAATGCGGCGTGTTGATAAAAGTAAAGCCATAGTTTTTAGCTACTTCTTCGCAGGTTTTAATCACTTTTTCATAATAATATGCATCTTTATCTAATAAATCTTTCATTCCTTTTAAAGCGTTAATCATTGTAAAAATTCCTTTATTTGTTGGTGTAATTTTTCTTTACTTTCTTTTGCGTCAAGTGTTAAAATTTCTACAGAAATTTTTTCTTTTAAAAAATGAAGCACTTTTTCGAGTTTATCTTGCACGCTTAAAAAATACTCAATGCCACGTTTTTCTATACTATCTAGTTCTTTTTGATTGAGGCGTTCTTGGATAAGGTTTGCATCTCCTTTTAAAAAGATAATTTTTTGTGGAAAAAAATTTTCTAAAGCAAAACTATTTAAAGCAAAAAGCAAATCGTTTTCAAAATCTTTGGCATAAGCCATGCCTGAAATAAAACTTCTATCGCTAATAATGAGTTTGTTTTGATTGGTTTTTAAGATTTCTTCAAAATGTTGAGCACGATCAGCTAAAAAAAGCAAGAGTTCAGCTCTTTTGTTAATAGGATGAGTTTTATTAAGTAAAATTTCTCTTAAATGTTTTCCAAGTTCTGTTCCGCCAGGTTCGAGTGTGAAAATGGCGTCTTTATAAATTTCTTTTAAAAGTGAAATTTGCGTACTTTTTCCTACGCAGTCAATACCTTCAAAAACTACATACAAGATTGATCCTTTAAAAAAGGTAGAATTTCTTTTGGAACAAGAGAACTTACATCACCCCCATGTGCTACTATAGAACGCACAATAGAACTTGAAATAAAAGCATGTTTTAGACTTGGCATAAGATAAATGGTTTCCATATCTTCCCAAAGTGTGTGATTTGCATAGCCAATTTGCAATTCGTATTCAAAATCACTCACTGCTCTAAGTCCACGGATTATAGTATTAACTTTTAATTCTTTGGCTAAATCTACAAGTAAATTATCAAAAGCAATGATTTTAACATTTTTTAAATTTTGTGTTGCGAGCAGGGCTAGTTCTTTGCGTTTTTCTAAATCATAGCAAGGTTTTTTATGTTCACTTTTTGCTATGGCAACGATGACTTCATCAAAAATTTTTAAAGCCCGTTTTATAACATCTAAATGCCCGTTGGTAATAGGATCAAAAGTCCCAGAATATAAACAAGTCATTTTTGCTCCAATTTTTTTTAAAAATATAACAAATTTAAACTAAAAATTTTGCCATTTTTCATATAAATTGTGTTTTATTTCTAAAAGATCTAACCATTTACCTGCGATAAAATTTTCCATTTGCTCTAGATTGTTTGCTTTAGAATAGCTTGCGATAATAGGAGGGGCGATGATAACTCCCATTTGGCTAAGTTTTAACATATGTTCTAAATTTAAAGTAGAAAAAGGCATTTCACGTACCCCTAAGATGAGTTTTTTTCTTTCTTTTAGGGCTACTGCTGCAGCACGCATTAAAAGAGTGTCTGCAAAACCAGCGTGAATTTTTGCTAAACTTGAAATTGAACAAGGAGCAATGATGGTTTTTTCTATTCCAAAAGATCCACTTGCTACACTTAGACTTAAATTTTTATCATCTAAAAAATGAGTGTATTTAAAATTTTCTTGACAAATTTCTTCTAAATTTGCTTGATTTTCAGTTTTGAAGCTAAGTTTTGCACCTTGGGTTAAAATACAATAAAGTTCGCATTGATTTTCTAAATTTTTTAATAATTTTAAGCCTAAATTGACACTGCTTGAACCAGAAATTCCCAATAAAACTTTCATTGTATAATCATCCTATTTTTACCCACTACGATACCTTGCATAACTTTACCTTCTTTGTTTTTTGCACGAATCCTTTCGCCCATATTTGCACTTTGCAAAGCCACAAGTTCGATTAAAACATCAACATTTGCTTCGCTTAAAACCCCGATTATAGGATCATTTCGGCGTATTAAAGCTGTGGTTTTAAACATATTTGCTCTTAAAATGGCGTTTTTGTTAATATTGCTTTTAGCTACAAGATTATCTACATCATCTAAGGTTAAGACATTTAAAGGAACTTTATCAAAATCAATCAATACGCTTTTATAGTCAAAAGCTCCAAGTTTATCTCCTCTTTTTATAGCGCGTTCGCTTTTTAAAACTTCTAAATTTGCTTGAATGAAATATCTAAAAAATACATTTTTTTGTATATTTTGCGGAGTTTTAAATTCAGCCCTTAAAAAGCCTTGTGCTTGATTAAAACGCCCATTAGCGATTCTTAGAAATTCATATTGATCAAAATCTTTAGGCAATGATGTTATTTTTAAATCAATTTGAGAAATTATAATTTTAGGAAAATTATTTCTAAATTCTTTAGCTAGTGCTGTTTTGATTTCTTCTAAACTAGCTGCTTGGATATAATTTATCACAATAAAAAAAGTTAAAAAAATAATTTTCATTTTTATCCTAAGAATTATAATGCAATAAATAGTATTTTAGCTTTTATAAGTTTAACAAAGCCTTTAGAAGGCTTTGTATAGAGTTAAAAAGTAGGGATAACAGAGCCTTTGTATTTTTCTATGATAAAATTTTTAATTTTATCGCTTGTTAAAATTTCTTTAATAACAAGACTTTTTTGACTTGTTTCTTCACCTTTTCTTGTAGCTAAAACAATAGCATATAAACTATCTTTATCTTCCATAAAAATACCATCTTTTAAAGGGTTTAAGCCTGCTCCAAGAGCATAGTTTGTGGTAATAATAGCCAAATCAGTATCATTTAGGGCTCTTGGAAGTTGTGCGGCTTTAAGCTCTATAAATTTAAGTTTTTTTGGATTTTTACTTATGTCAATAGGGGTTTTAAGGGTGCTTTGACTTTTAAACTCTATTAAATTTGCTTTAGCTAGTAAATCAAGAGCTCTGCTTTCATTGGTAGCATCATTAGGTATAGCGATTTTAGCACCATTAGGAATGTCTTTTATATCTTTTATGGAGTTAGAATATATAGCCATAGGAACTAAAACAATAGCACCTAAAGAACTTAATTTTGTTCCTTTGTGGGTATTAAAATCATCTAAAAAAGGTTTATGCTGATATAAATTTGCATCTAAATCTTTTTCATTTAAAGCGATGTTAGGTATATTATAGTCATTAAATTCCTTAACTATTAACTTCCAACCTTTTTCTTGAAATAAGGGTTTAGAGAAATTTAAAATTTCAGCATAAGGCGTTGGTGTTGCACCTATGATTATGGTTTTATCTGCCCCAAAACTAAGGCTAATTGTAAATAAAACACTTAAAAATATTTTTTTAATATTCATATTATACTCCTTATACTCCTAAAAAGCTGGGATTAATATATCTTTATAATGTTCATTAATGATGGCTTTAAATTTATCGCTTCTTAAAATTTCATCAATTACTTTGGTTTTTTCGCTATTTTTACCTTCTGAGCGTACCACAACATAATTTACATAAGGGCTATTTTTATCTTCCCTAAAAATAGTATCTTTACTTGGATTCAGACCGGCTCCAAGTGCGAAATTAGAATTAATTATAGCAATATCAACATCATCTAAAGCTCTTGGAAGTTGTGCGGCTTTAAGTTCTATAAATTTAAGTTTTTTTGGATTTTTGTTTATGTCCAATGGGGTTTTTAGAGTATTTTTGTTAAGCTCTATTAATTTTGCTTTCTCTAAAAGCTCTAAAGCTCTGCTTTCATTGGTCGCATCATTAGGTATAGCAACTCTAGCACCTTCTTTAAGATTTTCTAAATTTTTGATTTTTTTACTATAAACTCCTACTGGAGCTATAAGTACAGGCGTTGTTGCAATTAAATTTGAACCTTTTTTTAGGTTGTATTCTTCTAAAAAAGGTTTGTGTTGATATAAATTTGCATCAAGTTCTTTTTCCTCTAATGCACGATTGGGCAAAATATAGTCTGAAAATTCTACTATTTTAAGCTCATACCCTTTGTTTTTAAAATCATCTTTCATTAGTTCTAGTAAGCTACCAAAAGGATTTGGAGTGGCTCCTATAGTAATGTTTTGTGCAAATAGGCTAGATAAATTTAGAATGCAAGCGAGTATAATAATTTTAAATAAATTCATAAAAACTCCTTTGTATTTAAAAAAAAGTCCCTAGGTAAGGGACAAAATTAAAAAGCAGGTAAAACAGATCCGTTGTATTTTTCTATGATAAATTGTTTGATTTTATCACTTTGTAGAGCTTGGATTAAGGCTTTGATTTTTGGATCGTTTTCATGTCCCACTCTTACAACAAGAATGTTTGCATACGGGCTTTCTTTATCTTCGATAAATACGCTATCTTTTGCAGGATTTAGATTTGCAGAGAGAGCGTAGTTGGAATTAATTACAGCAAAATCAACATCATCCAAAGCTCTTGGAAGTTGTGCGGGCTTTAATTCTACAAATTTAATTTTTTTAGGATTGTCTATAATATCAAGAGGTGTTTTTAAAGCCTTATCTTTAAATTTTACCAAACCTTTTTTTGCAATAATATCTAAAGCTCTACTTTCATTGGTTGGATCATTTGGAATGGCGATTTTAACCCCTTCTTTAATATCATCTAGACTTTTGTATTTTTTGGAGTAAACAGCCATAGGTTCTATGTGTATGGCAGCTACTTTGATAAGTTTGGTGCCTTTGTTTTTATTAAATTCTTCCAAATAAGGAGTATGTTGGAAAAAATTTGCATCGGCTTCTCCGTTATCAACAGCTAGATTAGGTAAAACATAATCCGTAAATTCTTTGATTTCAAGTTTATAACCTTGTTTTTCTAAATCAGGTTTTACTTGTTCTAGGATTTCAGCATGAGGGACGGGAGTTGCTGCAACTGTGATGGTTTCTAATGCATTTGCATTAAGACTTAATGTTAAAATACTTGCTATAAATAAAGATTTGATTTTCATTTTTTTCCTTTTTAGTCATTTTGTGCTTGCTTTAATCTTAATAAATTCACTCTGACTATCAGGAAGAAGCATATAAAAACTTGTTGATAGTCAGATTAACGCATCTGATACATCATTTTAATTCCTTTAATTTTTTTTAAATTTTACTTAAAAAAACTTATATTTATCTTAAAAGGAGATATAATCTCCTTATTTTTTGAAACCTTTATAAAGCAAACTTCCTAAAAATAAGATAAAAACAATTACTTGCCAAAAGAAATTTTCATCATTGTTTATATTGATAACTATACTAACTCCAAGTAAAATCAATAGAGTGGCAATGATATATGTAGTTTTACTATTTTTAGCCCAAGTATAAAATAAATTACCTAGAATTTGAACTAATTGAACTAATATAAGTAAAATAACTACAGTTTGAATCATAACTTCTTTGTTAAATCTTTCATAACCATAGCGAATAGCTACATCTCCTAATCCTCCACCACCGACAGTTCCAGCAAGAGCAGAAAAACCAATGGTAAAGATCAAAGTTAGGGTAATTCCGCTAATTATAGCAGGAAGGGCTTCACTAAAGATAACCTTGAAAATAATTTGAATATTGCTAGCACCATAACTTTTTGCAGCTTCTATGATTCCTTTGTCTATTTCTTTAAAAGCGCTTTCAAGCATCTTTGCCAAATAAGGAGCTATTCCGATAGCTAATGGAACTATGGCAGCATTTGTACCTATGCTTGTGCCTACTATGATTTTAGAAAGTGGTAAAAGAACAACTATAAGAATTAAAAATGGAAAGGCGCGTAATATATTGGTAATAAAATCTAAAATACTATAAGCGATTTTATTTTCTTTAATTCCATTTTTATCCCAAATAGCAAGTAAAATTCCAGGAATGATAGCCAATAAAAATCCAAATAGTACAGCCATTAAACTCATATAAATTGTTTCATTAAGTGCAGGTTTTAAAATGTTTTCATAATTTTCATTGAAACTCGTGATAGAACTTAAACTCACTTCTTTAATATCCTGCCAAGAAAATTCATTAAAAAATTGAGAAATTCTACTAAAAAAAGCACTGATGATAGAGATGTTTTCTTCATTCATGATGCCACCTCCCATAATACTCCACTTTTTTCTATGTAATCAAGAACCTTGTCTTTATCCTTTTCATTTATATTTATAACTAAATTTCCCAAGGCTTTTCCATTCAGTTTTTCTATTTTACCCCAAACTATGTTAAAGTCTATATTTAGAGTTCTTGCCATATGAGTGATGACGCTATTTTGGGCAACTTCTTTTGGAAAGTAAAGTTTGATATTAAGTCCGTGCTCAGGCAAGAAGTCGCTTTCTCCTAAAAATTCTTTCATTTTGGCATTAGGCCTTAAAAAAAGCTCATCAATTGCTCCACTTCCTATGATTTGTCCATGTTCAAGTAATAAAGCTTTTTGAGCTATGTCTTTTACCACATCCATTTCGTGAGTTACTAAAACAACAGTAATCCCAAATTCAGCATTGATTTTAGATATAAGCTCTAAAATATTTTTTGTAGTGTTTGGATCAAGAGCCGAAGTAGCTTCGTCACTAAGTAAAATTTTTGGGTTTAAAGCTAAGGCTCTAGCAATAGCAACGCGTTGTTTTTGCCCTCCGCTCAGTTCTCTTGGGTAGGATTTGTTTTTATGATCAAGCCCTACGATTTCAAGTAAGGAATTGACTTTTTGGGCAATTTCTTTTTCGCTCATGTATTCTTTATTAAAAAGCTTGGCATGAAATTTACACTGAGTATAGTGTGTTCTTAAAGGCATAGCAACATTTTCAAATACATTTTTGCGCTCCATTAGGGCAAAATTTTGAAAAATCATCCCTATATCTTTTCTAAGCATTCTTAACTTTTTTGATTTTTTTTGACTTAAATCTTTAATTTCTTGATCAAAGACTTTTAAACTTCCTTCTTGATAATTCTCAAGTCCATTAATACATCTTAAAAGAGTGGATTTTCCAGCTCCACTATGACCTACTATGGCGTAAATTTCACCCTTTTTAATCTCCAAGGAAACATCGTTTATCACGAGTTCCTTGCCATAATATTTTTTTAAATTTTTTATTTTTATCAAATTTTTAACCTCTTAGATTTTGAAGTTCAACTGATATTTTTTCAAGTTGAATTTTTAAATTTTCTAGAGCTTCTTTATTTTGCTCCACCACCTCTTTAGGTGCGTTAGCGATGAATTTTTCATTTGAAAGCATGGAGTTAAGCTTGAAACTTTCTTTTTCAAGCTTATTTTTTTGATTTTCAAGTCTTGTTAAAATACCACTTAAATCAACATTTTCAAGCGTAATAAAAATTTCTAAATTCTCGCTAACATCACATATTGCCTTTGGTAATTTTTCTTCACTAAATTCTATTTGCTCGCACTTTGCGAGCATTATGATAAAATTCATATAAGCTTTGATTTCATCTTTGATTTTTTTATCGTTAAATTTGATATAAGCTTTTTCTATTTTAGAATTTCCAAGATCGATTAAACTTTTAGCACGGCGGATACTAACTATGCTTTCTATGAGCAAAGAAAAGATTTTTTCTATATTTTTATCTTGTTCTTTAAATTTTGGATATTTGCTTATCATAATAGAAGGGCTTGTTTTAAGTTCTGTATCGCTTAGTTTGTGGTATAAATACTCGCTGATAAAAGGCATGAAAGGATTTAAAAGTTTTAAAGCTTCTTTGAAAATACTACCAAGTTCTTTAACGCTCGATTTTTCGGCTTTGCTAAGCTCTATACCCCAATCGCAAAAATCATCCCAAAAGAATTTATATAGAGTATTGGCTGCATCATTAAAGCGATAATTGTCTAAATTTTCTCTTACATCCTTAACACAAGTTTGAAATTTGGCATAAATATATTTTGCTAATTCTGAATGAAGTGTGATATTTTCCAAATCTTCAAATTTACTTTCATTTAAAAGCAGATAATTTGTAGCATTATAAATTTTATTTGTAAAATTTCTAACTTGTAAAAGTTTATCATTGCTAAGTTTAATATCGCGTCCTTGTATAGCAAGAAGTGCTAAAGTAAAGCGTAAAATATCAGCACTATATTCTTTAATGCTTTCATTTGGATCGATGACATTTCCAAGGCTTTTACTCATTTTTCTACCTTGCTCATCTTTCACAAGAGCATGTAAATAAATATCTTTAAAAGGAAGTTGATGTAAGGCATTAGTGCTTTGAAACATCATTCTAGCCACCCAGAAAAATAAAATATCAAAACCTGTAATGAGTAAAGAATTAGGGTAAAAATCTTTTAAATCCTTTTCAGACCAAATTTTATCTTTACCCCAATTTTCATTTCCCCAGCCTAGAGTACTCATAGCCCAAAGTCCTGAAGAAAACCAAGTATCAAGTACATCTTCATCTTGTTTGAAATTTTGACTTTGACATTTTGGACAAGTTTTAGGCGTATGTTGGCTTGCCCATTCATGAGAGCATTCGCAATAATACACAGGAATTTGATGCCCCCACCAAAGTTGTCTTGAAATACACCAATCTCTTAAATCTTTCATCCAAGCATTAAAGCTATTTATCCAGTGATTTGGGTAAAATTTGCTTTCTCCAAGCGCAACTTTTTCTATACTTTCTTGGGCGATTTCTTTTTTTACAAACCATTGTTTGGAGATATAAGGTTCAACTATATTGTTGCAACGATAACAATATCCTATTTGATTGTTATGCTCTTCTATTTTTTCTATAAAACCAAGACTTTTAAGTTTGGCTACGATTCTTTCTCTTGCTTCTAAGCGTTCTAAACCTTGAAACTCTAAACAATGCTCGTTTAAAATTCCTTTTTCATCAAAAACACTTATAAAATCTAAATTATGCCTAAGTCCTACTTCATAATCGTTCATGTCATGAGCGGGAGTAACTTTTACAACTCCTGTTCCAAATTCTTTTTCTACATGTTCATCGGCTATGATTTTAATGGCTTTTTTGCTTATAGGCAAAATCACTTCTTTGTCCACAAATTTAGCATAGCGTTCATCATCAGGATGCACCATAACTGCAGTATCGCCAAAAAAAGTTTCAGGACGAGTTGTGGCTACTACTAAAAATTCATCGCTATCTTTTAAAAAGTATTTAATATGATAGAGTTTTCCTTTGTTTTCTTTGTATTCAACTTCTATATCACTTAAAGCACCGTCGTGAGTACACCAATTTATCATGTAGTTTCCACGTACAATAAGTCTTTTATCGTAAAGTTCTACAAAGGCTTTTTTCACTGCATTGGCTAAACCTTCATCCATAGTAAAACGCAAACGACTCCATGCAGGAGTGATGCCTAGTGTTCTCATTTGGTCTAAAATTTTTCCACCGCTTTGCTCTTTCCACTCCCAGACTTTTTCTATAAATTTTTCTCTACCTAGTTCTTCTTTTTTAATGCCTTGAGCAAGGAGTTGTTTTTCTACAACATTTTGAGTGGCAATACCTGCGTGATCAAGCCCTGGTTGATAAAGTACCTTATAACCGTCCATTCTTTTGTAACGCGTCATAATGTCTTGTAGAGTAAAAGTTAAAGCATGTCCTATGTGTAAAACTCCGGTGACATTAGGAGGAGGCATCATAATGCAGAAATTTTTATCTTTTTCTTGTATGGTTTTATTGCCATCGATTTCAAAATATCCGCGTTCTTCGCAAATTTGATAATACTCTTTTTCTAAATTTTTATCATACATTATTTGCCTTTATTGTTTTAGCTTATTTAATAGAGCTAATTTCTATAATTTCACAAAACGGGAAGAAATATTGTGCTGTATTAAGTCCAGTTTTCAAACTTTTGATATGTTTAGAAAAATCACTTCCTTTGCCATCTTTTTTAATTTGAAGTTTAAGTCTTTCTAAAATTTCTTCACGTGCTACATGTTCATTTAATTCTTTTGGATTGTTTAAATATGGGCTTAATCTATCTAAGCTAATATATTTATAAGCTTTTTTCATATCTGAAAAGATAATTTCTTTGTTATAGATAGTTAATTTCATTTCCCCTTTTGGTAGCATTTTAACAAAAACACTTAGATAGTAATCTTTTGCATTATCTTGTATAACGCTTAGCATATCTTTTAACAGATTGATCCTGTATTGGCTTAAAAATTTTCCATCTAAAATATAAACTTTCATATTTTCTGTGCTAAGCTCAGGTTCTAAACGACTGTTTTTTCCTATGCTTAGATACTCTCTAGCGGTATTTAGATATTTATTTTTGTTTGATTTGTTTGATTGAAGTTCTTTTTTTATAGCTCTTTCTCTTTCTAAGATCTTTTGTTGTTTGCTGATTTCTTTTTTAAGAGCTTCTATTTTGGCTTGTTTATTTTCTTGTTTTAATTTTTCTTTATCCGTATCTAAAATTTGCTTATTTTCATTTGTATTAATATTATTACTTGTATTGGTGTCATTATTTAAGCTTTGATTGTTTTCGCTTATTGATATATTAAATGTATCGTTATTTAAGCTTTGATTTTCATCTAATAATGGGTTTGTTTCTTGCTTTTGGATGGTATTGTTGTTAGTATTTACATTTGATGAACTATTGTTGGTTTGGATCGAGGGTGAATAGGGATTATCGTAGTTATTGGTATATGATTTTTGTTCGGTGTAAGTGTTGGTATTTAAGGTGTAATTCTTTGGTTTTGAATATTCAAAAAGATAATAATAGGTTCCACCTAATATCACAATAACAGCAATTAATATGCCAACAATAATAGAAAAAATTTTCAAATTCATTTGCTATCCCTTAAAAACAGAAAGTTAAATAATTTTAGCATTGTACTATAATCTAATATAAAGTAATTTTAAATTTTTATATTTTTAAGTAATTTTTTTTTATAATTTTAACTTTTATAAGGAAAATAATGCCACTTTCAAAATTAAATAATGAACAATATCTTGCTGCTACTGCTGATTTTGGACACAATCTTGTTATTGCAAGTGCAGGGACGGGAAAAACTTCTACTATTGTTGCAAGAATTTCTTATCTTTTAAGCAAGGGAGTGGCACCTCAAAAAATTATGCTTTTGACTTTCACAAATAAAGCCAGTAAAGAAATGATAGGGCGTTTAGGGAAATTTTTTGATAAAAATATTACCAGTAAAATACTTGCAGGAACTTTTCATAGTACGGCTTATACCTTACTTAGAAATGCGGATAAAAATATAGCCTTAAAGCAAGCAAGCGAGTTAAAAACTCTACTTAAAAGTGTCTATGAAAAAAGAACTTTTAGGCATTTAAGTGATATAAAACCTTATCAATCAAGTTATTTATATGATCTTTATTCTTTGTTTCAAAACAAAGCGCACAATCAAGATTTTTATACTTGGTTTTGCCAAAACTACGAAGATCAAAGTATTTATGCTGAAATTTATGAAGATATTTTAAAAGAATATGATAATGAAAAAAAGCGTTTTAATTATGTAGATTTTAATGACTTGCTTATCAATCTAAAAGATCTTTTAAAAGAAGAAAAATATGAATTTGATGAAATTTTAGTAGATGAATATCAAGACACAAATACTTTGCAAAGTTCCTTAATAGAGGCTTTTCATAGTAAAAGTTTGTTTTGCGTAGGGGATTATGATCAAAGTATTTATGCTTTTAATGGAGCGGATATTAATATCATAGGTGGGTTTAAAGATCGTTTTAAAGATGCAAAAATTTTTTCTTTAAATAAAAACTACCGTTCATCAAGAAGTATTTTAGCTTTGGCTAATAAAGTGATTTTAAATAACGAAAGATTATACCCAAAAGAACTTATTGTTACAAGAAATGATGAGTTTAAAGCCCCATCTTTGCTTACTTTTGAAGAATTATTTGATCAGTATCAAAATATAGCCAAAATGATACTTACAAGCGGAGTAAGTTTGGAAGAAATTGCCGTGATTTTTCGCAACAACTCAAGTGCTGATGGGGTTGAAGTAGCTTTAAGGGAGCAGGGCATTGCAAGTGTGAGAAAGGGAAGTGGAAGTTTTTTTGAAAGTTTAGAAGTTAAAGCTTTTAGCTCTATGCTTGCTCTTGTGGTAAATCCTAAGGATATTATGGCTTTTATTCATTTGGTTCAATACACCAAAGGTGTGGGTGGAGTTTTAGCAAAAGAAATTTTTGACGCACTTTTAAAATTAGGGCATGGAAATTTAATAAAAGGTTTTTTAGATCCTGATAAAAATGTAAATTTGCAAAATCATCAAAAAAGAAATTATCAACTTGGGCTTTTTGCGGATTTAGAAGAATTAGCCAGCGAAACTCGTTTTAAATTTGAGAGTGAATTTGATGCACATCCTATTTTAAAACTTTCAAAAATCAATGATTTATGTGCTAGAAATTTAGAAAAAATTTATCTTTTTTTAAAAAAAGCTATGGAAATAAAACATTCTTTGACTTTGGTAAATTTAATTTGTGAAAATTCTTTTTATAGAGAAATTTGTGAAGAACTTGCAACCAAAAGAGCAACAAATAAAGCAGGACAGGTGGATTTATTAAGAAAGAGTGAAAATTTAGAAAAAATAGAAACAAAATTCAATGTCTTAAAAGAGCTTACAAAAAATTATAGCGATATTTATAAGTATTATAATTTTCTAACTTTAGGTGCAAGTGAAATGAGTAGTGGCAAAGGAGTTAATTTGCTTAGCGTACATGCAAGCAAGGGCTTGGAATTTGATCTTGTTTTTGTGATTGATCTTGCGCAAGGTCGCTTTCCTAATCAAAAGCTTATGGGAATGGGTGGAAGTTTAGAAGAAGAAAGAAGGCTTTTTTATGTTGCAGTAACTAGGGCAAAAAATATACTTTATTTAAGCTATGCTAAATATGATAAAAATAAAAAAACTTCTTTCGCTCCTTCTCGTTTTCTTATAGAAGCAGGGCTTTGCAAGGGAGAGTTAACTATAGATTGATAAAATTTCCTTTATATTATTATAAAGAAAGGTTTATTTTATGAAAAAAATATTAATTTTAAGTTTAGCAGCAGCAAGTTTTTTAAATGCTGAAATTTTAGTTTATGGTCCAGGTGGTCCCGCTCCTGTGCTAAAAGAGCTTGCTTTAAAATTTGAAGAAAAAACAAAAGAAAAGGTGATTGTAACCGCAGGTCCAACTCCAGCTTGGATAGATAAAGCAAAAGAAAATGCAGATTTGATTTTTTCAGGCAATACTTCAATGATGGATGATTTTGCTAAAAAAATTCCAAGTTTAAGTTTGGAAAATTTAAGTGTTTTAAATGTGCGTCCATCAGGTATTATCGTGCGTCCAAATAATCCAAAAAATATTAAAAATTTTGAAGACATTTTAAAAGATGGCATAAATGTTATGGTGGTTGATGGTGCAGGACAAGTTGGACTTTATGAAGATATGGCTTTAAAAAGTGCAAAAAGAGAAAATTTGGTAAAATTACGTAAAAATATAAAAATTTATGCTAAAAATTCCAAAGCTGCTGTAGATGAGTGGAATAACAATCCAAATATTGATGCTTTAATCATTTGGTCTCATTGGGCAAAGGCTTTAGGCGATGATAAAGCTTTATTTATCAAAGATAAAAATGCAGTGATTTATCGTGCAGCTGAAATTGCTCCTACAAAAAAAGGTTTAGAAAATAAAAAAGCTTTAGAATTTGTAGATTTTATTAAGAGTAAGGAAGCTCAAAAAGTGTGGAAAAAATATACTTGGAAAGAAGTAAAATAATTTTGAGTGAAATTAAAAAATAATTAATATTTATAGGATATAATCACTCCTAAAACATTAATTGCAATAATGTTTAAAATATCAAAAAAGGAAATTAAATGAGTACAGTAAATTTTAAAGGAAATCCTGTAAAACTTAAAGGAAATTCAGTAGAAGTTGGAGCAGATGCTCCTAAGGTAAATCTTAAAGCTAAAGATTTAAGCGTGATTGAAATCGGTGCAGCGGGTAAAACTCAAATCATTTTAAGTGTTCCAAGCTTAGATACACCAGTTTGTGCTACAGAGGCTAGAGAATTTAATAAAAAAGTAGCCAGTTACAATGGTGCTGAAGTGATTGTAGTAAGTATGGACTTACCTTTTGCTATGGGAAGATTTTGCAGTACAGAAGGTATTGAAAATTTAAGTGTTGCAAGTGATTTTGTGGCAAAAGAATTTGGTGAAAAATATGGTGTTTTGATAAATGAAGGTGCTTTAGAAGGGCTTTTAGCTCGTGCCGTATTTGTGATTAAAGAGGGTAAAGTGGTATATAAAGAACTTGTAAATGAAATCACAGAAATGCCAGATATTGCAAAACTTGATGCATTTTTTGGTGGTTCTAGCTGCTGCGGTGGTTGTGGTTGCCATTAATTTTGATTAAGCCCATTCTTAGGGCTTAATTTTTATATCTTCATTTTTTTATTATTTTAAGTTGATTATATTTTAATTGTTAAGTTGATTATTTTTAATATTTATTTTGTGTAAGAATAATATAAAAAGGACAATAAAACTCCTATAAAATAGAGCTTTAAAATTATTATTTTTATTAAAATTTCAAGAGATTTTTATACTTCATTTTTTATAATAAGATGATTTTTTTATTTTGGAGGAATAAGGATGAATAGAAGGGATTTTATTAAAAATACCGCTATTGCAAGTGCTGCTAGTGTTGCAGGGCTTAGTGTTCCAAGCTCTATGCTTGGCGCGCAAGAAGATTGGAAATGGGATAAAGCTGTTTGTAGATTTTGTGGAACTGGCTGTGGAATTATGATAGCTAGAAAAGATGGCAAAATCGTAGCAACAAAAGGTGATCCTGCAGCACCCGTAAATCGCGGACTTAATTGTATCAAAGGTTATTTTAATGCTAAGATCATGTATGGTGAAGATCGTCTTGTTATGCCTTTGCTTCGCATGAATGAAAAAGGCGAATTTGATAAAAAAGGCAAATTTCAACAAGTTTCTTGGCAAAGAGCCTTTGATGAAATGGAAAAACAATTTAAAAAAGCCTACAATGAACTCGGCGTTACAGGTATAGGGATTTTTGGTAGTGGGCAATACACTATCCAAGAAGGTTATGCTGCTTTAAAGCTTGCAAAAGCGGGTTTTAGAACAAATAATATCGATCCAAATGCAAGACATTGTATGGCCTCTGCAGTGGTTGGTTTTATGCAAACTTTTGGTGTAGATGAGCCATCAGGCTGTTATGATGATATAGAGCTTACAGATACTATTATCACTTGGGGAGCTAATATGGCTGAAATGCACCCAATCCTTTGGTCAAGAGTAAGTGATAGAAAACTAAGCAATCTTGATAAGGTTAAAGTTGTTAATCTAAGCACTTTTTCTAACCGTACTTCAAATATTGCTGATATTGAAATTATTTTTAAACCAAATACAGATTTGGCTATTTGGAACTACATAGCAAGAGAGATTGTTTATAATCATCCAGAGGCTATGGATATGAAATTTATCAAAGATCACTGCGTATTTGCAACTGGTTATGCTGATATTGGTTATGGTATGAGAAATAATCCAAATCATCCAAAATTTAAAGAAAGTGAAAAAGATACGGTTGAAAAAGAAAATGTAATCACTTTAGACGATGAAGAGGCTACTTCTTTATCTTATCTTGGCGTTAAAGCGGGTGATAAATTTGAAATGAAACATCAAGGTGTGGCTGATAAAAACTGGGAAATTTCTTTTGACGAATTTAAAAAAGGTTTAGCCCCTTATACTTTAGAATACACTGCAAGAGTAGCCAAAGGTGATGATAATGAGTCTTTGGAAGATTTTAAGAAAAAACTTCAAGAATTAGCTAATCTTTACATAGAGAAAAATCGCAAAGTCGTAAGTTTTTGGACTATGGGCTTTAATCAACACACAAGAGGTTCTTGGGTAAATGAACAAGCTTATATGGTACATTTTTTGCTAGGAAAGCAAGCTAAACCAGGTAGTGGAGCCTTTTCTTTAACAGGACAGCCAAGTGCCTGTGGAACAGCTAGGGAAGTAGGAACTTTCTCACATCGTTTGCCTGCAGATATGGTTGTAGCCAATCCAAAACACAGAGAAATTTCTGAAAAAATTTGGAAAGTTCCTGCAAAGACTATCAACCCAAAACCAGGTTCTCCTTATCTTAATATCATGAGAGATTTAGAAGATGGAAAAATTAAATTTGCATGGGTGCAAGTGAATAATCCATGGCAAAACACTGCAAATGCAAATCACTGGATTGCAGCAGCAAGAGAAATGGATAATTTTATTGTTGTAAGTGATTGTTATCCTGGAATTTCAGCAAAAGTAGCTGATCTTATTTTACCAAGCGCTATGATTTATGAAAAATGGGGTGCTTATGGTAATGCTGAAAGAAGAACTCAACATTGGAAACAACAAGTCTTACCTGTAGGTGCTGCCATGAGTGATACTTGGCAAATTTTAGAATTTGCAAAACGCTTTAAGCTTAAAGAAGTTTGGAAAGAGCAAAAAGTGGATAATAAGCTTACCTTGCCAAGTGTTTTAGAAGAGGCAAAAGCTATGGGTTATAGCGAAGATGATACACTTTTTGATGTACTATTTGCCAATAAAGAAGCAAAAAGCTTTAATCCAAACGATGCCATCGCAAAAGGCTTTGATAATACCGATGTTAAAGGTGATGAGAGAAAAATTCAAGGCAGTGATGGAAAAGAATTTACAGGCTATGGCTTTTTCGTTCAAAAATATCTTTGGGAAGAATATCGTAAATTTGGCTTAGGACACGGACATGATTTAGCGGATTTTGATACCTATCATAAAGTAAGGGGTTTAAGATGGCCTGTGGTTAATGGCAAGGAAACACAGTGGAGATTTAATACTAAATTTGATTATTATGCTAAAAAAGCGGCTCCAAATTCAGATTTTGCTTTTTATGGTGATTTTAACAAAATGCTTACAAATGGGGATTTAATAGCTCCTAAAGATGAAAAAGAGCACAGTATTAAAAATAAGGCTAAAATTTTCTTTAGGCCATTTATGAAAGCACCTGAAAGACCAAGTAAAGAGTATCCGTTCTGGCTTGCAACAGGAAGGGTTTTAGAGCATTGGCATAGTGGAACTATGACTATGCGTGTGCCTGAGCTTTACCGTGCTGTGCCTGAAGCACTTTGCTATATGAGTGAGAAAGATGGAGAGAAATTAGGCTTAAATCAAGGTGATTTGGTTTGGGTGGAATCTCGTCGTGGTAAAGTAAAAGCAAGAGTAGATATGCGTGGAAGAAACAAACCGCCTGTAGGACTTGTGTATGTGCCGTGGTTTGATGAGAATGTATATATCAATAAAGTTACTTTGGATGCGACTTGTCCGCTTTCAAAACAAACTGACTTTAAAAAATGTGCTGTAAAAATTTATAAGGCTTAATTTAGGGTTTTGATTAAATGAAAGGTAGAAGAGAATTTTTCGTTAGTGCCTTTAAGGCTGCATGTTTATGTACAGGAGGTGGATTTTTGGCTAATTTGGCTTTAAAAGCCGATGATAATTATGCTTTGCGTCCTCCTGGGGCTGAAGATGAAGCTAGATTTTTAAGCAAATGTATTCGTTGTGGGCTTTGTGTAAAAGCCTGTCCTTATGATACTTTAAAGCTTGCTAGCTTGTTAGATAGTCCAAAAAATGGCACGCCTTTTTTTAAGGCAAGAGAAATTCCTTGCTATCTTTGTAAGGATATTCCTTGCATTAGAGAATGTCCAACTGATGCTTTAGATAAAAAGCATTTAGAGCAGGGTATAGAATCTTTGAAAATGGGTATTGCTATTGTTGATAGTGCTTCTTGTGTGGCACACTGGGGAATTCAATGTGATGCTTGTTATAGAGCTTGTCCTTTGATAGATAGGGCTTTAAAACTTGAGCTTAAACGCAATGAACGCACCGCCAAACATGCTTTTTTACTACCTAGTGTGGATCATGAAGTGTGTGTAGGTTGTGGGCTTTGTGAACTGGCTTGTATTACTGAAAAACCGGCCATTCGTGTTTTGCCAAGGGAGTATGTATTGGGAAAAGCAGGATCTCATTATGTAAAAGGCTGGGATGAAAAAGATGAAGGTCGTATAAAAAATGCAGATACTTCAAAACATTTTGATGCTAAAAAAGCAACCAATTATTTAAATGATGGAGAACTGTGATGAAGTATTTAATTGCTAGACGCATCGTTCAGCTTGGAATTTTAGCGCTTTTTAGTTTTAAAGCTACAGATTTTATCTTGCAGGGAAATTTAAGTTCTTCTAGACTTTTTAATACCATACCTTTAAGCGATCCTTTTGCGGTTTTGCAAATCATTCTAGCAAGCTGGAGTATAGATTTAGTGGCTTTAATAGGAGCTTTGATTATATTTTTTATCTATGGTTTGCTTTTAGGAAGGGTTTTTTGCTCTTGGGTTTGTCCTGTTAATTTAATCACAGATTTTGCTGCTTTTGTGCGAAATAAATTAACCCTTAATAATAAATTTTTAATTTTGCCTAAAAATTTACGCTATTTTGTATTGGTCTTGGTTTTAGTCCTTTCTTTTGTATTTTCATTGCCTGTGTTTGAAAGTTTTTCTTATATAGGAATGATACATAGAGGGATTATTTTTGCTACAAGTTCTTGGATTTTTGTAGCCTTTATACTTTTTTGTATTGATACTTTTTTAAGTCCTAGGGCAATTTGTTCACATTTTTGTCCACTAGGAGCTTTTTATGCTTTTATTTCTCGTTTTGCTTTGCTTAAAATAAAGCATGATAGTGATAAATGCACTAAATGTTATGAATGTATCCGTATTTGTCCTGAAAAACAGGTTTTGTGGATGGTTGGAAAAGAAAGTACTAGCGTGAAATCAGGAGAGTGTATAAGGTGTGCAAGATGTATAGAAGTTTGTAATGATGATGCTTTGAATTTTAATATTTTTGATTTAAGGAATAAATAATGAAGAAGAAATTGGTTTTATTAGGAAGTGCTGCAGTGGTATTTTTTGCCGCTTGTGCAATGAATAGTGGGGTAAGTTCGGAACAAATTGGACTTAGAAAAGCAAGTTTAGAAAATGAAAATAAAGTAAATTTAGTGGAAGCAAATTTCACAACTTTACAACCTGGGGAATCTACTCGTTTTGAGCGTTCTTATGAAAATGCACCACCATTAATTCCGCATGCTATTGAAGATTTGTTACCTATAACTAAAGATAACAATATGTGCTTAAGCTGCCATGATAAGGCTATAGCAGCAGATGCTGGTGCAACTCCACTTCCTGCTAGTCATTATTATGATTTTAGACACAATAAAACCACAGGAGATATGATTAGCGATAGTCGTTTTAATTGCACTCAGTGTCATGTTCCACAAAGTGATGCAAAACCTTTAGTGGGAAATAGCTTTAAACCTGAATTTAAAAATGAACAATTAAAAAGTCGTTCAAATTTAATTGATGTGATTAATGAGGGTGTAAAGTAAATAAATGAAAAAATTTCTTTTTATTTTGAGTCTTTTTTGTGTTTTGTCTTATGCTTATGAGCTGAAATTAAATGCTAATATAACAGCTTTAAAGCTTGATAAGCAAAACTTATATATAGGCACTGATAAAGGTGAAATTTTACAATATAACATTAAAGATAAAAGTTTAAAAGAACTTTTATCTTTACCAAAGATTAAAAATTATTATGGTGATGATTTTGCTAAGATTTATAACATTGATGTTTTTAAACATACACTTTTAATACTTAGCGAGGGTGATTTTGGTGCTAAAAATTTAAGTTTTTATAAGGAAAATTTACAAATCAAAAAGCTCGAAGAAAATAGCATAATAAAAGCATTTTTTATCAATGAAAACACTTATCTTTTGATTTCTATTGGTTCTGAAATAGAATTGATTGATAAAAGTTTAAAAAATATAAAAAAATTTAATTTTTCCCATTCTAGTCTTAATGATGCAGTTTTAAATGAAGATAAGAGTAGACTAGTTGCAGGTTTTGAGAGTGGCGAAGTAGAACTTTTTGATTTGAAAAATTGGAAGATGTTAAAAAACTATGATAAAATGCATAAAGATAATATCTATCAAGTAGATTTTAAAAATAATGTTATTTTAAGTTGTGGAACGGATAGGCGTATAGGAGTTGTAAAAAATGAAGAGCAAAATTTTTTGCAAAAAGATTTTTTGATATATACTTGTGCTTTAAGTCCTAGTGGAGAATTCGCTGTTTATAGCGATAATGAAGCTGGAGTTAGTGAAGTTTTTAGCACAAGTGATTTTAAGCCTGTTAAAACTTTTAATAATGAAAATTTGATGAGTGAGTTTATTATTTTTTTAAACAATAAAGATTTTATCGTTTCAGGCTTTGGTGATAGTATAATGTTTAGGAGTATTGATGAATAATCTTTCTAGTGTTTTGATTTTAGCAAAAGAAGAATATATAAATGATTTAAAAAAGGCTATATCTGAAATTCCTTTTTGTTCTGTAGAACTTTGTGAAAATGAAAAGATTATAGTTGTGATTGAAAGTGAAAATTTAGAAGATGAGTTAAACTCTTATAAAATGCTTGAGAAATTGCCAAATATTATCAGTATTAATATGGTTTTTTCTTATCAAGATTTAAATGATGATATCCAAAAAGCAATCAATAGTGGTGCAATAGAAACGATAGAAAAAAATGAAAATGCTGAGAATGTTCGCTACTATGGTAGTGTATTTAATCAATTTTCTTAAAGTGTAAAGATGGTATTTTTAATCCCATTGCTTATTATAATTGGTGTTATTTTTGGAATTGATTATGTGTATTTTAAAAATCAAGATTTAAAAGCGCAAGTTAAAAAAGAACAAAAAGAATTAAATTCTAGTTTAGAGAAAGAAAAAAAAGAATATATAGAAAAACTGTTTAAAACAAAATAGACATTAAAAAACATCTTATTTTCTTAAAGATAAATTAAAAAGCTTTTTGCTAGAATTAAAGAAAAATTTTAGGAAACAGTGATGAAAAATACAGTCACTGAAGCTTCCATCTATGAGGCTCAAGGGTTAAAAGACGAAGCTTTAGAAATTTATAAAAATATCTTAAAAGAAGATCCGGATAATCAAAACGCTATCGATGCGGTTCGTCGTCTTAGTGGTTTTAGATCCAAGCATAAAGACTTAAACACTCAAATGTTGGATTTTTTTATTAATATGAAAAGCGATGAAGAAATTAATGAATTTAAAAGGTGGTTGATAAAAATATGAATTTGGAAGATTTAGCTAAAAAAACCATTAGCGAAGTTAGCTCTATCATGGAAGAGCAAAGAAGACAAAATGAAATTTTAAAAGAACAAGAATTAAATAGAAAAACTGAAATAAAAGATGAATTACCACCTATGGAGTTTGTATGCGAAGAGCTTGATACTCCGCAAGACTTAGAAGATAAAATTTCTATGGCAAAATTTGAAGAAGAGCAAAAAATACAAAATAATATTGAAATTTCTACTCAGGAAAATAAAGAGTTTAAAAAAGAAGAGCCTTTTTTACAAAGTGAAATTTTAAATCCTAGTGTTATGACAGAGGTTCAAACGCTTAATGAGGATATTTTTTTAAAACATCTTAGAGAGAGAATTTTAGTTCTTTTTGAAGGTTTAAATAGCATAAAAAAAGATGATCTTGAAAATAGGTTAAACTTGACCATAAATTTTTTAGAGTTTTTACTTGCAAATATCGAAGATAAGCTTAAAAAATAATCCCGATTTACAGTTTATTGCTGAGTTTTTAAAGCCTTATACCAAACGAGCGTATTTGGTTGGAGGTAGCGTTAGGGATTTGTTTTTAGGCTTAAAAATTTGTGACTATGATATAGAGCTTTATGATATAAAACCTAAAGATTTTGAAAAGATTATGCAAAAATTGGGCGCACAAGGCTTTGGAAAAAGTTTTTTTGTGTATAAGTTTAAAAATTATGATTTAGCTCTTGCTAGAACCGAAAATAAAATAAGCTATGGACATAAAGGTTTTGAAGTTCAAATTTGTAATGATGAAAAACTTGGCGCCAAAAGACGCGATTTTACCATAAATTCTATGATGATTAATCTTTTTAACGATGAGTTTTTAGATTTTTATGGAGGATTAAAAGATCTAGGAGCAGGCTTTTTAAGGCATATTGATAAACAAAGCTTTCAAGAGGATAGTTTAAGAGTATTAAGAGCGGTAGTATTTGCTTCAAGGTTTAACTTTAAGATAACTAGCGAAAGCTTGAAATTGATGCAAAGTATGGATATAACTGATCTTAGCAAAGATAGGATCAATGCGGAGCTTTATAAATTCTTTAAAAGCCCTAGACTTGATGTTGGCTATAGATATTTGCAAGAACTTGACTTAGAAAAACAGATTTTCGGCTTTGAGAGTACTTTTAAGAGTTTGGAATTTCAAAATTTGCTCAGACAAAGTAGAGAATTTGTAAAAAGCGATGCTTTATTCTTGTATTTGTATTTGAATTTTTTTAATTTAGAAAAAGATATATTTTTTAAAAGAACCAAACTTCAAAAAGAATACTTAAAATACGCAAATCAAGCTTTTTATCTTGATGATATAAGTGATTTTGAGCTAGCAAAAATTGCTTTTGAAATGCCTTTGAAGAAATGGCTTGGACTTTGGAGTAAAAAGCGTATTGAGCAAGCTAAAAGATTAGGGCTTTATGAGAATAAGTTTGAAAGTAAAATTTTAGCAAAAGATTTCATAAATGCTGGATTTTGTGGTAAAATTCTTGGCTTAAAGCTTCAAGAAGCAAGAGAGAATGAATTAAAAGAATATATAAAAGGTTTAGCTAAATGATTTCTGTATTAAAAATTTGCACCAAAGATCAAAAAGGTTTAATCTATAGAATTTCTGATGTTATTTTTAAATATCATATCAATATAGTAAAAAACGATGAATTTGTAGGCGAAGGAATGTTTTTTTTTCGTGCTCTTTTAGAAGGTGAGTTTGATAAAGAAGCTTTTATAGGAACGCTTGAGGCTATGCTTGGACAAGAAGCCTTGATAGAGCTTTGCGAGAAGAGAAAAAAAGATATCGTTGTTTTTGCTACTAAAGAAAGTCATTGTTTGGGAGATTTGCTAATAAAGCATTATAGTAACGAACTTGAAGCAAATATCAAAGCTGTGATTTCAAATCACAACTCTTTAAAGGATTTAGTTGAGAAATTTGAAATTCCTTATCATTTTATCAGTGCTGAAAATTTAGATCGTAAAGAGCAAGAAAATCAGATTTTAAAATGTCTTGAACAATATAAATTTGATTATTTGGTTTTAGCAAAATATATGCGAATTTTATCTCCTGATTTTGTTAGGCATTTTGAAGGCAAGATTATAAATATTCACCATTCTTTTTTACCTGCATTTATAGGAGCAAATCCTTATAAACAAGCCTTTGAAAGAGGGGTTAAAATAATTGGAGCTACGGCACATTTTGTAAATAATAATCTTGATGAAGGTCCTATTATCACTCAAGCTGTTTCGCCTGTAAACCATGAATTTACTTGGCAAGATATGCAGCAAGCAGGTAGAAATATAGAAAAAGATGTTCTTTCAAAAGCACTTGATTTGGCTTTTGAAGATAGAATTTTTATATATAATAATAAAACTATAATATTTTAATGTGATAATTTTATTATAGTTTTATTTAAAGCATTAAAAAAATAATCAATATCCTCTTTTTCATGCGTATAATGCAAGCTTATTCTTAACCAACCTGGTTTTGTTTTAAGTTTTTGATTATCTTTTAAGCCTAGCAAATCATGACCATAAGGCCCAGCACAAGCACATCCAGCGCGTGTTTCTATGTGGTATTTTTTACTAAGTTCGTAAGCGATATCAAAAGGAGAAATTCCTTTGATATTGAAAGCAAAAATAGGCAATCGGGTTTTTAAATTCTTTGCGTATAAAATTAAATTAGGTATAGTTTTTAGTTTTTCAAAAAAATAATCTTTTAGAATTTCTTCTTTTTTTTCTATATTTTTAATCCCTATAGAATCTTTGATTTTAAAAGCTAAGCTAGCGCGAATGAGTTGTAAAATTCCAGGTGTTCCTCCTTCTTCTAAAGCTTCTTCATTGCAAAGGTAGCATTGTGAAGTGCGAGAAACATAGCCCACAGTTCCACCTGCTGCAAAGCTAGGCTTGTTTCCACAAAGATCTTTTTTGATAGCTAAAAGTCCAGAACCGCCAATACCACCGATTAATTTATGAGAACTTATAAACAACGCATCATAGTATTGACAAGATATGTTTTTATAGGGAATGAAACTAGATGCATCAAAAGCAACTATCCCTTTAAATTTACGAACCATTTCAGAAATGCGTTTGTAATCACTTAATATCCCAGTAACATTTGAAGCTAAAGAAAAGCTAGCGATTATTTTTCTTTTTTTGTTTTTTTGTAAAGTTTTTTCTAGAAAATCAAAATCAATTTCCCCATTTTTATCCAAGGGAATTCTAATACATTCGCACAAGCCTTCTCGAAATGAAAGTTCATTAGAATGATGCTCATAAGGCCCTACGATAACTAAAGGTAAGGTATTTTTATCAATTTGCGTAAAATATCTTTCTTTTACAAGAGGGGGAATGTAAATGCCGATCAATTCTTGAAATTTTTTAATAGCACTGCTTGATCCTGTTCCGCAGGCTATAAGGGCAAAATTTTCATCTAATGATAAACTTTTTTTTATATCTTTTCTTGCTTGTTCGTAAATTTGTTGAGTTTTAAAAGAATTCAAAGAGCTATCAGAATGTGTGTTTGCATAGGTTGGGAGAATTTTTGAAATTTCTTTTTCTACACATTTTAGAGCTAAAGCACTTGCTGTGAAGTCAAAATGCAAAATACCTTTTTTTAAGATCAATTCTTTTTTTAAATCTGAAATTTGCAAATACAATCCTTATAAAAATTTGCTAAAATTATACTATAAAAATGCTTTATAAAAGGAAAAATATAAAATTTAAGAACTTTGTAGATTTGCATAAGAATTTGTCTTTAAGTAAGCTTTTTGATTTTTATAGTGTGTTTGAAGGTTTTGAAAAATTAAACATTTTAAATTTTGAAGACGATGTATTTACAAATATAGAGCGAATTTTGCTTGATGATTATCTAAAAATTAAAAGTTATTTCGCCTTGGATGAAACAAGTTCTTACGCTCTTACTTTACTAGCTAAAAACAATCGCAAGCGTTTTTCTATCAATAGAAAAATTCAGCATTTTAAAGCTTTATCTACACTTAAATATCTTTTAGAAACAGGTATAATAAAACTTGAGTATAGTAAGGAAGCTAAAAAAATAAAAGATAAAAGACAAAAAATCAAAAAAGAACTAAGATCTTATGTTGTCCAAGATAAGATTATATTTAGCAACCATTTTACTCGTTTCTTTTTTTATTTTTTAAAGCCCAATGAAAAGCTTATTTTGCAAAATCGTTATAAAGAAGTTTTAGAATGCATTAAGGAAAAATTTGAGCTTTATCAAAGTTTTTGTTTTGAACAACTTTCTAGAGAATTGCTTGAGAAAAAATTCAATATCAATGGAGTGCAAAGCTACTGGGATAAGAATTTAGAACTTGATCTTTATTATCAAGATGAAAATTTGTGTTTTGTCGGAGAAGTTAAATTTAAAAATAAAAAAATTTGTAAAAATATTTTAAATCTTTTAAAATCAAAAGTAAAGTCTTTAAATTTGACTCCAAATTATTACATTATAATCTCAAAAAATGGTTTTAGCAAGGAATTTGATAAAATATGCGAACAGAATTTGCTTTTACTTGATTTGAATGATTTTAAGATTTTATTAGAGGAATGATAAATGAATGAAAGTATTTTAAAAAGTTTAGACTCAAATGAAAAAGAAACCCTACAAAAAGGCTTAGAAAGTCTTATAGAACAAACTTATGTAATAGAAAATGAATACAAAACTTTAAATGAAAACTATAACTCCTTACGCGCAATGGTTGATGAGATTATAGAGGTGTTGCCTAGTGCGCTTTGGATTTTAGATAAAGAAAAAAATATTATTTTACAAAATCAAGAAGCCTTGAAAAATCCAAAATTACTTAGTATCATTAGTCTTGATAAAATTCGTGATGAGCTTGAATTTGAAGGTAGGTTTTATGCGGTAAAAATCATAGCGCATAATGAAAAAACTATAGTTTCAGCTACAGATATTAGCGATGAAAAACGCAATGAAAGGCTTGCAAGCATGGGTAGTGTAGCGGCTCATTTGGCACATGAGATAAGAAATCCTATTGGATCTATATCTTTACTTGCTTCAACCCTTTTTGCTCGTAGTGAGCTTAAAAATAAGCATATAGTTCTTGAAATCCAAAAGGCTATTGCTAGAGTGGAGCGTATCGTAAATTCAACTCTACTTTTTACTAAGGGTGTACACATCAATGCTTTAAATTTTAATCTTTTAGAGTTAAAAGAAGAGTGTGAAAGTGCCATTAACTCTTATAATTTCACTTCTCAAATAGACTTTGAAATATCTTTTTTGGATAAGCAGATTTGTGCTGATAAAGCTCTTCTTGGTTTGGTTTTGCAAAATTTGATTTATAATGCTATTGATGCGATAGAAGAAAGCGAATGTGAAAAGCCTATGATTAAAATTTTAGCAAGTTATGATAATGAAAAAATATGCATCAGAGTGTATGATAATGGTTGTGAAATAAAAGATGAGAAATTGGTTTTTGAAGCTTTTAAAACAACAAAACTTAAAGGCAATGGACTTGGCTTGTCTCTTTCTAAAGAAATCATAAACGCTCATAAGGGAGAGTTAAGTTTTCAAAGTGATCCTAAGAATTTTTATTTTACCTTACCTTTGGTGTGATAAATATTTTCTTTTCACCCCAAAGTGGAACAGATCTTGCTTATATTAT